>Ga0209633_10001827_pt1 | contig 21326 bp, 20 predicted proteins | sample Cruoilmetagenom1_FD_187290 | JGI IMG/M metagenome (GOLD analysis project Ga0209633, IMG submission 187290) | Oil polluted marine microbial communities from Coal Oil Point, Santa Barbara, California, USA - Sample 1 (SPAdes) (version 2) | ecosystem: Environmental > Aquatic > Marine > Oil seeps ... | reverse complement strand
TCCGGGTTCCCGATATTCCTAGAAGTACGATCAGTATCAGTGCGATAATTCCCATCACCTCAGGGGATGACGCCAGAGCCATGATGCTCCAGAGGGAGAGTTCCAGGAGCTTGAGCCGGGGGTCGTGGCGATGCCAGATACTGGCGCCGGAATGATAATGGAAAAACTCAAGTTCTCTCACTGCCGTTGTTTCCAGCTCATATCGGCAATTTCTCCGGCTGGTCGGCGTATACCCCTTTTCTCCACTTCGCCGATTATTTCCAGGGGACTGCCGTCGGCCCGGATACAACCGGATTCCATCAGTATCAACCGGTCTGCCTGGGCGAGTACTTTGTCCAGATCGTGGGTAATCAGCAGTATCGTTTTCCCCGATAAATGAAGATTCTCCAGTACGGCCAGAAGATCGGCACAGCCCGGCCAGTCAAGGCCGGTGAAGGGCTCATCCAGCACCAGCATTTCAGGTTCCATGGTTAGGACTCCGGCTACGGCCAGGCGTCTTTTCTCACCCCCGGAAAGGGTGTGAGGGCGGCGTTCATCGAAACCAACCAGGCCTGTGGATAAAAGAGCTTTTTGTACCCGTTTATCTATTTCATGACGGGGCAGCCGCAGATTCTCCGGTCCGAAAGCGGCGTCTTTGGCTACGGTTTGCCCGACTATCTGGGCATCGGCATCCTGGAATACCAGACCGATACTGCGGCGGGCGCGGGAGAGGTCACTCAAAATAGATTTCCCATGGAGAAAAACCTCACCGGATGTCGGCCGGGCCAGACCGTTTAAGTGCCGCATAAACACCGTTTTACCGCTGCCGTTAGCCCCGGCAAGTACCACAAAGGAGCCGGCATGAAAAATCAAATTCACATCATCCAGAGCCTTTGTTCCGTCGGGGAATGTATAGCAAAGGGAATGGGTTTCCAGTAGTGGAGAGCTCAAGAGATACGGTCCTTGAGAAACCTAGCAATAAGAACAGCAGCGGCGGCTTTAAGTGCATCACCGATGAGAAAGGGTGCGGTGTATTTGCCCCAGGTGGAGGCCCATGACCAGTCCTCGACGAATCCCATCAGCTGGTAGTGCATCCAGGGAAGTCCGGGAAGATATATGGCAAGAGTTGCGATAACGGCAGCGGCAATGAGGAAGGCAAGACTGCTTTTACCGAGACGAACAATGATACCGGCAAGAAAGACGGAGGGAAGATAACCTAGAAGAAATCCGCCGGTGGGTCCGGCAATAATCTGAAAACCGCCCCTTGCTCCGGAGAACACCGGTAGACCGATAATACCCAGAAAGAGGTAGAGCCCCACCGCTGAAAGCCCCAGCCAGGGCCCTAAAAGCATGCCGGTAAGTATTACAAAGAGAGTGGCCAGGGTTAGAGGAACAACGGGGTTCCAGGGTGCCGGGAAGCTGAAAATAGCCCCCACAATGATGAGAGAGGTAAAGGCGGCCACCAGCACAATAGATTTAACAGAAGAATCTTTCATATAAGGATAAAACCTACAACAACCAGGTGTAATTTGTAAGAGACCGTATAAATTGCTGTATATGATGAAAGCGCAGCGTAAATAATATCGGGCAATTTATGAACGGTTTCACAAATCAGACCGCATCCCCCGAATTAGCGGCTGGCGTAAGAACTGAGATTCCAGATTGTGGGTTTGGGATCGCCGTTCAGCATATCTTTAATTGCTGCCATCAGGTTTTTAAATGCCCCCAGAGCCATGAAATCTTCCGCATGGGATTTCTCGGTCCATGTACCCAGGGCCATAGCCTCACCTTCCCGGGTAAGCAGCTGCATCCGGACATATCCCGGCTGGTCTATGGCGAGATTCTGGATGCTCTTTCCCCATAGCCGGATGAAATCTTCCATGAATTCCTCTTTAACCGGGTATACCATTGTTGCTGTGTACATAGTCTGTCCTTTTTTCTCTGAAACTTTACAGTCCCAGAATTTTTTGTATTATTTTATTATCCACCGATCCGCCTGCAAAGTCATCAAAAGCTTTTATTTTATCTCCGTAAACTCAATAATACTGATGTAGTCCAGGCAATGAAGGACAAAATGGGAAGGGTGGTAAAGAATCTTTATTTTTAGATGACCCCCTGCCGCCCCGAGGAACAATTCAAACGAAGTACCGTCATGGAGATCTTCACCGGGATGAAGTTCAAAGGCCAGATAGACATTGTACTCATCGGCCCATCTCTGCCGGGCTTTTTATTTATTTCATACTCATCTCCATAAATATAAAAAAGCTGCCTGCAGGGTACAGGCAGCTTCTTTCTCATACAAGAATCTGACTATTTAAAATTCAGCTCGTCAGCAACGTAATACTGCTCGGCGTTTTCTTTGGTAACCAGCTCGGCTGCCAGGATAATGCGGATGGGGAGTTTCTTCTGGTAGAAACCCTCAAAAACCTGATTGTTCAGGCCCATAACAGCAAGGCCGATACCTGTTGCTATGGCATCGGGCGGATAGGTTACATTAGCTTTTACCAATGGGTTGGAATCATCCATAATCCACTTCAGGACTTCCTTATCTGCACCGCCGCCAAGAAAAATCTTGATGTCATCACGGCCGGACTCTTTGTAAGCCTGAAGGGCGCCTTTCATCATGTCATCATCTGCTGTGTATACCGCATCAATTTCGGGATATTTCTGCAGGTAGTTTTCCATAACAGCAAGAGCTTTTTCGGGGTTCCACATACCAGGCTGGGAATCAAGAACTTCCAAGTTGTATTTGGCTGCAGTAGCTTTGATGGTATCAACACGTATTGTATTAATCTCGCATGGGATACCTTCGATGATTACGATTTTACCCTTGTTGCCAAGCTGCTCGGCAATCCACTGGGTTCCCTTCCGGGTATAACCTTCGTCATCATTGGACAGATAAACATCATAAACAGGCTTGGTGGCACCTCTGTCAAGAACGACTGTATAGACACCGGAGTTGTAGACTTTCTCAATAACAGATGTAAGAGAGGAGTCAAAGGGGAAACAAACCAAAGCGTCGATTTCCTTAATCATCAGATCTTCAATATCTGCTGCCTGTTTGGTAACGCTGTCAGCTGCAACAACAAGGAACTCAAGATCGGGATTGCTGGCTTCCCAGTCACCGACGGCTTTCTGTACCCACCAGTTAACCCGGCCCATGTAACCGTGAGTAGCTGTCGGCAGAGAAATACCAATCTTACCTGAGTAATTCTTTGCAGGTGTAATTTCAGATGCCTCTGTATCTGCAGCTACAGCCACAGGAGCTGCTGCGACAGGTACTTCTTTTTTTGCACATCCGGCAAGAAAAGCCACTCCGGCTACCAGCACTACAAGTAATGCCAGAAACAAAATTTTTTTCATTTGGTCCTCCAAATAGTTTTTATATGTTTCAGCTGCCAATCAGCTGTATACATTAATTTAATATCAGCCAGCTGGTTTACTGGCAAAACTCTTTACAGTTTCCCACTGGGCCCTCTGCATCCTTACCGGAGGCAGGCCGCGAAGAATGAGTTTGAGATCGTCCAGTACCATCCTGCCGATCAGACTGAAGGCCTGTGGAATCCCACCAGCCCTATGAGCGGAGAGAATCATATGCTCATTTTTTCTAACGGTGTGGCCAGGACTGACAGGTTCTTCGGGAAATACATCAACGGCCGCAGAAAAATGTCCCGAAGATGTCAGGGCGTTCAAGGCATTGAAGTCGACAACCGCTGCCCGGCTCATCAGTAGAAAAAAAGCATCTCTGTTTATCTTCTCCAGCATTGTTTTGTTGAGGAATCCCTGATTTTCCCGGGTAACACCGGCAAAAACAAAGATAAACCGGTTAAGAGAGAGTACTTCTTCCAGAGAGACGGGAAGGCAGCCCTGGGCTTCAATAACGGTATCAGGAACCCATGGATCGTAGATATGGATTCGGCAGCCGAAGGGCCGGATCAGGGTAAGCATGGCCCGCCCCAGGTTACCAAATCCGATAAAGCCGACATTCGAACCCGAGAGCAGCACCGAATCCCGGCATCCATCTGCCAGATAAGTTTCTTTACCTGATCTGAAACTTCGGTCTTCCCGGGTTATTCCCCGAGCCAGGTCCAGGGCCATTCCTAAAGACATTTCGGCAACGGCCTGTGAGTAGGCTCCTCCACAATTCAGAACATGAATATTATTTTTAAAACAGTAATCGTAGTCGATATTCTGGTAAAAATTTCCTTCCACATTGAATACAGCCCTCAATGAGGGCATTCTCTCAAGGCGCTCTTTTGGGAGATCCATCTGGCCGATAAGGGCTGCTGTATTATTATCGATAGAAGCATCCATCAGAGAATAGTCAACCGGACCATCTCCCTGATAGTTCAGCTCTACTGTATCATTCAGTTCGGTCATAAGTTCGGCCGGAAAGACGGTATTCAGTGGTTGAGGATGAGGTGCTGCATATAGTTTTGGTTTTACTTCCATTATTTTTTCCCTGTTCTGCCCTATTGTTTCTGTTTCTGAACGTAGACTGCGGCAATGATAACCAGGCCTTTCACCGTACCCTGGAGATAGGGGGAGACACCTACCATGTTGAGCATGTTGTTGATTACCCCGAGTATCAGGGCGCCGAATATGGTGCCCCAGATGGTACCCCTGCCGCCGGCCATTACCGTACCGCCGATAATAACGGCGGCGATAGCATCCAGCTCAAAAGCCAGTCCCATATTGGAAGTACTGACTGCATTAAAACGCGATCCGAGTAAAATGGCTGAGATGCCCACAAGAACACCGGTAAGAGTGTAGGCGATGAATTTGATTTTATTAACATTGATGGCGGAAAACAGAGCAACCTTCTGATTGGAACCAACAGCACTGAGATAGCGGCCGTACCGGGTGTTGTTCAGTATCAGATTCAGTACAAAACCCAGTCCAAGTAAAAAGAATACAGGAACTGGTATCATCAGGAAGGAACCCATACCGAAACTTCCGTAGAGTTCATTGTGGGATTGGATTTCTCCTGCATTTCCGATGAAAAGACTTAAGGATCTGAATATGGCCATGGAACCCAGCGTTGCGATAAAAGGAACTATCTTGCCTCTTGTTATCATCACGGCATTAAAAGCACCTGCTAAACCTCCTACTCCCAATCCGACCAGAAATCCTATAACGATGGCAAATACTTCATTGTTATACACATTGAGATAAGCGTTCATTGTCAGGATAACAACCGACCCGGTGAATGCCACAACTGAGCCGACAGAAAGATCTATTCCAGCTGTAACAATGACAAAGGTCATCCCCAGGGCAATAATCCCGGTATAAGACACCTGTCTCATTATATTTATGAGGTTCTGGGGTTTTAGAAAGTAAGGGCTTAGAAACGATGAGAGTATAACCAGGAACACCAGGGCTATAAACGAAGCGTTCTTCTGCCAGTTTACTGCATTCAATATTCTCATGAAGATATTTGTATTTTTCTCACCTTCAGCTGCATCCATATCAGGCATCCTCCTCGGTAATTCCAGTTGCCAATAACATTATCTCTTCCTCTGTTATTTTTGTATCTTCAAGGGTTCCTGTTACTTCCCCATCTTTCATCACAACAACCCGGTGACACATTCCTATGAGTTCTTCCATCTCCGAAGATATGAAGATACATGAGACATTGTTCTGCACAAGATCGTGAATGAAGTGATAAATCTCCTGTTTTGCTGAAACATCAATACCTCGGGTGGGTTCATCGACAATGAGAACCTGGGGTTTGGTATCGATACTCTTGGACATGGAGACTTTTTGCTGATTACCCCCGCTTAAGAATTCCAATGGTGTCTGCAGTGAGGCTGTTTTCAGATTGAACAGGTTTTTATATTTCTCTGCTGTCTCAAGTTCACCGGGTTTATCAATCCATTGGGCTGGATTATCTGAATAGGCTGGGAGGGATACCAGGGTTGTGTTATGAGCAACGGAAAATGATGTGATAATTCCACTTCCCTGTCTGTCCTCTGATAAATAGCTCAGTCCGGCCTTAACCGCACCTTCAGGGTTTTTGATTTTCAGGTTTTTCCCATTTATATAAATCTCACCTTCAGAGATTTTTCTTATACCCATTATAGCTTCGGAAACTTCGGTTCTACCGGCTCCAACCAGCCCGCCCAAACCTAGAATTTCACCTTTCTTCAGGTTGAAGCTGATATTGTTGATAACATCGGGAACGGTGATGTTCTTAACTTCAAATACTATCTTTTCCTCGGGTTTTATCTTTTCGGGGAAAATCTGGGAGAGTTCCCGGCCAACCATGCTCTGGGCCATTTTTTCAGGGGAGATTTTATTTATCTCTTCATCAAGAACAAAGTTTCCGTCACGGAGAACCATTACCCTGTCACAGATTTCTTTAACTTCTTTGAGTTTGTGGGAAATATATACGATTGTCAGACCCTTCTCCTTCAGCTTGCGCATCAGGTTGAAAAGGATGTTGATTTCATGACTTGTCAGTACGGATGTCGGTTCATCCATAATGAGGATACGGGATTTAAATGCAATTGCTTTACTGATTTCCACCATCTGCTTTTCGGCGGCACTCAAGTCTCCAATCTGTGCATCCGGGGATATCTCCACTTCCAGGGAAGACAGGAGTTCCCGTGTTCTCTTTTTCATAGCAGTTTTATCAAGAAATCCGTTCTTTTTCAGCAGTTCTGAGCCAAGAAACACGTTGTTGTACACTGATAAGTCGTTAATCAGGTTGAATTCCTGAGGAATAATACTAATCCCCATACTTTTAGCATCCTGGGGGGAGTCAATTTGAACTGGTTTTCCTTCAAAAAAGATCTGGCCTGAGCTTAGTTCATATACTCCGCTCAGGATTTTCATCATAGTTGACTTTCCAGCTCCATTCTCACCGATGATACCGAGGATTTCTCCCCGTCGGATTCCGAAGGAAATACTGTGAAGAACTTCAACTGTTGAGAAACTCTTACAGATATTTTCGACATTTAAAATTTCATCATTCATAGGGGATACCACTCCAAATAATCATGGCGGTGTAACCGGTTACAAAAAATAGCATGAACCTGAACCATTGTCAATTCACATTAACATACTTATGTTTTGTTATCCAGAATATTTTCCAGGCGGCTGATAGCCAGTACAGCAGCTCTTATCGAGTGATAATTTACCTTCCAGGAATGACTCATATGGGTCCATATGGGTTTGCCTTCCCGGGATAGCAGGGGCCACCATTCACCTACTTCATGTTTGATTCCCTGCTTCATCAGAAAAGTGTGAATATTCTCATAAACTTCCAGGTATTTTTCATTTTTATACAGTTGATAGGCATCGAGCATACCGGTTAGAAATTCCGCCTGCTGCCAGAATTCTTTGGCATTATCGTAGACGTCTTTCCCGTTATGAGAGCCTTCCACGTAAACCCCTCCGAATTCCCAGTCCACCCCGGTACCCAGGGCATGGTTGAGAATCTTGGAGAATAGTTCATCATAATTATGGGGATTGATGTCCAGAACCTTCATGGCAGCAAGCAGCAGCCAGAAGAACTCGACGTTGTGCCCGTAGGAAGTGTTATCATCATGGGCTTTTATCTGTTCCTCTCCGGTAAACCGGTCCCAGCCCCAGATTACATCAAATTTAATCTGAGGAGCTACAGACCAATCCTTGTAGAACTGGGGAATCCCGGTTCCATACACCGGGTGCATGATGCGATGGGTAAGAAGGCTGATAACCTCTTCGAGCTTCCTTTTATGTATTTCTTTTCCACTGCATTCAAAAAGGGCGGTGAAAGCTTCCATCAGGTGCATGTGGACATCCAGAGTTTTTCGGTCTCCGCCACCGGAATCAGTCCCGCAGAGGCTCCAGTCTCGTTCAAACATCTCAAGGTACCCGCCATATGAAGTTTCTGAAGCGTATATTTGCAACAGATTGAAACATTTCTCGGCATATTCCAGGCCGATAGGGTTTTTTGAAACAGACGTGTATGTAGCCAGGGCATAAATAGCGAAACTATGTCCGTATATAATCTTTTTATCGATCAGAACCTCATTCTTCCTGTTGAACAGCCAGTAGAAACCGCCATTTTTCTTATCCCAGTAGTTTTCAATGGCAAAATCAACCCCTTTTTTGGCAAGTTCAAGAATGGAACCGTCGGGGTCGTGTCCATACTGGTGTGCCAGAGAGAGGGAGAAGATGGTTCTCATATGAGCCAACAGTGATTTTTCATCGGTGCCGGCATCATTACCTTCGGTATCAAACTGTGTGAGATATCCGCCGTTTTCCCCGTCCCAGCAGCGTAGTGCCCAGAAGGGCAGAAGTTCATCGGTGAGATGAGAAGTCATCTCACTTTTCCATGTTTTCAGCTTGTTTCTATCCATAGTAAACCTCATGTAATCGGTTCCATGGTAGATTGCTTCAATAGTTGTGTCAAATATTGAAGCAATAAGCTGTATTAATCAGAAACGGTTGGTGCTGGTTTTAAGTGCCAGGTAAAGGGACAGATTCTGATTGATGCTGTAAAAAATGTTACCACTGATTTCAGCTGTAAGCAATGGAGTTAAATTGCAGTAAAACACCGGAATCAAATTGCAGGGTCCGGCGAAAGAAAAAGGGGCAAGCATCCGAAGGTTTGAGTAACCACTCTACAACCCCAAGGAGCTGCCCCCAAATGCTGGAACTAGTATGCATGAAGCTCATTTATTACGTCGGCAAGGAATGACAGTCAGTCAAATCACCGATGAAATCGGATGCTCAGAAAGAACAGGTTATTACTATCTGAACGAATCGCCACGAAATCGAAGGGTTCGGAATTTCCCGAGTAAACTCGATCCGTATAAACCTCACATCGACAGCTTACTATCGGATAATCCCGAATACAACAACAAGCAGTCATTCGGTTCGAAACTGTACACGGCCTCCAAGCTCAGGTTGGCTGGGAAATTGGAATCTTTAAGTATCCCAGGCAGCACTTAAGACGCAGCATGAACCGGGAGAAACGGGGTAGAGAGTTACTTCCCGGTCGTTTTCAGCAGATTTGAAAACTCTCAGAGATCCGGAAATAACCATAGGCAGATTCTCACGGTCATCCCCTTCCCGGCAGAGGGGCTTTCCTTTAGGAATATCCCGGACAATAGCAGAATTCCAGATATCTTCCCTGCAGGCAGGTTTCTGACTTCCAAAGCTTATCTTCATGCTTTAGATTTTCGGATATTAATATTAACTGAATCTCTTATCAGAACGTTTCTTTTTAATTTCTTCATCACTGGCTTGTAACCAACCAGAAACACTATCTTGCACGGTATCAAATTTTTCTATATATGGTTTGATATCTAATAATGGTGTTTCATCAAGTATATCAATTCCTTTAACAAAAACTCTATTACTTTCGACTCTCATTAACTTAACAATAGAAATGCCAATATGATTTGGTCTTAGCGGAGAACGTGTGGCAAAGACTCCCCTTGTTTGTTTGTCCATAAAGGGGGTGACATGCATCTCTGTTCGTGTTGCCTTATGAAAGTTATACAAAAGATATATATGGCTAAAGCCATCAAGATCCTGCAATCCGTCAATATATTCATCATATATTATTATGTGCCCAACAACATCTGATGCCCCTTTGGGTTGTATAGGCATATCGTTAATTGATTTATGAGGTGAATGTATTATTCCTATTGGATATATATCATGCATTTTTTGGCCTTTTTTTATCACTGCAGAACGATCAAGCTCACCTGCATTGAGCGATGAGTGCCGTATTTAACAGCTTCGCCTCTTCCTTCCCATTCTAACACACTTAAAACCTGGAAGCCTCTGTCAATCTGCAATATCTAGTGGAGCATCACGATATACGCTAACCAGTTTTTTTCTCTATTTCAATCAAAAGTTTCAATCTGGAAAACCTATTTCTGAGGGAACGCACCGAGACAGTTTCTGAGGTGGATGAATTATGAAAGACTCACTCATATATAAAATTTCTATAGCTGTTCACGAAGGTTCGGCGATCAATAATAACGGAAATCTAGGATTCAGTAAGCAGGTTGGCAGCCGTCTCTCCTGACTTCTGATTATGCAACAGATAATGATCTTCGACCCATTTTTTTTAGGTGATAAATGAATGAATATTCTATATAATGATGAATATGTTATGGATGGGAGCGTTTTGAGAATAAACATCTTCAGTCAATTTCTATCTCTCGGCACACGCTCAAACCCTTCACTCGAGGCGCGACGCCGGGGTGGACTCGTGAACGGACTGTGCATTGTAGGGATAATCTTCCTGGTGATTCTCGGTACCTTTGCTGGGATTCGCGACGTGAGAACCCTCGCTCTTATTGATTATTCGGCAGCCCTGACGCTCGTTTTGCTTCTGGCATTCTTCTGGACAACCGGACGCTACAATGCCGCATCCCACGCCGGTGTCATTCTCATCGGGATGTTGTTCCTCTATCTCCTGATGTCCGGCGGTGAAGACCAAACCGCGTACGTCTGGTTCTTCGCCTATCCCCTGATGGCCACCTTTCTGCTCAGTACTCGAAAGGGCTTGATCGCATCTATTTCTCTGCTGACCCTCGCAATCGTGTACTTCTTTGTTGGTCCGTTGGTGAACGGGTGGGCCGAATATCCCCGGGCCTTTGAGATTCGATTCATCGCATCATTCGTTGTGGTGACATTGTTCTCTTTCATTTATGAGAAAATGCGCAGCGACGCAGATGAGGCACTTGCCGAACAGACGGAAACTCTGCAAACCACTGTGAATAATCTGACTGAAACACAGTCAAACCTGTCGACGACGAACGACCGGCTTCGTGGGGAGATTCAACAGAGGATGGAGGCCGTTGCCGAGATGCAATCGGCAACTTTGGAGGCACATCGTGCGAATCAGGCCAAGAGCCAATTCCTTGCGAATATGAGCCATGAACTGAGAACCCCGATGAACCATGTCATCGGCTTCACGGAAATCGTTCTCAGCGAAAAAGTCGGAGAGTTGAATCCCGCGCAATTGGAGTATCTGGGAGACGTGGTTTCCAGCGGCCGGCATCTTTTGGCAATCATCAACGACATCCTCGACCTCTCTCGGGTGGAAGCCGGTAAATCTGAGCTGGAATACGGTGAAGTTGATCCCCGATCGCTGCTCCATGAGTCGCTCAGAATAGTAGAAGACCAGGCTGAACAGAAAGGTATTCAACTAGAGGTATCCAGCGGTAATCTTCCGGACAGCATTATCATTGATGAACGAATGATACGGCAGGTACTCTATAATCTCCTCCAGAATGCCGTCAAGTTCACCAATAACGGTGATATGGTGACTCTTTCAGGCGGCATGTCGGAGGTGTCGGACGAGACCGTGTACATCAGCGTGACAGATAACGGCATTGGGCTGGATCCGAAAAACCTGGAACGAGTGTTTGATGATTTTGAGAGAATCGCAGGAGAACACCAGGTCGGACAGGGAGGAACCGGGCTTGGACTAGCTTTGTGCCAGCGTTTTATTGGGCTGCACGGAGGTAATCTCTGGGCCGCAAGTGAAGGACTCGGTACAGGTTCAACATTTACGTTCAACATCCCAATACAACCGAGGACGATCATCTGATGAGTAGGAAAGAACAGATGAACAGCCGAATTGCCGCAGTGAATACGTTGGCTTCGGCTTATAAGCAGGAAACCGACATATCGGCCATTGATGAACTCACCAAACTCTACCGACACAGTATATTCCAAGATGTATTGTCAGACACTGTGAAGTGTTCAAACCCCGAAACAGACATCTTCTCACTCGTATTACTGGATGTGGATCGGTTTGATACGTTAAATCATAGAGATGGCTATACCAAGGGTGACAGGTTCCTCCGGCTGGCCGGTATTGCTGTGCTGCATACGCTTCGCAACGACGACATCGCCGGGCATATGCGAGATGACGTCTTTGGGATTCTTCTTCATGACATATCGGGTGTGGACGCACGGCAGGTTATAGAGCGAGTAAAACATGCCATTTCCCAGAGTACGAAATCAGGAGTGACAATCAGCGCCGGGATTGCGACATATCCCAATTGCGGTACAACTGCAGATGAGTTGCTGACTAATGCATTCTCAGCGCTTAACGTGGCAAAGCTCAGGGGGCAGGATCGTATAAATCTTTACGAACCGGACGCCTTTGGCGGTGAGGTGGAATTGTACACGATCATGGTGGTGGACGACGACGATCAGAACCGCAAACTGCTCAGAGCGTTCCTGACCGAGCCGGGGTATGAAATTGTGGAAACCTCGTCCGCTGACGACGCTCTCCAACGAATCCGAAAAGGACAGATTGATCTCATCCTCTCTGATGTCAGAATGCCGGGAATGGATGGCTATGAGTTTTGCCGACGCGTGAAATCAGCAGAGTCTACCCAGATGATACCCTTTGTGCTGATTACAGCGCATACAGAAACCGAGCAGCGGGTTAAAGGAATTGACAGCGGAGCAGATGACTTTCTCACAAAACCTCTGGACAGATTTGAACTCATTGCACGAACCAAGTCACTCCTCCGAGTGCGAAAGATGAACCGGGAATACACGACCATTGAAAGTGTTCTGTTTACCTTGATAAATGCAATTGAGGCCAAAGACAGCTACACCCAGGGACATACCGAGCGGGTCGCCACTATTGCTGCCGAAGTTGGAAGGCGAATGGGACTAACCAGCAACTCCATATCAGCTCTGAGGCTTGGCGGCATTCTGCATGACATTGGAAAGATTGGTATTTCCGGATCCGTGCTGAATAAGGAAGGTCCTCTCTCGGAGAATGAATGGGATCTTATGAAATCCCACACAGAGCTTGGCTATAAGATCTGCATTCCACTCAAACGAAGCCTCGGGAAGGCACTGGACATTGTGCGGCATCACCATGAGAAGTTAGATGGATCATCGTACCCGGACGGCCTGTCCGTTGATGCACTCTCCATTGAAACCCGTATCACCACGGTTGTGGACATGTATGATGCTATGACAACGAATAGACCATACCGACTGGCAATGAGCCGGGAGAAAGCGGTTCAGATTTTGCAGGAAGAAGTTTCGGCCGGTAAGATTGATGGTACGGTCCTGAATATTCTGAAAGAAGTTGTCCACGCATCATCGGAACATGATCATCGCAGCGAGGATCCAATTGATCAGAAAAGAAAAAAAATCCTGATTATCGAAGATGATAATCTCAACATGAAGTTGGTTAGAACGATCCTGCAACTGGAGGAATACCGGGTTTTAGAGGCCAGCGATGCGGAGAGCGGAATTCTTCTGGCACGCGATGAGCGGCCCGATCTCATCCTCATGGACATACAACTTCCCGGTATGAATGGAATCACCGCCGCCCGCACTTTGAGAGAACAGGATGAATTTGAACAAATCCCTATAATCGCAATCAGTTCATATGCTATGAGAGCGGACATTAAAGCCGCGATGGATGCTGGTTTTGAGGACTACATCACTAAACCAATTGATATGGAGACGTTCCCTCAGGTGATCGCCCAATGTCTGGCGGTTACGAGTTCAAATACCGGGGGCCAGAATTAAAGAATCAGCACGGCTTGGGGAAGTTTCGTCATAAGCCACTACACCAGGTGCTATATGAATAAATTTTTTTTCGATGTTTGTATTTTGGGAAACGGAAGGCCCTTTTTTGAAGAGGCGCGCCTGGCGATATCCAGCACGCTCTCATGTGGATGCTTTCCCCTCTGGATTCCCGTTGCCATTTTGTAATGCAGGTAATGGCAAAGCAGTCGATGCCAGCATGATTGGTTACGATGGATTCGGTGGAAATGGTAATCTAAATTCCTCCCCAGTGTGGCAAGGAGATTTCCCCCACCTGGTGAAAAAAAGAGTTCATCCTATAAGATTGTAGCTACCACACCAACAATCAGGATGAACTCCAATGATTACCATGAATTTATTTCAAACGATACAAAAACACAAGAAACACGGACTTGGAATTCGGCAAATCAGCCGGGAACTACAGATTTCCCGGAAGACGGTTCGAAAGTATTTCCGAATGGAACTAAATGAATATGTGAAATACAAACATCATGCCTATCAAAAGCCTCACGTATTCAGCCGGTATAGAAATGAGATTTTGGAGATTTACCAACGGAATAAGGACAAGGTCTATGCCTCATCAGTATATGATTTGTTAGAAGAAAAATATGGAACAAATTCTCTTCCAGGATCACCGCGGACACTGAGAAACTTTATTTCCCATCTCAATGCTTCAGGTGAAGTTCTCAACTCCAATGATAAAAGGTATTACACACCGGTAGAGGAGCTTCCCTTTGGAAAACAGCTTCAGGTTGATTTTGGGCAGACACGAATTACCAGTGGTGAAGTGATTTACATTTTTGCAGCTGTGTTGTCAGCCAGCCGGTATCGATACGCTTCTGTTCAAGATCGACCTTTTAAAAGCCTGGATGTTATCCTGCATCTTCAGGACTGTTTTGAATACATCGGAGGAATACCGAAGCAGCTGGTGATTGATCAGGATAAGACCATGGTTGTTTCCGAGAACTCCGGTGATATTCTATATACCGAGAAGTTCAGTGAGTACAAAGCAGAAATGGCTTTTAATATGCATGTCTGCCGGAAATCAGATCCAGAATCCAAAGGGAAGGTAGAGAACCTGGTGAAGTTTATCAAAACCAGTTTCTTCTCAGCTCGTTCTTTTACTTCTATTGATGATGTGAAAACCGGTTTATTCACTTGGCTGCAGCGGACGGCTAACGGGAAAATCTCTCAGGCTACCGGAATGATTCCTGCCAACCTGCTTTCCCAGGAACAGAAAGCTTTCAATCCTTTAAGAGCCTCCTTATTCAAGCGGGATAATATCCTTGAAAGAGAAGAGCGGAGGGTAGACGAGAAGAACCTGATCAGTGTTGGTTCAAGCCGATATTCAGTTCCTGCTGCATACCGTAAAAAGAAGGTATGGATCTACAGGAGTAAAACAGACTTAATCATCTACGAAGATGTTGCAGGAAAAGAAATTGCCCGGCATACACGTTCTTTATTCCCCCATCAGAAGGTTATGAACAAATCTCATTTCCAGGATATGTCTCTTAAGCCGGTACAGTTGAAAGACAACATTAAAAAGAAGGTTTCTCTTCCTGGATGGCCGGAATATATTGAAGAGAACTATCAGCGATACAGTCGGTATTTCCGGGAGCAGCATAAGGGGCTGATGAAGTTTCTCGGCTCTGCCTATGATCGTGAACTATTACAAGAAGCCCTTGAGCTGTGCCGGGAGACCGACGGGTATTCTGCTGAGAATCTCAAAGAATCTTATATCTATGTTCAAGGTGTCCATCAGAACGTTCATGATGACATCATCCCTGCACTGGTTTCCGGGATTCAAGCCGTGAAAGCTGATAAGCGAAATCCTCTTGTGGCGAAAAGGGATCTGAGTTTTTACCATTCGGTTGTCAGTATTCTCGGAGTTGTCTTATGAAAACGATGGATTACTGCCTTAACGTATTGGGAAGCTTAAAACTTCAAGGTATTGCTACCGCATTACCCGGGATTCCTTCGGACAGTCAGATATCACACCTGGACTTTCTCAAAACCTTGCTGGAAGAAGAGATTGCATACCGGACTGAGCGGAGAATGAAAAAGAATCTTACAGGGGCTCATTTCCCGGTTATTAAAACAATCGAGGATTTTGAACTTGAAGGGCTATCGGGTATCACGCAGAAACAGATAAACAATCTTCTGGAGTTTACCTGGATAGACCGGAATGAGAACCTACTGCTTTTTGGCCCTCCGGGATTGGGAAAGACACACCTCTCCATCGCTCTGGGGCTCAAGGCCATTGCGAAAGGTTACACGGTGTGTTTCGAACGGATTACCTCTCTGGTGAAACTACTCAAAACCATGGAGGTGCAACGCTCAGCAACTTTTCGGATTAACAGGATTCTTAAATCAGATGTTCTGATTATTGATGAAATCGGCTATACGCCAATTGATCGAAAGGAGGCTAATCTGTTTTTTTCTCTGGTGAGTCAACTGTACGAACGCTCATCAGTCGTTATCACATCGAACAAGAGTTTTGATGCTTGGGCAGAAATGCTGGGGGATGAGGTGATGACAACAGCCTTGTTGGACAGACTTTTACATCATGCACATGTATTCTCGCTCGACGGTGTGTCATACAGAATTTCTAAGAAGAAGGAGAGTTAGTTTTTAATCCAGGTGGGGGATTTTTATTTGCCATCCGGTGGGGGAAAACTGCTTGCCATTTCCAATTCGGGGACTGTGAACATTCCTACTCTATCTGCCTCGAAACCGGCAATCATACTAATTTTCGTTGTCGATTCGAAATAGGGACGTAAGCGTACAAGGACTCCCACATTTCTCACTGAAACGTTCTGAATTAGAATCCTCCGAATTGGAAAAAATGAGAAAGAAACGTATATCAGAAGAGGGGGATAATCAGGTTAGCCTTTGCCAACTAAGCCGTAAATGCCTGAACACTTATTGCCGGGAATAAAATCTGGCCGTCACTTCTTTCAGATACTGGACTGGAAAGGGAAAGGAAAAACGTCAGCAGGAGAAGGATCTTCCCTGATTTGCATTACAGCACCGGATGCAAAGTTGCAGAAAACCTTTAACCGAAATAATCAAGATTGGGGTACTTTTTTTCACCTCTACCCATTCTGTACATTGCTGCCTCAGATTGATTTTTAATCATTTATTTTAATACGCAGATCTTCTACAATATTGCTTCTATTAGATGAATTATCGGTATTACCTATTACCCTAGAACAGATCTTTTATATCTATGGGAAGAGTCTGTTCTTCCAAAACATCTATCCCGGTCACCTCATCCGCGCAGGAATGCTGGGTAAGAATTTTCACATCCGGGAAGGCCTTCTTCACCTTGCCTATATAAGGATCATCATCGCCGCATTTATTGAGGATGAAATAAGGCACTTTATATCCTAGACGGATCAGTTCCGTATGGATGTCCCTGGATTCTTCCAGTGACAGGATGGAGGGATTAAGGACCGTGAAAATCCTGGTGTTTACCGGATCCTTCAGCATCAGCGACAGTTTTGAATACTTATCTATCAGGCCATTAACTCTGTGCAGAACCCTGTCGGTTTCTCTCATACCCTCTTTTCGGCCTGTATGGATTTTTGTAACGATTTCCTTTTTGTCCAGGATCATCTGGCGGAAACTGCTAAGCTCCCGAAGCCAGATTATAGAGACATCCGGCAGGGCAAGGAATTTCAGCGTAAGAGCTGTGGGTGGAGTATCGAAGATGATGAAGTCTTTATCCCCATGCCGCATCACCGTATCTTCCATAGCCAGGAGCACGGCGTACTCCTCAAGGCCCGGGGAATATTTCAGGGTTCTGAAATATTTATGGAGGTTGAAGGCTTCCTGATACTTATAAATCTGTTTGAAATCCGACTCGGTCTGCTTGAGGTAAAGCTTTACCCATTCATCCATGTCGGTTTCCTGAATCCAGAGATTCGCCATCAGTTTCTTTGGTTTGGGCCCGATCTTCGTCTCGAACACATCATGAAGATTATGTGCGGGATCCAGGCTGTCCAGGAGTACCGAATAACCCTCCCTGGCCAGGTGGAATGCGAATAATGAAGCATTAGTGGATTTGCCTACACCGCCTTTACCGATAAAAAATAGTATTCGAGCCATCAGACTTCCCCGAACAATTCCGTCATCTCACCGAGAGGATCATAGGCGGTCTGTACTTTCTCGAACATATTGATCAGTTCCTTTTCCATCAGCGGAAGGAGCTGCAATGTGATATGGGCAGGTGGTGAAGGAAGACCGATGAATGACCCGAACAGGAGCAGGGAAAAAATGTTCTCCAGCTCCTTGATTTCGTATTCGATGATACCTGTCGCCTTGTCGTTGTTCACCGTCTGGGCATCTTCGAAGAAGGTCTTCAGACCACGACGGATTTTACTGATTCGTTCTCTCAAAATCATAAGTGTCGTACCTATTCTGTTGATTCCGGTTTGCAGCCGTAAGCCTTGAGTTCTCCGGAGGTTTTTTCGGGAAAGGGAAGGATGCTGTATATTCCGTACAGAGCGCTGAGTATCGATCCATAGAGATGGAAGTTCGAAACAACCAGTAGGTATGCAAGACCCGCGAAGGCAGCTCCAACTCCCACCGAAACGAACAATCGAGTCTGATAAACCAGGTATTTTTCTACTCCGATCTGATTGTCTGCAGCAATCGCCCTATCATGAAATCGTGTTCTCATAATGATTGGAAAACCTACATTCATGACAATTGAAATAACAAAAAGTGAAATGCCGACAGGACGGATAAATTGTAGCGGAAGATAGGTTGATGGATTATCCAGATGAACAAGACTTGCAACCAGAACCAGGAGACCAAAAGGCATACTAGTGATGGTAAAACGTATCCACAATGTTCTGCTGAGTTCTTTCATAATTCTCCAATGGAATAAAGAGGGCTGCCTCAGGCAGCCCTCAGATAATCATAAACTGAAAATCAGGCTATGGCTTCCACCTTCTCGATTTTCGTCGTGAAGATGTTAAAGAATCCTTCGATAACGATCCAGATTGCCAGGACCACAACAATGGCATTCACCACATAGAGCAGTCCATTGCTAGCCATGATGAAGTTCCTTTCGTTGATAATCAGGGCCCAGATAGTCATAACACTCATAAACATGGCAGGGATGCCGGGAAAGAGCCATTTGAGTCCGCCCTGCTTCTTTAAGTAGGCTGAAATTGTAATCAGTGCCAGAGCAGCAAGAGTCTGGTTCACCGCACCGAAGAGAGGCCAGAGCTTAAGGGCTCCCTTGCCGTCAGGACCGGTAGCGAAGGCCAGTATAAGAGCGGAGATAACCGCAACAGCGGTGGCAACCCACTTATTCTGGAGGAAGTTGGCTTTGAGGTCGCTTCCAAGCTCCTGAATAACGTAGCGCTGCAGACGGGTAGCTGTATCCAGAGTGGTACCCGCAAAGGAAGCCACGAATACGCCCATGATAACGATAGCGATATTCCGGGGTACGCCGACAGTAGCAATCATGTTGGCTGCACCGACAACAAATGCGCTGATCTTTGCTCCAAGACCTGCGGCACCGGACCAGGATGTATAATGGGTTGTCCATGCTGCAGCGCCAGTGAGCATAGCACCTTCCTTTTCGTAACCCATGCCGATACCGGCGGAGACAGCGATGATAACTAAAGCGGCCAGCATGCCTTCCATGAGCATGGAGCCGTATCCAACCATCATTGAATCTTCTTCATGGGCCAGCTGCTTGGCAGAAGTGCCTGATGAAACCAGTGAGTGAAATCCTGATATTGCACCACAGGCGATAGTGATGAACAGGAACGGCCACATCGAGGGTGCTCCTTCAGGATGAGCCTGTACGGCAGGAGCGACAATCTTCATACCACCGAAGAACGCAGCGGCGAAGACTCCCAGGACCAGGAGAGCCATGGCAATCATAAGCTGCCAGGCATTGATATAGTCTCGGGGCTGCAGAAGCGTCGTTACCGGTAGGGTGGAAGCGATAAAGGCATAAATGAGCAGAATGATGGTCCAAACACCCGTGGGAGGAATACCGGCGATGGAGGGCATACTAAGGGGAAGAAAATGTCCCAGGATAACCGTAACGTACATAAGCACGACGGCGATGATAGTAGTCAGGTTTACCTTGGCGCCCTTCTTGTATATAGCCCAGCCCAAAATAACGGCGATGGGAATCTCACACCAGACAGGGAAAACCGACTGGGGATAGATACTGAAAATGATGGCGATAACAAGGCCGAATATGGCAATGACAATCCAGAGCTCCAGCAGGACAACGACAAAAAACAGAGTCCGAGTTCTTGGATTGATGTACTTTGCTGTTGCCTCGGAAATCGATTTACCCTGATTCCTCATGGAAACAACCAGTGAACCGAAGTCATGAACTGCGCCCATCACAATAGTACCTACCACTACCCAGATCAATGCGGGGACCCAGCCCCAGATGATGCCGATGGCGGGTCCGACAATTGGACCTGTTCCGGCGATTGATGTAAAGTGGTGTCCAAAGATGATACCCTTCTTGGTGGGGACGAAATCCTGGCCGTCAGTCATCTCGACCGCAGGAGTTTTGTTATCATTACTCAGATTGAAGATCTTCTGGCCAAGAAACTTCCCGTATAAACGATAAGCCAGAAGGTATCCAACAAAGGTAACAACCATAATCAACACAGCGCCCATAAATAACCTCCAAATAAATTTTATTACAGATTATTTTCCAACGATAATGAGTATATGTCAACAAAGAATAAATTTTAATTTCTTTTTATTTATTACTATATCACTATTTAATTATTTTTTAGTCATAATAAAATCATTTCTTTTCACTATGAATTTAATTCACATAAATCGATGTTTATTGTATAGAATCTATTTCCATGAACATTAATAAAATTGCTATACTGGGAGCCGGTGCCGTAGGGGCTTCAATGGTCCATCAGATCCTCTCCTTCGGCACCTCTGATTCTCTGAGTATTATTGCCGATGGAGTACGCGCGGGGCGCTATCGCCGGGACGGGTTTCGTGTTAACGGAGAAACGATCCGCCCCGATATCGTCGAGAGTGGAGCCTTTCATCTGATTCTTGTAGCCACGAAATCCTATAATCTGGAAAACGCCTTGCCCCTCCTGGATCAATGTGTATCTGAGGACACCCTTGTGATGAGCCTTCTGAACGGCATTATCAGTGAGACTGTGCTGGGTGATCGATATGGCCATGACAGGGTGATTCCGGCAATGATTCTGGGAATTGATGCCCTCAGGGAAGATGGAGAAATCAGCTATATGAATAGGGGAGTTATTCATTACGGCAGGAATCCTCTGGCTGAAGATCAGCAGGAAAAATTATCGCATCTAACAGATTGGTTCAGCAGATCAGGTCTGGGGTATAAGTTCAGTGATGAGATTACCTCTACGCTGTGGCGTAAGTTCATGATCAATGTAGGAATGAATCAGACCTCAGCGGTTCTTGGTGCAGCTTATGGCCGATATCAGAAAGACCCTGAAACCCTGGAAATGATGCGTCAGGCCATGGCGGAGGTGGTAGAGCTTTCCAGGCTCGAGGGGACAGGCTTGAAAAAAAGTGACATCGATAATTGGATTGAGATATTAAAAACCCTGGATCCCGAGGGCAAGACTTCAATGCTCCAGGATGTGGAAGCCGGACGCCGTACTGAGGTTGAAATATTTGCCGGTACAGTCATTACACTTGCTGCCAGGCATGGTTTGGAAGTGCCTGTGAATCTCAATCTTCAGAATGAAATAATCAGAATCGGCAACAAGCAATAAATGGTATCAGTAGAACCAGGGCAGAGCCCTGGATTC
>Ga0209633_10001826_pt1 | contig 21330 bp, 19 predicted proteins | sample Cruoilmetagenom1_FD_187290 | JGI IMG/M metagenome (GOLD analysis project Ga0209633, IMG submission 187290) | Oil polluted marine microbial communities from Coal Oil Point, Santa Barbara, California, USA - Sample 1 (SPAdes) (version 2) | ecosystem: Environmental > Aquatic > Marine > Oil seeps ... | reverse complement strand
TATATTATCTTGAGACATGGTGGTGTGTTCCTATTCTGTTTTTTCAGGACAGCTAAGAATACACCACTAAATCTTTCTCAAAAATCCCCATACACAACTTTTAGCTATATCTCCCAAAAAGGAAGCGATTACCAATGGTTTTAAGGGCTTTGAATCCTGAACTATCAAAACTAATCAGCCCCGTACAGCCCAAAAGGAAGTCATTACCAATGGTTTCAAGGACTATGAATCCTGAGCTATCAAAGTGAGTCAAGGCAGTACAACTATCGAGGAATTCATCACCAATGGTTTTAACGGCTATGAACCCTGAGCTATCAAAGTGAGTTATTCCGTGACAGGCAAAGAGGAATTCACGTCCAATGGTTTCAAGGGCTGTGAAGCCCGAGCTGTCAAAGTGAGTCAAGTTCATACAAACAGCGAGGAAGCCATCACTAATAGCTTTAAGGCTTTGAAACTCAATAGCTTTAAAAGTAACAATGTTACTATTACGCCGAAGAAAGTTATTGCCAATGTTTTTAACCAAATTATCAGGATCACGAATGACAAGGTGTTTAAGGTTTGAGGGGATATCATTTTTGTGTAATGTAAACATACCTGCTTTTACAGATTCTTCTGTAATCGTTAAGACGACTTCTTCATCGGGATGCTCTTTTAAGCTTTTTTCTAAATTTGCTTTGCCGTCTTTGGCGAAGAGATCGGCTGTTGTTATTTGGATATCACTTAAGGCTTTTCCGGGTTTTGATCGTGTTGGGTTGGCAGAAGCAGAAACAGGCTGTGCGCTCAAAGAGAGCCCTAAAAGGAGACAAAGTATTATTGTTTTTAAAGACGTCATAATGAGATTCTCCGTGGTTTATGTTAGATAGGATTGCCCCCATTTTTCTCACCAAGCTAATAAGACTTTATTAAGAAAGAGTGAACAGGTTGATGTATATTTTTCCATAAAAAAAGAGCCTCCTGTTTAAGAGGGCTCTTTTGGAAACATTTCATTAAAACAGTATTGTTGATCTTAGAAACCTAAGCGGCTTTTAACATCGTATACAATTCATCTTTACAGTTGAGACGCTTTTTCTTCAGGCCTTCAAAATGTTCGTCAGTTACAGGAACATTTTTGGCTTCTAGTTGATGGATATCTTTTGTCAGAACGTGATAGTCTTCAAAAACCTTTCTGAAATGAGCGTTGCTCTCTTTCATCGCATGGATTTTATCTTTGTATTCAGGGAGTTCGTGGGCAAGATCATGTTTTTCATCGTGCATTTTTAAAGCCTTCCTTTGTTATTATTTCCATCTCTAAAATAGCATTTCTTAGAAAAAATCTAAAGGAAAAAGGAACTTAATCGATGCCAAGAAGATCCTCAGAGCGCTTGGCTTGTTCAGGAGCGAGCATCAAGATAACGCGGTCTTCAAGACGAATGGTACTGCTTTGACGGGGAATAGTGACTTGGTTGTCACGGATGAGAGCCGCTATGAGTATTTTGTGGTTTTCATAAAGGTCTTGGATGGTTTTGCCAACGAGGGTGCTTGCGCTTGAGGCATCAACGTCGATGACTTCCCCAAAGCTTTCTCCAAGGGAGTGTACAGAGTGCACATTGCCCTTCCGGATGTATTGCATAATTTTAGAAACTGTTACAACTCTGGGGCTGATGACGGCATCAACGCCAAGGGAAATCACAAGGTTTGCAAAGGAAGTTTTGTTGGCAAGGCACATGGTTTTTTTCGACCCCAAACGCTTTGCTAAAACCGTTGCTAAGGTATTTACGCGATCATCTTCGGTCACGGCAACAACGGTGTCAGCACTTTGGACCCCAGCTTCTAAGAGCATTTCACCCTCAAGGGCATCCCCATTCAAAATAATTGTGCGGCTTAGTTTCTGAGCAATGTAGGCTGCGCGCTCGGGAGAACGCTCAATGATGTGGATACGAATATGAGGGTAGTGTGCTTCGACTTCTTGCGCTAAGAAAAGGCCAATGTTGCCCCCGCCCAAAATCACAAGGCGTTTGGTTGTGTCACCGTGATGGCCAAAAGCATTCAAAGATTGGTCAATGCGTTCTTGGTCAACAATATAATAGACCTCGTCTCCAGGCATGAGGACTTCCGTTGGCTTTGGGACAATTTTAATGTCGCCCCTTGAAATACCTACAATGGTGAAATCAACCTCTGGAAAAAGGCTAGGGATGTGTGTGATCGGTGTATTTACAATGGGTGTATCAACGGTACAGCGAACGCCTAAAAGAGCGATACGATTATTGGCCAGAGGGGTTATATCAAGAGCGCCTGGAACTGCAAGACCTCGAGAAACAGTATGGGCAACCTCGTTTTCAGGAGAGATAATATAGTCGATGGGCATATTATCATCGGTGAAAAGGCCTTTACCTGAAACGTTCAGATAGGATTGACTGCGAATACGAGCAATTTTTTTAGGAACATCATAAATACTGTGAGCAATTTGGCAGGCAACCATATTGACTTCATCGGCATGGGTGAGGGCGATAATCATATCTGTATTTTCGACACCAGCGCGCTTTAAGACATCGGGGTGAGAAGCGTGCCCACAAACAGCCTTTACATCCAAGCGGTCATTAATTTGTGTGATCAGATTTTGATCCACGTCTATCACAGTGATGTTGTGATTGCGTCCTGCAAGGTATTTTGCAAGGTTAAAACCAACTTGTCCAGCGCCGCAAATAATAATGTTCATGAGTGATCGGATCTACTTTTTTTATGTATATCTAAGGAATAGTATACCACAGAGCATCAGAATATATAGATCTTGAATTATCGAGGCGAGTTGTTATTCTGTAGAGAAATTTTAAAGGACACGAAAATGCGCGCTGAAATGATCAAGCTCAAGGACGATGTGACCCAAGTCATTTCAGTTCTAAGGAGGCATCTTTGACTATGACGTTGCCCTTAAACGCCTTAAAGAGTTAGATGCCTTAGCAGAAGACCCAGCCCTTTGGTCTGACCAAGAAAAAGCTCAAAAGACCATGCAAGAGAGGGATATTCTCAAGACGTCTTTTGAGCGTATTGCCGAGGTTGAGCAAGAGCTTGAGGATTCAGTTACTTTGATTGAATTGGGGGAGGTGGAGGAAGATAAGGACTCTATTGTTGAAGGAGAGCGCCTTTTAGAAAAGCTTGCAAAACGCGGAGAACGCTTGCGCCTTGAGAGTTTGCTCTCGGGGGAAGCCGATAAAAATGATTGTTTTTTAGAAATCCATGCGGGAGCAGGGGGAACAGAAGCGCAGGATTGGGCGTTGATGATTCAGCGTATGTATGTGCGGTGGGCTGAGAGAAATGACTATAAAATTGAGTGGATGTCTGAAGTTTCAGGAGATGAAGCTGGCATAAAGTCCTCAACTTTTAAAGTTATTGGCCACCAAGCTTATGGTTGGTTAAAAACAGAAAGCGGCATTCATCGTTTGGTGCGTATTTCGCCCTTTGATTCCAATGCCAGACGTCATACAAGTTTTGCATCGGTCTCTATTTACCCCGTTATTGATGATTCTATCGATATTGATATCGAAGAAAAAGATTTACGTATTGATACCTACCGTGCGTCGGGGGCAGGAGGGCAACATGTGAACACCACGGAAAGTGCTGTTCGTATTACCCATATGCCAACGGGGGTTGTGGTGCAATGTCAAAACCAGCGCTCTCAGCATAAGAATAAGGCCGAAGCTATGTCCATGCTACGGGCGCGTTTGTTTGAAGTTGAAATGCGTCGCCGAGAAGAAGATGCTCAAGCCGCCAATGCCGTTAAAAGCGAGATCGGTTGGGGGCACCAAATTAGATCCTACGTTTTGCACCCTTATCAAATGGTCAAAGATTTACGCACGAACGTTGAAAAAAGCAATCCCACCGCTGTTCTCGACGGTGAGATTGATGATTTCCTTGAAGCCTCATTAGCAGCAAGGCTTTAGAGAGCTAGCTTCAAAAGAAGTGGGCTCTATTTAGCTTTTTCAGCTTTTGCTTCAAAAATTCCCTTAACCCAAGTGTTGTGGTCGTAGAGTGTACCTTTTGGTAAGGCTCCATAATTTTCAGCGTTTCGAGCAATGTGTAAATAACGCAATTTTGTTTCCCGATCTGTTTCTAAGAATGAGGCATAGAAATAACCAAGGGGGGAGCCGTAATCTCCAAGGGCTTTCTGAAAATGATTAAGAGCATTAAAGAATTTTCCTGCCGAAAATGCTACCATACCTCGATTAAGGAACTTAAGTTCAGCAGCTTGATTTTCCTTAGAAATCCCTTCCATTGTATTCGTGATCATTTTGGGAGTTTCTTTTATAAGCTGTTCTTCAGAATCATACTCACAGCTTTGAGCTGTAAAGGCTGAAAGAGTAATAGTAAGGAGTGCTAATTTAAAAGTGTTTTTCATAAATAGTATCCTATTTTTACTTATTTGTATGAGTATCAGTATTGAATGTCCCTGTAAATAAAAACAGTTTAAATATTGATTTAATTTCTTTTTATTTGTACTTTTATTTCTTTTTTGTGTGAAGGAATCCTTGTTTTACAAGGGGCTCTAAGTCTGATAGCATGTGGTGTTTTCCATAGCGAAACCCAACAGGAAGGAGAAATTCATGGACCCTTTAAAGCTTGCCCAGTTAATGTGTTCGCGGCTTTGCCATGATTTAATCACACCGGTTGGTGCCATCTCGACAGGTCTTGAAATCATTGGTGAATCTGGTGATGATATTGATCCTGAACTTCTCTCTCTTACGTCACATAGTGCTCAAAATGCGTCTCAACGTTTGGTTTATTATCGGGCTGCCTTCGGTTATAGCACCTCTAGCATTTTGAACTGTCCTGAAAAACTTGAAAAGCTTTTGTACGAGTACTTAGAGACTTATAAAACTAAGCTCCATTGGCACTGCGATGTGTCTGAAGAAAAGCTGAATATCTTGCAAGATCATGCACGTCTTCTGGTGAATGTTGTGGGAATTATGGTGGAGTGCGCCCCCTATGGCGGAAACTTTAAAATTTCAATAGAGCCTTCCCCAGAAAGAGAAAGCCTTCGTTTTTCTTTTGAACTGACAGGTGACCTGGTGGCCTTAAAAACAGAAAATAAACGGGCCCTTTTGGGAGAGCTCTCTGATAAAGAAGTGACTCCTCACAGTGTGCAAAGTTATTTGACCCATTTATTGCTTGATGAAAAGCAAGCTGAATTATCTTTTACGAGTCTTTCTTCAAGCGCCCTAGGGGTTTGTTTGGAAGCCGAACAGTCAGGTGGCCAACACTACGGCTCTCTCTTCTAGCTTCTTCCAGCTCTTTTGGCCACTTTAGCTTTTCCAGCTTCTTTGACCTCTCTCATTCTTTTCTCCCTTTCGGCGGCTTCGGCTTTTTCACCTGCTGCTATCAATCCCCCTAAAAGACAAATGCTTTCGTCTTTAAAACCTTCGATTTCTTCTCCTAGTGATTTATAAAGGGCAGTGAGCTTTAGCTTGTGGCGAGAAATTAATCTTTTTGTGTGACGGCATTGATTTTTATCAGTTTCTTTTTTTAACTTGCGACGAAGACTTGAGAGTTTTCGTAACTTTTCAGAGATTTCTTCAGAAAGGATTTCCATAGATTTAGTTAAAAAGAGAGCACCAGAATGATTAAATTCAGAAACATGAAAGAATATCTCACTTGGGCGCTCATATAGCTTCCCATCTCCCCAGACAAAGGCGAGGTTGTAGCGTTTAAGAACTCTACGGGCTTTATCAGGGGTTATACTAGAGGAAAACTCTTCGGAATCTGAATGGGAAAATACTGACTCTAAATATGTAATGATAGGCGAGGGAGGTAATGGGGAATCATCAAGCTCCCACTCTTTGAGCTCGCACTTTGAGGAAAATGCTTGTGTTGTAAAAATAGCTACTAAAAGAGTAAAAGTTGTCCTGTATTTCATAGAAAAACGCCCTATTTTGATTTAAATTGTGGCCACTTAAAGATAATTCCCAATATGGCACTAAACGCTAAGAGTGGAGAGTATATAACATGAGTCATAATGGCAAGGGGAGAAAGTCCAGAAATAGAACTTGCCAACAAAATCTGGGCGCTATAGGGCAATAGGCCTTGGAAGGCACAGGTAAAGATATCAATCAAGCAGGCACTGCGTTCGGGGCTTACGCCGTGTTTTTTAGCAAGCTTTTTGGCAATGCCACCGGAGAGGATAATGGCGACTGTGTTATTGGCCGTACAGATATCAGCGAGGCTTGAAATGGCCGAAATACTCATCTCACCAATGCGGGGGCTTTCTTTTTTGTGGCGTAATTTCAAGGCTATCTTTTCGATATAGTGAATCAAAAATTCAAGACCACCTTGCTTGTTGGTTAAATAGCTGAGACCCCCCACAAGAAGAGAGAGAATAAGAATTTCCTGCATAGAGGCAAAGCCGTTGGCAATGTGTTTTGAAAACATCACAAGGGAATAGGTATCCGCTGTGGCTAGGCCCACAAACCCTGCAACAACAATGCCAATAACAAGCACAACAAGTACATTCAAACCCGCAAGGGCAAGGGCTAGAATGACAAAATAGGGGATGATTTTAACCCAGTCGTAAGAGGCAATCTCAAAATCTCCTGAAGGGGTTGAAACCACATAGAAAATCAAAATGGTGACAATCATTGCTGGAATAGCAAAAACAGCGTTCAGTATGAACTTTTCTTTAAATTTCGCCCCTTGAGTATTGACCGACGCAATGGTGGTATCGGAAATAAGAGAGAGGTTATCCCCAAACATTGCCCCGCTGACAACAGCCCCCATGCACCAACTACAGTTCAGCCCTGTTTGGGAAGAGAGCCCCAAAGCAAGAGGGGCAACGGTTGCGATAACGCCCATGGATGTTCCCATAGCCGTTGCCATGAAAGCGGCAATGATAAAGAGGCCTGGCAATAAAAAAGGCGTCGGAAGGATAGAGAGTCCCCAATTCACTGTAGCATCGATGCTGCCAATGCCTTGGGTCGTGGTTGCAAAAGCGCCAGCCAACAGGTAGATGAGGCACATGATGATAATGTTTGGATCTCGAACACCTTCCAGAAAGCTATCCATACGAGCGCTTAGTTTTCCTGAGCCAAGAATAAGCGCCAGGGTAATAGCAGGCAAAATAGCGACATTAGGAGAGATTTGATAAAAAGCCTGTGGCACACCTTGTAGGGAGAAATAAATACCGCTGCCTACAAAAATTGCCAGAAAAAGCAACAAAGGCAAGAGGGCTAAAGGGTTTGCTTTGTCATGTGGTGGCGCTGAATAAGGATTTTTGGGCATCAAATTGACACAATTTTTTTTCTACATACCGTCCCATGATACCATTGTTAACCTGCCTTTAGAAGAGGCTCTGTATTAAGACTTGGCCTGTGCCTTTCTTGATATAGTAAATTATCTTTGCACTGACCGTTTGTTCCTGCGCTCCTAAGCTATGAAATATATAGTCGATTCAATAAAATCCCAGACGTCGTTCCTGCACTCCTAAACTATGCAATATAGTCGTCGTCGCTGGCGCCTAGACTGGAACTCTATTGAACCGACTATAGCCGTCGTCGCTTGTGCCTCCGGTCATTTGCAGGGGCAAAATCTAAATCATTATAGGCCGAGTCTTTATTCCTCTTTCTGCCAGGGCTGCAAAGCTGCTACGCTTAGCTATTATGCAGAGACTGTTCCTTCCAGGGTTGTGTTGGAAATAAGACCTGGAAGAAGCGCGGTGTCTGTTCAGGCAAAGGTGATACCGCGGAGCTTGCCCCGTGGATGTTTGTTTTTATTTCTTGATTTACCTTAGATTTAAGGTGTTTTTAGACCTCAAAGCCGGTTATCTTTAGATATTTTTACAATTTGCCTACGAGTCTCTTTTTTGCGATATCTTGGATAATAGCGGCTTGGTTTTATTCCTCTGAATATGAGCTTAAAACAGTTGGAGCAAACAAAAGAATGACTAAAAATTTTTTCATACTAAACAACCTTACTTTCTCCCTCTCAATTTTTCTTATCTACGTGAAAGGATTTTACCCCTTTTGTGCAAGAAGCCCAATAGAAAGCTCTTCTTTGACCTTTTGTTAATTTCTTTGTGATAATTCTAATTTTAAGATACATTTTATGCATTGAAACTTACGGCTCATTGACGTGGTCTGATGGGGCTTTTCTGGGAGGGAAAGTGAAAGAAAAAATAAGATTTTCCTTAAAACTATCTTGGGTTATTACCTATGCAGTGGTTGCTTATTTGATTGCGACGGATATTTATACACCAAGCATGCCCTCTATCACGCGCTATTTTGGCGCAACAGAAGATTTGATTCAGTTGACCATGGCCTCCTTTATGTTAGGGGCTTTCGCCTCCACTTTATGTAGCGGAGCGTTAGCAGAAAATTTTGGCAGGCGGCGGATTTTTATTGGGGGGCAACTTTTATCCGTTCTTGTAAGCTTCCTTTGTATCGTTGTGCAGGACCCTTATTTATTGATCGTTGCTCGTTTTCTTCAAGGGCTTGGGTGTGCCGTTGCCTCAGTTATCGGTTTTAGTGCGGTTCAGGATAATTATTCTCCAAAAGAAAGCGCTCGGATTTTTAGTGTGATGGGCGCAGCCTTTGCTGTGATTCCGGCCTTAGCGCCAACCCTTGGAGGGCATTTGGATCAACTTTGGGGGTGGCGCTCTAACTTTATGGCGATTTTTTTCTTTTTATCTTGCTCTTGCCTTTTGTCTTATCTTTTCTTTCATTTACCAGAAAAGAATGATCAAAGAGTGCCCTCTAACCTCTCGCAAGTCCTGAAAACATATGCCTCTATCTTGAGAAATAAGAAATTCTTGCGTTATGGTATGATGAATCCCATTTTTATTTCTGGAGAATGGTTTTATCTCACTATTTTGCCTTTTTACTTTATTCAGGTAATTGGTGTTTCAGCGCCGGTTTATGGGTACTATCTGGGCGCTATGTTAGTATCTTATGCCATTGGGACGTATCTGGCGACCAAGCTTATTGATAGCATTGGTCACGATAAAACCATCAAACTTGCCTTTATGACCTCTATTTGGGGTGGTGGTGGCCTTCTTATTACTCACGTTTGTTTTCCAAAAAGCCCCGAAGCTGTTGCGGTGTGTATTGGCATTTATTTGATCGGGCAGGGCTTATCTTTTACGCCCTCCATTACCAAAACCCTTGAATCATTTGATAGTATTAGGGCTTCGGCCTCATCAGTGCGAAGTAGTATAAGTGCTTTGTTTGCGGTGTTGGGAACTTTGGCAGCGAGCTTTTTTAACGATTTCACCCTTATTCCGTTGGGGCTTTATATCATTTTTTTATCCTTGGCTGGGCTCTTTCTTTTTAGTTTTTTAAGGCAGAATGAGGATTCTTAACCGCCAAAGGCACGTTGAGAGGGTGTGCTTTTTAAAGCATCCCCAGGGCGGCGATTTCCTGGCTTGTAGCGTTTAAAGTTATCTGGTGATGAGTAACTGCTTCTTCTTTTTTTGGATTTTTTGAGAGCAGTAGATTGCTGATCTTTGGTTGTTGGTACCCCAGATTCTTCGAGGAGGGTTGCATAAGGGTTTGAGGATTTTTTACCGAGGTCTGATTCTTTTTGAGACGGCTTTTCTTTTTTAGATTGTTTTTCCAGCTCTTTTTCAACCAAAGCACGCTCTTCGGGGGAAAGAAGAGTTGAGAGGTCATCCTCATCATTAGCCGTCGTTATAGCCTTAAGTGTGCTCGAAAAGAGCAGAGAAGCGCACATAAAAAAGAGTGGAAGTAAGGTGTTGTTTTTTTTCATGTTACGTCTTTCCCTGCTTTTCCTTAAGTTTCTATATTATAGCTAATCATTTTTGCATTTACACTTTGTTGCTGCGCTTCGTGCCTATAAGAATAGGCGTTGTCGCTGACGCCTCGTGTACACATAAAACTAATCAACTATAGTTCTTTGTCTTAGAATCGCTTGCTTTAACTCTGGTCCAGGTTTGTGTCTTCCAGAAAAATAGAATATATCCTGTTACTTCTAATGTATCACCATTTACAAGTTCAAGCTTACTGTCATAGGTTTTCCCTGTACGAGGGCTATAGATTGTTCCACCTGTATAGGTATTCTCATCTTCTTTATTAAAGCCCTTAAGCATCAACACACCCATAATTGGCCGAGCCCTTAGGGTTTCATCTGGATTCTTTTTATCTAGCTTGGGTTTTCCTGTATTTGGATCAATGGGCTCTTCGAGAGCAATGATTTTACCGCAGAGTTGTTGAGGGTTATCCTCACAATTGGAGATTTGAACATGGGCAGTTCTGTTTTCATCTTCTTTTTTTTCTGTTTGCCAGACACCTTGGACGCCTGTTGAAGACTCTTGTGCATAAGTTGAAGACTCTTGTGCATAAAGGGAGGTTGCTAAAAGTGGAAGGGCAAAAAGTGTGAGTAAAGTAGTCTTAAGCGTCTTTTGCATATGGATTTTCCCTGTTGTTTTTTATGAAGACTGTTGCATTTTTGCACATATTTTAGAGAATTTCAAGTTTATCAAAAATTTCTCTATTTTTTTATTAAAAAGCCCGATAAGTTGGAATTGTTAATAAACAAGGAGATTATCAATGCAAAAAACAGGTTTTTTAATTGCAACAACTGCAATTGGCCTTGTTCTCGGCCTTACTCAGGCTCAGTCAGCTGGTTTTAAAATCAATGAAACAAGAACCGTCGCCAATGCGACAGCTGGTTCTGGTGCAATCGGTGGTGATGTCACCACAATGTATAATAACCCTGCAACAATGACTTCTTTAAAGGGTCACCATTTTGCGGCTGTGGGTTCTTTCATTATCCCGAGTACAAAATTCAAAGATGGTGGATCTAGCAGTGCAGCAGGTAGTGACGGCGGTAATGGCGGTGAGTTTGCTTTTGTGCCAGCCGTCTATGGTATGTGGAGCGTTCAACCCAATATGCAAGTTGGTTTGGCGTTAACAGCTCCTTTTGGTTTGGGAACCGAATATAACTCTGATTGGAAAGGGCGTTACCACTCTGTTAAGTCAGAGCTTAGGACTCTTAATATTAACCCCAATGTTGCTTATAAAATTAATGACATGTGGAGTGTTGGTTTGGGTGTATCCTTCCAATATGCTGATGTGACACTAGAGAGCAAAATTAATAATGCTAGATTCGCTGCTGGTGCTATCGATGCTGACTCAAGATTGACGGGTGATGACTGGGGTGCTGGCTTTAACGTTGGTCTCTTATTCGAACCTATGAAAGGCACTCGTCTAGGCTTGTCCTATCGCAGTAAAATTCTCCACGGTTTGCGCGGTGATTTCACTAACAATAACATTGGTGCTGCGACAACTGCACAAACAGGTTTGACAAATGGCATTACTAAGATATCAGCTGATTTGACAACACCAGAAAGTGTTGATTTCTCAGTTGCCCATGATTTGAATGAAGCATGGACTCTTCTTGGATCTGTTGTATGGACCCGTTGGAATCGCTTTAATGAGCTTGCGGTACGTGCACGTGCAAATGGAGCAACAATTATTAATGAGCGCCAAGGTTGGAAAAACGTGTTTATGTTCTCCCTTGGAGCAGACTGGAAATTTGCAAAGGATTGGGTTGCTCACTTTGGAGCAGCTTATGATCAATCTCCTATTTCTGATCAACATCGTGGACCAAGATTACCTGGCGAGGACCGTGCATGGCTTGCAACAGGTCTTGATTGGTCTGTGACAGATTGGGCTAAGGTTGGTTTGTCCTATACGTTTATCTTCGTGAAAGACGCTAAGATTAATAATCCTAATGCTCTTGGTGATCGCCTTCAAGGTGAATTTGATGCGCATATTAATATCATTGGTGTTAATGCGAACTTTAAGTTCTAATAATAAAAAAATATATCTTCCCTTCCTTGAGGGGGGAAGAAAACTCAAAGGAGTGCGCGAAATCGCACTCCTCTTTTTTTGTGCTTTTTTTAAAAGAGAAGGTACCCCCTTGTGGTCTGATTTTTATGGCATTCTCTTAGATATCTCGACTTGTGCAGTCGTTGGTTTTTTTGTACACTTGAATAGGAAAATAGAATGTTATGATTTTTTGAAAAAGATATCGTGCAAAATAAGATGGCGATAAGATCATTGAGGGAGCGCATTAAAAATGGTTACAAAAAAAGATAAACCTGCAAGCAAGCCTAAGGCGACAACGGCTGTAAAAAAGGCACCTCCTAAGAAAGTCCCCGCCAAGAAAACTCCCGCGGCAAAAGCAGCTCCTAAAAAGAAAACGCCTGCCAAATCTGTGTCGAGTGCCAAATACCCATGGCTAAAGAAATATCCTGAGGGAATTTCATGGGACGCTAAAATAAAAGAATCTCCTCTTTATGACCTCTTAGAGGCTTCAGCAGCAAAATTTCCTGATCGTTACCTTTTAGATTTCTTGGGTAAAAAATATACCTATGGTGAGATTTCTAATCTTGTTGATCGGACTGCTAAAGGACTTTTGGCCCAAGGCGTTAAACAAGGAACGCGTCTTGGTTTGTTTTTGCCAAACTGCCCTGTTTATGTTGTGTTTTATTATGCTGCCATGAAAATTGGCGCTACTGTTGTGAACTTTTCACCTCTTTATGCCTCCCGTGAGGTTGCAACTCAAATTGAAGATTCCAATACAGAAGTGATGGTAACATTGGACTTGGAGGCTCTTTATCCAAAAGTTTACAAAATGTTTGAGCGTACTGAGATGAAGAAAATGATCGTATGCCCTTTAAAAGATCAGTTGCCTTTTCCAAAAAATATATTATTTCCTTTACTAAAATCCAAAGAAATTGCAAGACTCCACCGTCAAGATAAGCGACTTATTTTCTTTAACGATTTGATTGATAATGACGGCCAAAGTAAAGCTGCGAAAATTACGCCTCGTGATGACATCGCGTTGATTCAATATACGGGTGGCACAACAGGTTTGCCTAAAGGCGCTTTGTTGACCCATGCCAATGTCACAGCCAATGCGAGCCAAGCAGACATGTGGTTTTTGCATGATGGGAAAAGCAAAGAAAAAGTCTTGGCGGCTCTTCCTTTGTTTCATGTTTTTGCCATGACAGCTGTGATGAATTTGGCCATCAAAATGGGGTCAGAAATCGTGATGATGTTTCCTCGTTTTAACCCCGAAGATGCGATGAAAATGATCCAAAAGCACAAGATTACTTTCTTTCCAGCTGTGCCCACTATTTATAATCTTATTTCAAATCATCCTGATGTTAAGAAATATGACCTTTCTTCCGTCAGGGCCTGTTTATCAGGTGGGGCGGCTTTGCCTGTTGAGGTAAAGCGTGAATTTGAAGAGTTGACAGGATGTAAAGTCATTGAGGCTTATGGGTTAAGTGAGACATCGCCAGCAGCAACGGCTAATCCTTTAGATGGCCTTAATAAAGAAGCCTCCATTGGTATTCCTTTTCCAGGCACAACAGTTAAAATTATGTCCCTTGAAGATCCTTTAAAAGAAATGAAGCAAGGTGAAAAAGGAGAGATTTGTATCTCGGGCCCTCAAGTGATGAAAGGCTATTGGAATCGTCCAGCGGAAACAGGATTGTCCTTAGTGAAAGGTCTTTTTCATACGGGGGACGTTGGTTATATGGATAAGGACGGTTATACGTTTTTGGTTGATCGCATTAAGGACCTTATTATTTGTAGCGGTTATAATGTTTATCCTCGTGTTATTGAGGAGGCTATTTATTTGCATCCTGCCGTTGAAGAAACAACGGTTATTGGTGTGCCTGACAAAAAACGTGGTGAAACCCCAAAGGCTTTTGTGAAATTAAAAGCTGGCCAGTCTTTAACAGCCCAAGAGTTGGAAATGTTCTTGGAAGAGAAAATCTCTCCCATTGAGATGCCAAAGATGATTGAATTCAGGGAAGAGCTTCCTAAAACAATTATCGGAAAGCTTTCTAAGAAAGAGTTGGTGGCCGAAGAAAAAGCAAAACAAGTTGCTGAAAAGGAAGCTGCAAAGGCAAAAGCAAAAAAGAAAAAATAGTCTGAATTGCTTTTAAATTTTAAAAAGCATACTTCTATTAATGCATTGATTTAACAGGTTTATATAGGGAGAATTTTAATGACAAAAGCTGTAATAGCTGGGTACGTTCGCACACCATTTCACTTTGCAACAAAGGGGGATATGAAAAAACTCCGAGCTGATGATATGACAACTTTTGCTGTTCGTGCTTTGCTTGAAAGAGCCAAAGTTAACCCCGAAGATATTGAAGACTTAATATTGGGGTGTGCTTTTCCTGAAGGAGAGCAAGGACTTAATATGGCGCGTCTTGTTGTGTTAAATGCAGGGCTCCCTGATAGCATTGCAGGGGTTACGCTGAATCGTTTTTGTGGGTCTTCTATGCAATCTATTCACAGTGCGGCAGGTGCTATTGCTTGTGGTGCTGGCGAAGTTTTTATTTGTGCAGGTGTTGAGTCCATGAGCCGCGTACCTATGGGAGGCTTTAATCCCATGCCTAATCCAAATTTGTATGACCGTCGCCCCGAGGCTTATATTGGCATGGGGGAGACGGCCGAAAACTTAGCCAACAAGTATAAAATTTCAAGGGCAGACCAAGAGGCTTTTGCCGTTAGAAGTCAACAAAAAGCGGCGGCTGCTCAATCTGAGGGACGTTTGAAAGATGAAATTGTGCCTGTTAAAGTGCGCAGTGAAACCGTTGAGCAAGATGGCTGTATTCGCCCTGACACAACCGTTGAGGGTTTGGCAACCTTAAAGCCTGCTTTTGATGAAAAAGGTTCTGTTACGGCTGGCACATCTTCACCCTTAACCGATGGCGCTGCTGCAACATTGGTGTGTTCAGAAGAGTATGCAAAATCCCATGGCCTTGAGGTTTTGGCTCATATTAAGTCCTTCGCCGTTACGGGTTGTGACCCAGCTATTATGGGTATTGGACCCGTTGAGGCTACTCGAAAAGCCCTTGAGCGTGCAGGTTTAAGCATTAATGATCTTGATATTATTGAGCTTAATGAAGCGTTTGCCTCCCAATCTCTTGCGTGCATTCATGACCTTGATTTGGATGAGTCAAAAATTAACCTTGATGGCGGGGCTTTGGCTTTGGGACATCCTTTGGGCGCAACGGGGGCTAGAATTACAGGTAAGCTTGCCGCGCTTTTGAAGCGTGAGAATAAGAAATATGGTTTGGCAACACAGTGTATTGGTGGCGGTCAAGGCATTGCAACAATTTTAGAGAGGGTGGCGTAAACGATGACAGATATTAAATCCGTAGCGGTTTTAGGATCAGGTGTAATGGGGGCTGGTATTGCAGCTCACCTTGCCAATGCTGGCATTCCTGTGATCTTGATGGACCTTCCTCAAAAAGGTATTGGTAAAAGCAATGCCTTAGCAAAGGACGCCATTGAGAAGTTAAAGAAATCAAATCCAGCTGCTTTGATGCATAAAGACAAAGCCAAGCTTATTACACCAGGAAATTTCGAGGATGACCTCGAGAAAATTAAAGATGTAGATTGGGTGATCGAGGTTGTGATTGAGCGCCTTGATATAAAGCAAGATCTCTATGCCAAGATTGAAAAGGTGAGGGGAGCTAATACGATTATCTCGTCTAATACTTCTACTATTCCTTTGGAAAAATTAACGGAAGGACGAAGTGCTGATTTTAAAAAACACTTTTTAATTACTCACTTCTTTAATCCTCCTCGCTATATGCGTTTGCTCGAGCTTGTTAAAGGGACAGAGACCTCGCCTGAAATTGCAGCACGTGTTGCTGATTTTTGTGACCGTCAATTAGGCAAAGATATTGTGGAATGCCATGATAGCCCAGGCTTTATTGCAAACCGTATTGGAACCTATTGGTTGCAAACGGCGCTCTTAGAGGCCATTGAAAAAGACATGACCGTTGAAGAAGTTGATAAGCTTTTCGGGGCTCCAATGGGCATCCCCAAAACCGGTGCCTTTGCGCTTATGGATTTGGTTGGTCTTGATTTAATGCCCTTGATTGGTCAGAGCATGAAAGCTGCTTTACCAGCAACGGATGCTTATGTGCAAAGCTATGCTGAGCCTGAAGTTGTGACGAAAATGATTGCCGATGGCTATACAGGTCGCAAAGGAAAAGGGGGCTTTTATCGCCTTAATAAAGAGGGTGGTAAGAAAGTTAAAGAGGCTGTTAACCTTAAAACGGGTGAGTATGCGCCGGCCAATAGAAGCGTTAATTTGCCTTGTTTATCTGTTTCTCGCCAAGGCCTGAATAAAATGCTGGCTTATGGGGATCGCGGTGGCGATTATGCGTGGTCCGTTTTGTCTAAGGTTTTGTGCTATGCGGCGTCTCTTGTGCCAGAAATTGCTGACAACTTGTATGCTGTCGATCAAGCCATGAAGACGGGTTATAACTGGAAATATGGCCCCTTTGAATTGATCGATCGTGTGGGCGCAAAGTGGTTTGCCGACAAGTTGACAGCTGAGGGTCGCCCCGTGCCTGATCTTGTGACAAAAGTGGGTGATGGCACTTTCTTCCGCGTTCACGAGCAAAAGAAACAATACTTTACACTAAAGGGCGATTATGTTGACGCGCCTCGTCGTGAAGGCGTTTTGTTGTTGGGTGATATTAAACTGACAACCAAGCCTGTTTCAAAGAATGGTTCGGCTGCTCTTTGGGATATTGGAGACGGGGTTTTATGCCTTGAATTCACCAGCAAACAAAACTCTATTGATTTTGATATTATTCAAATGATGGAGAATGCCATAGAGCTTTGTGAGGGAAAAACTTATAAGGCTCTTGTGATTCATAATGAAGGCTCAAACTTCTCGGTGGGGGCTAATATTGGTCTTGCTCTTTTTGCAGCGAACGTTGCTATGTGGGAGCTCATTGCCCAATTGGTCGAGAAAGGCCAAAGTGTTTACCAACGTTTGAAGCATTCAAATTTCCCCGTTGTGGCTGCCCCAACAGGTATGGCTCTTGGGGGCGGGTGTGAGGTTTTGCTTCACTCAAATGCGGTGCAAGCCCATGGTGAAAGCTATGTTGGATTAGTTGAAGTTGGTGTTGGTCTTGTCCCTGCTTGGGGCGGTTGTAAGGAGATGCTGCGTCGTTGGCTTTCTGATGCGGGACGTTTTGGGGGCAGCATGGTTGCCGTTGGAAAGGTCTTTGAAATTGTTGGAACAGCTCAAGTTGCAAAGTCAGCTTACGAAGCTCTGGAGATGAAATATTTCGATAAGGAGCAGACGGCAATTACTATGAATAAAGATCGTTTGTTGGCCGATGCCAAGGCTAAGGCTTTATCCATGGTTGAGGGTTTCAAAGCCCCTGAAAAAGTTGAGCTTTCCTTGCCTGGAGGCACTGCCAAAGTTGCGATGTCTATGGCGGTTAAAGGCTTTGTTAAAGCTGGAAAAGCGTCTCCTTATGATGAGGAAATAGCCAAAAAGCTTGCTGTGATTTTAAGTGGGGGAGATACAGATCCAACGGATACGGAGGACGAGAGCTATATTCTCGAGCTTGAGCGTACCGCGTTTATGGCTCTGATTAAAGATCCTCGCACACTTGCGCGTATGGAAAGTATTTTAGTAACCGGAAAACCTTTAAGGAATTAAGTTAATGCCACAGTATAAAGCCCCTGTTCGCGATATCAGTTTTGTCCTTCGTGAAATGTTTAATTTTGCTGAAATCCGTGCGCTTCCTGGGTACGCGGAGATCGGAGATGATCTCATTGATGCCGTTCTTCAAGAGGGCGCCCGTTTTTGTGAGAATGAGCTCTTTCCCATAAACCATAGTGGTGATGAAGAAGGCTGCACTTGGAACAATAAGGAGGTGAAGACCCCTAAAGGTTTCAAAGAAGCCTATGCAAAATTTGCAGAAGGCGGGTGGGTTTCTCTGGCATGTGATCCAGAATACGGTGGCCAAGGGTTGCCAGAATCTATCGAATACATGATGGAGGAGATGGTTTGTGCTGCCAATGTGTCCTTTAGTCTTTATCCAGGGTTAACAAGGGGAGCTTATACCTCTTTGCATAGCCATGCCAGTGAAGAGCTGAAACAAAAATATCTTCCTAAAATGGTTGAGGGTATTTGGACAGGAACCATGAATTTGACTGAGCCTCATTGTGGAACAGATCTAGGATTATTGCGCACAAAAGCCGTTCCTCAAAAAGACGGAAGTTACAAGATATCTGGCAGCAAAATCTTTATTTCTTCTGGTGAACATGATCTAGCTGAAAATATTATCCACCTTGTCTTGGCCAGAACACCTGATGCACCAGCTGGCGTTAAGGGTATCAGCTTATTTGTTGTGCCAAAGTTCCTTGTAAAGGGTGATGGGTCTCTTGGAGAACGCAACGGTGTTTATTGTTCAGCCATTGAGCATAAAATGGGCATTAAAGCCTCTTCAACATGCTCTATGGAATACGAAAATGCAGACGGTTGGCTTGTTGGAGAGCTGAATGAAGGTCTCTCCCATATGTTTACAATGATGAACAATGAGCGCCTTGGTGTTGGTGTGCAAGGTCTTGGTGTGGCAGATTTGGCCTATCAAAATGCGTTGGCTTATGCCCGTGAGCGCTTGCAAGGCCGTTCCCTTTCGGGACTAAAGCAACCCGATAAACCTGCGGACTCTCTTATGGTGCACCCTGATGTCCGACGGATGTTGCTGATAATGAAAGCCTATAATGAAGGTTGTCGTATGCTTTCTGGTTGGGTGGCCCATGAATTTGATATTGCTCATAAAATTGAAGACAAAGAAGAACGCCAACGGGCTGATGATTTTGTTCAGATTATGACACCAGTTGTCAAAGCTTTCTTTACGGATTGTGCTTTTGAAGTGACCAACCACGCAGTTCAAGTTCATGGTGGTTTTGGTTACATCAGAGAATATGGTGTTGAACAATATGTGCGGGATTGCCGAATTGCCCAAATTTATGAAGGCACCAACGGTATTCAAGCTCTCGATTTGGTTGGTCGTAAAATGAGTGCTTATATGGGACGCTATATGCGGACGTTTTTCCATCCTGTTCAAGAATTCATCGATGATTATCAAGACGATGAAGAGCTGGAAGAGTTTATTGCTCCGTTGGCAAAAGCCTTTGGGCGGTTGCAACGAGCTGCCGTTACTATTGCGCAAAAGGGTATGGCACATCCGGAAGAAGCAGGTGCAGCTGCAACTGATTTCTTGTCCTTATTTGGTCATACAGCCCTTGCTTATTTGTGGACAAAGGCGGTTATTTTGTCCCAGAAAAAAGTCGATGGAAAGGACGCATTGTTTTATCAAAGTAAGATTGAGACAGCTCGTTTTTATATGCAAAAAGTGTTACCACGCACATCAGGTTTGTTTTCTAATATCATGGCAGGCTCAAAAAGCCTTATGGATTTGGAGGATGAAGCTTTTGGACCTTTTGATTTTGCGGGTTTTAATATGGCCATGGAAAGGGCTTCATAGTTTATATAGTTGATTAGTTTTGCGCGCACACGAGGCGTCAGCAGCAAACCCTATTTTTATAGATACGGAGCGCAGCAACACAGTGTAAGCGCAAAAATGATTAACTATGATGCGACATTTTTTGGTCGTTTTTTTTATAAAGCAGGAATTATATGAATTTAATTTTTAGACTTATTCGTATTATCATTCATGCTTTTTATCGCCAAAAATTACATTTTTTGGATACGGGAATTGTTGCTTTTCGTGTGTTGCCCTTTGACCTTGATATCAATCGCCACATGACCAACTCTCGTTATCTGAGTATGATGGATTTGGGCCGAACAGATTTGTTGATCCGAACGGGCCTAGCACAACTGACATGGAAGAAAAAATGGGGGAGTGTTTTAGGCGCTGCAACCATTCGGTGGCGCCGAGGCCTTAGCCCCTTTCAAAAATTTGAGATTCATACCCACGTTATTGGATGGGATGAAAAATGGTTTTATTTAGATCAAAAAATTTTAACAAAAGATCATCTCATTGCTCATGCTATTGTAAAAGCAATATTTGTAAACCGTGAAGGATCAATTCCAGCAAGCACACTTGTTGATCTATTAGGAAAAAAGGGAGAGCACACTCCCTCACCAGAATTGCCAGAAGCTGTAAAACATTGGACAGCGTCAGAAGATGCCATGCGTGAAGATGGATATGCTTTTGCAAAAACACACTTTAAAAATGAACAGGAGTAATAAGAAATGAATACCTTAAAGAACAAAGTAATTTTTATCACCGGAGGGTCTCGAGGTATTGGGGAGGCCATTGCGATGCGTGCAGCTCAAGATGGTGCCAAAATAGTCATTGCTTCAAAAACAACGGAAGCCCACCCGAAATTACCTGGGACAATTTATAGTGTTGCAAAAGCCATTCGTGAAGCAGGGGGTGACGCTCTTCCTATTCAAATGGATTTACGTGACGATGAGGCTCTGCAAGCGGCCGTGAAAAAAACCGTTGAGTCCTATGGAGGCATTGATATTTTAATTAATAATGCCAGCGCCATTCAATTAACCAGCACCTTGCAAACAGAGATGAAGCGTTTTGATCTGATGTTTAATGTGAACGTGCGTGGCACTTTTGCAGCTTCTCAAGCGTGCTTGCCCCACCTTTTAAAGGCCAAAAACCCTCATATTCTGACCCTATCGCCCCCTTTGAATATGGAGGCAAAGTGGTTTGAGGATCATTGTGCCTATACCATGTCAAAGTATGGGATGAGTATGTGTGTTTTAGGAATGTCAGCAGAATTCAAGGATAAAGGCGTTGCTGTAAATGCTTTGTGGCCAAAGACAACCATTGCAACGGCTGCGGTGAATATGTTGGGTGGAGAAGCCTTGATGCAATCGTCACGAAAGCCCGAAATTGTTGCCGATGCGGCCCATTGGATTTTGACCCAACGCAGCGCTAAATGCACGGGTAATTTCTTTATTGATGAGGATGTTCTCCAAGAAGCAACTCCTGGTATGGATTTAGCGACCTATGCCGTGTCCCCTGATAAACCTCTTGTGCCAGATTTCTTTTTATAGGCTTTAAAAGAGAGGGACTAATCATGGGAGGAGACTTTAAGTTTAGGCGTGCCTCCCTGGATGATTTAGAGGCGATTGTTACCCTAATTCTTCAAGATGCCTTAGCTCAAGAAAGAGAAGCCCCATTGGACAATGGTATTCTTGACCAACGCTATCGAGAGGCTTTTCATAAAATCGATGCCGATGAAAACCAGTATCTAATGGTTGTAGATTATGCTAAAGAAGTGATCGGAACGTGTCATTTAACCTTGATACCCTCCCTTACTTTTAAGGGAAGCACACGATTGCAAATTGAAGCCGTGCGTGTTTCCCAAAAACATAGAGGTAAAAAAATTGGCGCGAAAATGATGGAATTTGCCCTTGATTATGCTAAAAAGAAAGGGGCCTCTATTGTACAATTAACAACCAACAAAGAACGCCCTGAAGCAATAAAGTTTTATGAAAAACAAGGTTTTAAAG
>Ga0209633_10001825_pt1 | contig 21337 bp, 19 predicted proteins | sample Cruoilmetagenom1_FD_187290 | JGI IMG/M metagenome (GOLD analysis project Ga0209633, IMG submission 187290) | Oil polluted marine microbial communities from Coal Oil Point, Santa Barbara, California, USA - Sample 1 (SPAdes) (version 2) | ecosystem: Environmental > Aquatic > Marine > Oil seeps ... | reverse complement strand
CTTGCCCGTCGAATCCACGTATGGTGCACGGTGAACAGCGAGACCGGTATGCCGCGGATCCGCCGGCCCGGCCGATGTTCCTCGCGTCTCCATACTACACAAAAAATATCCTCGATACAAGGGCGGGCGGGCATGAAAAACGATTCCAGTTGACTTGCCCGTGGCTGTTACGATACAATACCACGCCACAGCAATAACCGATCAGGAGGGCATTACCATGGCGGAGTTCTACGACGCAATCATCATCGGGTCCGGCCCTGCCGGGCTTACGGCGGCAATTTATCTGGGGCGGGCGGGACAGAAGAGCGTCATTCTCGAGAAAGAGTTTCCCGGAGGATATACGGCAAAGATCGCCGACATCGAAAATTATCCTGGCTTTGAGCTGGTGAGCGGCTTCGATCTCACCGCAATAATGGCAAAACAGGCGGAAAATTTCGGCGCGACGATCGCGTATCCCGTCGAGGTGGTCAACCTGGAGCTCGACGGAGCTATCAAACGGGTGCAGACCCGTGAAGCAGTCTATGAGTCCCATGTGGTGATCATCGCCATCGGCGTGGCGCGGAAGAAACTTGAAGTCCCCGGGGCAAAGGAATTTCTGGGCAAGGGTGTGTCCTACTGCGCAACCTGCGACGGGGCGTTTTTCAAAAACAGAAAAGTCGCCGTTGTGGGCTCGGACGACGAGGCAGCGGAAGAGGCGCTCCATCTCGCGGACCTTGCAGAGAAGGTGACGATGGTTCCGCTCAAAGACCTTGATGTCGTTCAGGCACTTCTGGAGCGGTTGAAGGCCAGGGCGAATGTGGAAATATATCCTCCATCAAAGGTTAAGGTGATTACGGGTGACGAACTCGTCACCGGCCTCACCATCGAGCAAAACGGCGGCGAACAGGTGCTTGCCCTCGATGGGGTCTTTATCGCCATGGGGTCCACGCCGATCTCTTCACTCATTCAGCGGGCAGGCGGGCAGACCGACGACCGCGGCTGTCTCATTGTGGACAAACACCAGCGGATGAACCTTGAGGGCGTGTTCGCCGCCGGAGACTGTACCTGCGGGGGGATGCAGATCGTGACGGCCGCCGGTGAGGGGGCTGTCGCCGGAATGCGATCAGCGTCTTCGGTACGCAAGATCAAAGCGAATGCGAAGAAGACGGCGGAAACTGGGAATCAGTAAACAGTAGGCAGTAGGCAGTAGGCAGTAGACAGGAAACAGAAAACAGACTAGAGACATGAGACAGCAGACTACAGACAAAAGACCACAGAAGATCGTGGTCGGCAATCCGGAATCTGGCATCAGGAATCAGAATACAGACATGCATGAGGCAGCAGACAAAAAGCAGTAGACAGTAGTCAGGAGACAGGAGTCAGAATACAGACATGAGACAGCAGACTACAGACATAAGACCACAGAAGATCGTGGTCGGCAATCCGGCATCTGGCATCCTTCTTTTTTGTCATTTTGAACTTTGAAATTTATTTGTAATTTGAGCTTTGACATTTGGAATTTTTTACCAGGCATCAGGTGAATAATCATGACCATCAGGGACATGCTGGGCCGCTCCGGCGTCGTATCACGGGAAGACGCGCTCACGAGTGTGTATGAGCACTTCGTCCTTCCGGACCTCGAGAGGGAAACAGTACACATCAGTCATGCGCTGGGCCGGGTTGCGGTGGAAGACGTGCGCTCGCCCGTCGATCTCCCTGACTTCAATCGTTCTACCGTAGACGGCTATGCAGTCAGCAGTGGGGACACCTTCGGCGCCAGTGAAGCCCATGCGGCGTATCTCCCCATCGTGGCCGACATCCCCATGGGGAGCCTCCCTGAGCGGGACCTCGCAAAGGGAGAAACCATGGCGATCGCCACCGGCGGCGCGCTCCCCGACGGCGCGGATGCCGTGGTCATGTTCGAGCATACCCAGCCCGTCGACGAAAACCATATCGAGGTCGTGAAGCCTGCGGCACCCCTCGAGAATGTCATCCAGATCGGCGACGACGTCCGGGAGGGCGAGGTCCTCATCAGCAGCGGGCGCGTATTGAGGCCCCAGGACATGGCAATGCTCGCCGGTGTGGGCATCACGACGGTCACGGTATTCGAACAACCGAGAGTCGCAATCATATCCACGGGAAATGAAATCATCCCGGCCGACAGAAGGCCAACGAAGGGCCAGGTGCGGGATGTCAATTCCTACAATCTGGAAGGCCTTATCACGCAGGCAGGCGGCGTGCCGGTCAAGAAGGGGATCATCCCCGACGAGTATGCGCGCCTGAGAACGATCGTAGAAGAATCGGCCCGGGACTGCCGTCTTCTTCTGTTGACAGGCGGCAGTTCCGTAGGAACTGCCGACCTCACCGCGAAGGTGATAGACGACTTGGGACCACCGGGCGTTCTGGTCCACGGGGTCTCGGTCAAGCCCGGAAAACCCCTGATCGCCGGCTTGGTGAAGGCCGTGCAGGGAGGGGCGCCGGTACCGGTGTTCGGCCTGCCGGGTCACCCGGCCGCTGTTACGGTATGCTTTGACCTGTTTGTGCGGCCGCTGCTGAACCGCCTCAGGGGCGAGTCGCCGAAGCCCGTGTTGAGGGGACGGGCATCGTATTCCGTGGTGAAGGCGAAACTGGCGCGCAGCGTCTCGTCCACTCCCGGCCGGGAGGACCATGTTCGCGTGGTGCTCGAAGAACGTGAAGAAGAGTTGTGGGCACGGCCGGTTTTCGGCGCTTCGGGCCTCATCAGTACGCTCGTAAAGGCCGATGGAACGGTCGTCATACCGGTCAACGAGATCGGGATCGAGGCAGAGGAAGAGGTGGAGGTGAGGCTCTTTCGGTAATCGAAAGGACTTCGTGTCGCTTAATTATGACGGTCAAGGTGAAACGAAAAAAATACCTGAACAGCGAACCGCTGGATGATGCGGTGAGGCGTTATGCCGACGCGCTGACGAGCGAAGGCATCGGCGTCCCCCTTCCCGGTGAGCGGATACCGGTCGGCGATTCCCTCGGCCGTGTCACGGCAGAGGCGGTGTCGGCGAAGCTCTCTTCCCCCTTCTATCACGCTGCCGCCATGGATGGGGTGGCGGTGCGGTTTGCCGATACCTTCGGCGCATCGGAAACGAGGCCCAAGCAGCTTCGCATCCCTGACGAGACGGTCTTTGTCGATACCGGCGACCCGGTTCCCGAGGGGATGAACGCCGTTATCATGATAGAAGACGTGGAAGTGCTCTCTGAGGGTGAGATCGAAATTTTAAAACCCGCCACGCCGTGGCAGCACGTCCGTACCGTCGGTGAGGACATCGTCGCCACGGAAGTCATTCTTCCGGAAAATCACGTCGTGCGCCCCGTAGACATGGCGGCGATGCTCGCCAGCGGTCATACGACGGTCATGGTGCGCCGCCGGCCCCGTGTTGCCATACTGCCGACGGGTTCGGAACTCGCTGAGCCGGGCAGCACGCCTGAGACGGGGATGATCATTGACTTCAATTCGACGATGCTTTCTGCCATGGCCGCAGAATGCGGAGCGGAACCGCTCAGGAAACAGATTGTGCAGGATGATACCGCCCTTCTCCGAAGTGCCATCCTCCAGGCGCTTTCCGAGTCCGACATCGTGATCGTGAACGCAGGATCGTCTGCGGGGAGAGAGGATTATACCGCCGGCGTGATTGCTGAAATCGGCGCGGTGATCGTACACGGCGTGAACATCAAACCCGGCAAACCGGTCGTGCTCGGGACGGCGCAGGGGAAACCGGTGATCGGGATCCCCGGGTATCCGGTCTCGGCTGCCCTGACCTTTTCCCTCTTTGTCCAGCCCCTGATCAACGGGCTCCAGGGCCGTACCACGGCAGCACGGGACCGGGTCACGGCAAAGCTCAGCAGGCATGTCGCGTCAAGCCTCGGACAGGAAGAGTTCCTGCGCGTCAAGGTCGGGAACGTATCGGGCAGGCTGATTGCAACCCCCGTGTCGCGGGGTGCCGGGTCCCTGATGTCCCTCGTGCGTGCCGACGGCATCCTGCGCATTCCCGCCGGGAGCGAGGGCGTCGGCGCAGAGCAACAGGTGAGCGTAGAACTCCTGCGAACACGGCAGGAGATCGAACAGACCATCGTCTGTATCGGATCTCACGACAATGCCCTGGATATTCTTGCAAACGCTCTGAAAAAAAGGCATCCGGAGCTGTCCCTTTCTTCGGCTCATGTCGGCAGCATGGGAGGCCTCCTGGCGCTGAAGCGTGGAGAGGCGCACTGCGCCGGCACCCATCTTCTGGATGAGGAGAGCGGAGAGTATAATATTGCCTACATCAAAAAGCTTCTCCCCGGGACTCCCATTGTACTCGTGAACCTTGTACACCGGGAGCAGGGTTTGCTCGTGCCGCAGGGAAACCCGAAAAACATCAGGGGATTCGGCGACCTTGCGCGAGAAGACGTTGTTTTTGTGAACCGGCAGCAGGGGGCCGGAACGCGGCTGCTCACCGACATGCATCTGAAGAAGTGCGGGATAGATCCGGCGACGGTCACGGGATATGAGCACGAAGAGTATACCCACATGGCCGTGGCTGCCGCGGTACTCTCCGGGACGGCCGACACCGGACTTGCGGTTCTCTCTGCGGCCCGTGCCCTCGGACTGGACTTTATCCCCGTGGCGAAGGAACGGTACGATCTCGCGATTCCTCGCCAATTTTATGACGCTCCCCTTCTTCAGGCCCTGCTCGGCATCATCCGGGGAGACGAAACGTATCGTGAGCACGTGTCGTCCCTGGGCGGATATGATGTGAGCGACATGGGGAAGGTGATCGACATTCGGTGAATGCCGGATGGTACATTTTAAAATCTAGGACACTGTTTTTAATAGTGCGTTTTTTATCCCGCACTATATACTTTACAATTTCCATGCATGGAGGAAACAGATGGTTTTACTGACTGCTGTTCCGGGAATGGGTACCGGCGTTGTGGGACTTTTTTTTGAATCGGGTTGGGTCGGGAAGGGAATCGTTTTCATTCTTTTGGGGTTCTCCGTCGTTACCTGGGCAATGATCCTGCTCAAATATCAATTCCTGAAGCGGGCGGAAGCGGAATCGCACACGTTTCTCTCGGCGTTTCGCAAGACCAAGAATGTTCGAGAATTGCTCAAGCACTCCGAGTCGACGACCTACAGCCCCCTTGCATCGCTCTTTGTCGAGGGATACAAAAAGGCGGAGTCTATCGTTCAGTCCCTTCCCGAGGCCACGGTGACCGAGGAAGACCGGCCCGTTATCGCTCAGGAGATCGAACGCGCGCTCAAGATAACGTCCCAGGACGAGATTGTGTATCTTGAACGGTATCTCGCGTTTCTCGGCACGACGGGAACCGTCGCGCCCCTTCTCGGTCTCTTCGGCACCATCTGGGGTATTATGGACGCCTTTTACGGCATCGGCATCAAAGGGGCGGGAGATATCGGCGCCCTTGCGCCCGGGCTTGCCGCCGCACTGATAACGACCATCGCCGGGCTGTTCGTTGCGATTCCGACGGTTGTGGCGTATAATTATTTTGCCGACAAGATTCGCGACATCGCGACGAGGATGGATTCTTTTTCCATGGAGTTTCTGAGTTTTATGGAGCGCAGCCTCCTGCGGAGGCGTTCATGAACGCGGACCGCCGCAGCAGCCATATCATCCGCGAAGTCAATATCATTCCGCTCCTTGACCTCGTGCTGACGGTCCTGTTTTTTTACATGGTCGTTTCTCCCATGATGAGCAGGGGACTCGATGTGAACCTGCCGACGTCGGTAGCCAATACCGTCAAACAGGAAGATCGTGTCGTACTGACCGTCACCCGCGCGCAGGAAGTGTTTATAGAAAAAGAGCGGATAAACATCAAAAAACTGGAGGGAGTGCTCGAGAACCTGAAAAAGCAGAAACCCCGGATCAACGTCTATCTCCGGGCAGACCGTAATACTCCCTACGGCGCCGTTGTCCAGGTCATGGATATCGTGAAGCGGGCGGGCATAGACAGGCTCGGCATGGTCACTGAACCGTCTTCGAGGGAAAAGACCGGCAAATGAGGCTGATTACGGGCAAGAGGGTCGGTCAGTCCAGCCAGGAACTCACCCTGGCGGTCCTCTTTTCGTTTTTTCTTCATGCACTTATCCTTTTTGCCAGCCTTTTTCTTTACCTGCGGACAGATCTTGCCGTGTATGAGCCTTCCTTCTATGACGTGACGCTCGTGGAACCGTCAGCCGAGCTTCTGAAGACGATCACCCCGGTTCCTCCGGTATCCCCGCCGGAGAAGAAGCCGGTGAAGAAGGTCGTTCCGGCGAAAGAGTCCATGCCGGAATTGGGGAAGGAGAAAAAACCGGCGAAGGTGAAGGAGGAAGAAGAGGCGGAGCCCCGGGAAGAGGCGGCTGAGCCCAGAGAGGCCGTGGCTGTCACGTCGCCCGAGGATTTCAAATTCCCCCCCTATCTGGCGATCGTGCGGGACAAAATCGTGCGCAACTGGAACCCTCCGCCGGGGGCAAAGGAAACGAAGGCGCGGGTGGTATTCAAGATCTACCGGTCAGGCGTGGTCAGCGATGCAGACTTCGCCGAGGCGAGCGGAAATTTTTATTTTGACCAGGCGGCAATGCGGGCCATCCTGGCATCAAGCCCCTTTCCGCCCCTGCCTGAAGGGTTCTATAAAGAGTACGGCGTGTTCAGCGTTGATTTGATGGAGAGGGAGTAAAGAGTAATATACGACGGTGACACGTGCTCAAGGCCTGATGTGATAATCGGTCGCATGAAGGGAAAGAAAATGAACTGCAAAAACGAAGATGCTATTAGACAGGATTAACAGGATGTTGAAAACCGTATCTGTTCTTATCCTGCCTGTGGCCTTTAGGCTATACATCCTGTCAAAGAAAGTTCTGGTTTTGGTTTGCTCTGATAAAGTCGTGGCTCGTCCGGGTTAAGAGAGCGCAAAATGCAAATTGTAAATCCGGGTGCAATACAATCGGAGCGTTGTTTTTTGAAATAGGGGTTTTTAAATAATTCGACTATGAGATACTTACTTATTATACTTTCACTAGCGGCGTTCGTGCTAGCGCCGACGGCAAGCCCGGCTGAGTACTACCTGGGGATCGTTCGGGGCGCGGCGAAGAAAATCCCGCTCTCCATACTCGATATCCGGGACGATACCCGTTCACCCAAGCTTCGTGATACGGCCCTCGAAATACTCCGGGCCGATCTGCGCCGCTCGCAGATATTCGATGTCGTGGATCCGGAAAAGCTGGACATTTCCTATTCGGAAAAGGGCGAGCCACCCGTTGAGATCCTCAAACGGGCGGGCACGTTCGGCCTTACCGGCGTGGTTTGGGCACGGCTGTCCCGCAAGAGACGGGAGCTCGTCCTTTCCGGGAGAGTGTACGACGCCATTACCGGGCTCCGGCTTACGAGCAAGGAATATTTCGGAAATGAGAGCACGCTTCGCCGGATGGTTCACGAATTCGCCGATGAGATCGTTTCCCGTTATACCGGTGAAAAGGGGATTGCCCGGACCCGGATCGCATACATTTCCGACAAGACCGGCCAGAAGGAAGTCTATGTGATGGATTACGACGGCGTTAACCCGCTGAAAGTCACGGCCGACCGTTCCATCTGCATGTCACCGGCCTGGAGCCCCGACGGCACCATGCTGGTCTATGTATCGTTCAGAGATAAAAACCCGGACCTCTACGGCCTGAAGCTGGGCTCAGGCAGACGATGGAAAATCCTCGGTTTCAGAGGACTGAATATTTCCCCTGCATGGTCTCCCAACGGGAAGCGCCTGGCAGTGGCACTGAGCAAAGATGGCGGGGCGGAGATCTACGTGATGAAGAGGGACGGCAAGTCGCTGGAACGGCTTACCTACGGCACCTATGATAACGTATCACCTTCCTGGTCGGCGAATGGACGGGAAATCGTTTTTACCTCGGGTCGGCCCGGCACACCACAATTATACATAATGAACGCCGACGGATCGGACGTGCGCAGAATTACCCATGAAGGGGTGTATAATGCATCTCCCCACTGGTCGCCGCGGGGCGACCGGATTGTATTCACGTCGATGGTCAAGGGGCGCTTTCGGATAGCGACCATCCGTCCTGACGGATCTGATTTCCGGCTGCTGACCGACGGCCCGGGAGATGATGAAGATCCCTCGTGGTCGCCCAGCGGCAGACAGATCGTGTTCAGTTCAAGCCGGGAAGGAAGATTTAACATCTATATCATGAACATGGACGGCACGGATATTGAGCGGATCACCCCGGACGGTGCAAACTATACGTCTCCATCATGGTCTCCTTGATGCTATCGGGGGACCCCTTTCCCCGGAGGATTTTTTCTCGTATTCCCGGCAGCAGAACTTGCAATCTTACCTGCTTTATGAAATAATTTGATTGTCACCCGTGCAACCATTTTGTTCCGGATCGAAGAAGCCTGTCATGACGAATCGCAGAAAGAGTGTCGTGTTTATCGGTTCAGGGAAATCCGCTACGAGAACGCCCTTTGGCCGTTCCGTGCGGCGCCGGTCGGCGCATTCTCCCCGGCGGGGGAACGGAGGTGAGATGAAACCTGTTCGGGTCTGGCGTGCGATGCTGCCCGTGTTTCTTTTGTCTGTCGTTCTTCCCTCCGCCGTATCGGGAGAGCTTATTGATCGAATAGTCGCCTCCGTGAACAATGAGGTGATTACGCTGCGAGATGTCAGACGTGCAGTCGCGTTTAACGAGGCCCTCGGCGCAGTATCGAAGGGTGGAAAGCAGCTCGAAAAGGAAACCCTCGAGGGACTTATCAACAGTAAACTGGTGCTCCTTGAGGCGCGCAGGCTTATGCTGGTGAAGATAACGGAAGAGGAGGCGGCCGCCGAGGTTGCGGCGCTCAAGAAGCGACTCGGTTCTGAACAGAAGTATCATGCCGTTCTCGACGCCCTCGGCATGGACGCCAAAGCGCTGAGTCGTATGCTTGAGGAACGAGTTCTTGTTGAGCGCTTTCTGGAGAAAAAAGTCGGCCTTTTTGTGCGCGTCAGCCGCGAGGAGGCACGCAAGTATTTCAACGATCATCCCCGGGAATTTCAGGGGATGCGATTTCAACGGGCGCACAAAAAAATAGCCGCACGGTTGCTGGATCGGAAGGCAGATCAGCAGGTCCGGCAGTACCTCGGCGAACTCCGAAACAGGGCTGATGTGCGGGAAAATCGCCTGTGATCGACAAAGAAAAATCATTTTTGGCCACGGATAGCCTAGAATCAGAAGCGGCCACTCGTAGCCTAGAACCAGAAGCGGCCACTAGTGTACACTGATGACTACGGATAGCCTAGAAAAAGAAGCGGCCACTAGTAAAATCGAAGAGCTCACTTTTTTTGACTTCTTACATCAGTGTCAATCCGTGTGAATCCGTGGCAAATAGGTCTTAAGCCTTTGAACTCTGTGTGCTCTGCGGCAAAACGTTTGACAATGCGCCCGCATGAAGAAGGAGGGTAAGTAATGAAAAAAATCGTCGTAGCAATTGTGGCCCCTTTTCTCATGGCCGGGTGTGTGTTTATGAACGTCTCCCTCACGGACGAAATCAGACCTCTTGAGGAAAAAGTACTGTCCGGCGAAGGGAAGAATAAAATAGTGCTCGTCGATATTTCCGGCGTTCTTTCCAGCCGCGACAGTTCGCGGGGGATACTCGGCGGCAAAAAGCGGATAAACGTAATGGTGAAACTCCGTGAAGAGCTGGACAAGGCACGAAAAGACGGGAACGTCAAGGCCATTGTTCTCCGGATCAACAGCCCGGGGGGCACGGTGACCGCATCCGATACGCTCTATCATGAAATCAAGCAATTCAAGGCCGATACCGGCATCTCCGTCATTGCTCACGTTATGGACATAGGAACGTCAGGGGCCTACTATGCCGCCCTCGCCGCCGACACCATTACGGCGCAGCCGACAGCCGTGACGGGAAGCATCGGGGTGGTTCTGTTTCGTATCGACGCAACGGGCCTGTTGGAGAAAGTGGGCGTGCAGGCTGAGCAGATCGCATCGGGCAAGAGAAAGGGAATGGGCTCTCCCTTCCGCCGGCTCTCGAAGGATGAAAGGAACCTGTTCCAGGGAATGATCGACAGCCTTCATGGCAGGTTCGTGAGCACCGTCGCAGAGGAGCGGAGGATGCCCCTCGCGAAGGTGCGCCGGCTGTCTGACGGCCGCATCTTTACCAGCCAGGAGGCAAAGACGGCCGGACTGATAGATGGAATAGGATATCTTGACGATGCCCTGGAGCAGGCGCGGAAACTCGCGAAGGTTGATCATGCCACGGTCGTTGCCTACTCCCGGCCGGGAGAGTACCGGCCCAATATGTATTCCCTGAGTCTGTTCACCGTCGATATGGGAGAAATAGTTGACCCGGGGATGAACTTCATGTATATATGGTGGATATAGATGGAACGTACTGCGGGGAACAACACGAGTGTCCTAACCCGGACAAGTCCCGCAGAGCGGGACAGGCAAGAACCAAAAAAGGGCGTCTCGCGCAGAGCACGCGGAGGACGCAGAGTTAAAACAAAACCGTTAAATCTTGGTTTTAACCCGGCAGCTTTTTGATTTTCTCTGCGATCTCTGTGCCTCGCTTAGAAGCGCCTACTGTTGGCTGCGAGAAAATTTCTTGCCGTTTTGAGAAGAATTTGATTCTTTAGAAACTAATGGTGAACAGCGTTTACTCTAGAAAAGCGGAGGACAGGAGATGAAAAAGCTTCTGCTGATGGTGATTGCGGTTACGGTGTTCGCTTCGTGCAGCCTGGCAACAATGGAGGTGCGCAGCAAGGGTGTCATGCTCGAAGACGATACGGTTATTCACTATTTAGAGGCAGGCCAGGGGCCTACGCTCATCCTTATCCATGGGATCGGCGGCTCCTCGGCAAGCTGGCGTGACGTTATTCCAAGCCTGTCAAAAGCATACCGCGTGATTGCCCTTGACCTTCCGGGCTACGGCAAATCCGATAGACCGCGCGTAGATTATTCCGTTGAATATTATGCAACGGTGCTTAAGCACACGATCGATGCCGTCGGCGGTGACCGTGTTGCCCTCGTGGGCAATTCCCTGGGCGGCTGGATTGCGGCGGTTACTGCCTTGAACCATCCCCAGTCCGTCAGTCACCTGATTCTCGTTGACAGTGCCGGCCTGAAAGGCGACCCCCCTCCGTCGGTGAACCTCGACCCGGCAACGCAAAAAGAGTTTGAGGTCCTGCTGCAGGCCTTTTACCACGATACAACACGGCTTACGACGGAATTTGTCGACAACGAATGGAAATACCGGAAGAGTGTACGCCGTACCATCCAGGAAACCATGAAATCCTTGAATACGAAGAGCCCTTCTCTGGATGGCCGGCTCAGGGGAATAAAGGCCCCTACCCTGGTTATCTGGGGCAAACAGGACAAACTCATTCCCGTAGAAGTTGCCGGCCGGTTTGCCAAAGGCATCCCAACGTCAACGGTCACGATTATCGATAACGCCGGGCATATGCCCCACATCGAACAACCGAAAGCCTTTTATCGATCAGTTAAGAAATTCGTGAAGAGCTGGTAAGTCCTGTGGGCGTGGACTGCCGGCGGGGGAACAACAATCCCTGCAGCAGGCTTGAAACGCGTTATGAGTTGAGAGACCGCCGCCCCTGAGTGCACCATTTCCCGAGGAGTGCATCTTGCATTCCACATCCTGGCATCGGCAGCACGATTTTCAGAAGGATTCATGCAAACGAAAAAACCGTCGGCTCAACGCTGGAAGATACTGGCAGTTTCCTATCTGAACATAGTCGCCTTCGCCCTTGTATTCCAGTCCCTTTCCCCGGTCCTCGATCTCATCATTGCCGATATCGGGCTTTCCCATGCCGAGGCAGGCGCCCTCATGAGCTACTTTGCGCTTCCCGGCATACTTATTTCCATTCCGGCCGGTGTCCTTATCGACCGTTATGGAGCCCGGAATGTTGGCCTGGCGTCCCTTCTCCTCATGACGGCAGGTTCGGTTTTGACCATTCTCGGCAGGAGCTTTGTGGCCCTCGCTGTCGGCAGGGCGGTTGCCGGGACCGGCGCTTTTGCGCTCACGATCGCGCTGACACAGCTCATTTCGCTATGGTTCAAGGACCGGGAGTTGGGACGTGCAATGGGTGTGTTCAACACCGGTATGCCCCTCGGCACGATCATCGCGTTAAACACCCTCGGGGTCATCGGCCGGGCGTATGGGTGGGAAATCTCACTTTCCCTCTCCACGGCCTTCAGTCTGCTTGCCCTGACGGCCTTCTTTTTTGTCACCCGGGTGCCCCCGCGCGTGGCGATGCAGGAGCAGCAGGCACCGATCACCCTTGCAGATATGAGCGGCATGGCCCGCCTCGGAGCGGGTATTTGGCTTGCCGGGCTCGCCTGGTTGTGGGCGAATGCCGCCGGTATCTCGTACCTTACCTTCGGAACTGATTATTTCCTCTCCCAGGGTGAGAATGCCGCTACGGCAGGGTTACTGACGAGTTTCCTCATGATGGGTTCGCTTGTTTTCAGTCCCGCCGTTGGCTTTATGCTCGATCGGGGGTGGAGCCAGAAGACCATGATCATCGTGGGGAGCGGTTGCGTGAGCATTCTGTACCTCCTGATTCCCCGGATGCCTTCTTCCGCATACCTGCTTACCGTTCTGCTGGGTATTGCCGTTGCCCTGATCCCGGTCTCCGTTTTCTCCCTCCCTGCCCGGATATTACCGCTCCATAAAATTGGCGTCGGATTCGGGATCATCAGTGCGTGCCTGAACGTCGGCATTATGATCGGGCCCTGTGTCGTGGGGCTTGCGCGCGATATGTTCGGCGGATACCAGACGGGATTCGTCATGATGTCTCTTTTCGGGCTTGCGTCACTCCTCAGCATTGTACCGCTGAAGTTGAAGGGGCATTCGTAAATCCCTTGGCTGCGTTGTCTCCGGGGAAGGGAAACCCGGGCAGGGTGCATTCAAGATGTCTGTTTTTCCCCCTCATTTCTTATGTAAGATATTCCTTGAATACACCCCTCGATTGTGTTAAATTTGACACAGTCTTGATTGAGGAGGGCCTATGGGAAGAAGGGCATTGATCTCGTTTTTCATCCTGCTTCTGGCGGGCAATCTTGCCTATGGAGCGGGGAAAAATCCCGCTGTCAGGGAATACCGGGAAGCGAACAGGCTGTTCGCAGAGGCACAGTATCGAGATGCGCTTCTTTTGTACAAGAAGGCCCTTGCGTCACCTTCGGAAAAGGTGCCCCTTGGTGATATCCATACCAAAATGGCAGACAGCTACTTCCGGCTGGGATCATTCAAGCAGGCGCTCGCCGCGTACCAGCGAGCAATCAGGTACGAAAAGCGTTCCGAACGCGCCGAGACCCAGTACTGGATCGGCTTCTGTACATTTCTCGTCGGAAGAGACGCCGAGGCAGTGCGCGAGTTTCTGAAGATACCGGAATTCTATCCTGAGAATGGTATGTGGGTTACGACGGCGTACTACTGGGCAGGCAGGGCGAGCGAGCGATTGGGGAACAAGAGCGATGCCGCCTGGTATTACAAGAAAGCGGGCGGCGCCGGCCGCTCGGAGCAGGATCGCTTTGCTCTGAAAAGGGCACGGGCAGTAAAAAAATAGCGGCTCATCCCGGATTATATTTGCGCCGGAACCGGGGCCGGATTTCGTATCGACGGCATCCCCTCGTTCTGCCGGGCAAACGCGCCGAGCGCAGCGGGGGTATCCTGATAGTTCAGCTTCTTCTGCTGTTATGTGTCATCGAACGACGGCAGGGCGCTTCAAAAGCGCGGCGATCACTCGGGGGCACCGCCGCTTTGCACCATAATCCGTAGAGAGCCAAAATAGCAACCCAACGATCAACTCATATCCAAATAGCGTGCTCCTACATTTCACCGGAAGGTTCTGGTTCCACGGGACTGCCTGATTCTGTTGTTTGGATGTTGGTTTTTGGGCGAGTATGCTGAAAGAGCTAAACATAAAAAATTTTGCGATCATCGACCAGCTGCGGGTAGAGTTCACGCCGGGGCTGAACGTATTTACCGGAGAGACCGGGGCCGGGAAGTCCATCGTGGTCGATGCCCTGAACCTGGCCCTCGGCGAACGCGCCAGTAACGATCTCATACGCACCGGTTGCTCGGAAGCAGTTGTGGAGGCGGCATTCGATCTTGATGGCAGCGGTTCCCGTGACATTGCCGCTCTTCTTTCCGAGCAGGGGATGGACGCGCAGGAGGGTGAAGATCTCCTCGTTCGGCGGGTGATTGCCTCTTCGGGGAAGAACAAGGTATACATTAACGGCAGTCTCGCGAACCTTTCGACCCTCGCCGCTCTCGGTGTCTACCTTGCCGATATCCACGGCCAGCACGAACACCAGTCTCTCCTTGCACTGGAACGTCAGATGGAGATGCTCGATTCCTACGGCGGCCACGGGAAAATCCGGGAAACGCTCGCTGATGCGTATGGGCGGCTCCAGGAACTGCGACGCACCCTTGATGAGCTGGAGGTCGGAGAACGCGAGCGGGAGCAACGGGAAGACCTGCTTCGGTACCAGAAAAATGAGATAGAAGTTGCCCAGCTCAAAGAAGGGGAAGATGAAACACTCGCGACTGATCAGAAACTCATCGCGAATGCGGAAAAACTCGCCGGGCTTTCCCGGGCAGTGGATGAGGCACTCTACTCTTCCGAGCGTTCCGTTCTGTCAGGGCTCGGGAAAGCGGTGACGGACCTTGGAGACATCGTTTCCATAGATACACGGCTTGCCCCGGCATTGGAACTGTGCGAAGCGGGCCGCGTTCAGATAGAAGAAGCGGCACGGGATATCGCCTCGTATGCAGAGGCAGTGGAATTCGATCCAAAGCGCCTTGAAGAGATCGGTGACCGGCTGGACCTTATCCAGCGCCTGAAAAAGAAATACGGCGCTACGATCGCCGATATCATCGAATTCGGAAACAAGGCGGTGGAAGAACTCGACCGGATGGAGCGGAGCGGCGAAGAACGGGAGCGCCTGCGGGGAGCCATTGCAGAGCTCACCTCCGGCCTCACGGAGATGGCGAGGGAGCTCACCAATAAGCGGCGAGGGGCCGCGGCTGACCTTGAGTCCAAGGTGGAGGCCGAACTTGCCCATCTCGGGATGAAGAAAACGACGTTTTCCGTGAAGATAACCCAGGAAGCCGGGAATGACACTGATGACGGTTTGAAGGTCGGGCCGCGGGGCGCCGACCGCGTGGAATTTCTTATCTCCCCGAACCCGGGCGAGGAACCGAAGGCGCTCGCGAAGATTGCGTCGGGAGGCGAGCTTTCGCGCATTATGCTGGCGCTCAAGACCATTCTTGTCGAAGGAGACAACATCCCGACACTCGTCTTTGATGAAGTGGATGCCGGTATCGGCGGCGCCGTTGCGGAGGAAGTAGGGAAAAAACTCAGGCGGATAGCGGAACGGCGCCAGGTGTTCTGTATCACGCACCTGCCGCAGATCGCGAGCATGGCCATGCACCACTATGGAGTCGTCAAGTCGGTGAAGCAGGAGCGGACGAGTACCGAAGTCCACGCACTTGCGCACAACGAGCGCGTGAGTGAGGTTGCCCGAATGCTGGGAGGGAAGACCATTACCGACGCGACGATCAGACACGCCGAGGAGATGATAGAGAGGGGAAACGCGTAGTGGGTAAGATCGTAATCAATGAAGAATACTGTAAAGGCTGTGAACTCTGTACCCTGGCCTGCGCGAAAAAATATATCAAGCTTGGTTCCGAGTTCAACCGGAATGGCTACTATTTCGTAGAGTATTGCGACGCCGAGGGTAACTGTACGGGCTGCGCACTCTGCGCCGAGATGTGTCCTGACGCGGCGATAGAGGTCTGGAAGTAAAAAGCTGTCGTTGAGGGCATAGACCAAAAGACTTGACCAATAGTAGCCGTCGTGGTTGGTAACGTATCTTCAAAAGTAAGGAAGTGTACATGTCAAAGGTATTACTATCAGGAAATGAAGCATTGGCCGAGGCCTCGGTTCGGGCCGGATGTAAACGGTATTTCGGCTATCCCATCACCCCGCAGAACGAGATACCGGAATATATGTCCCGAAGGCTTCCGGAAGTGGGAGGCACGTTCGTGCAGGCAGAAAGCGAGATCGCGGCCATCAACATGGTGTTTGGCGCTTCGGCAGTGGGTGATCGGGCCATGACCTCCTCATCCAGCCCCGGCATCAGCCTCATGCAGGAAACCCTTTCCTACCTGGCTGCAGCGGAACTGCCCGCCGTTATCGTGAATATGCAGCGCGGCGGGCCGGGGCTCGGAAACATTGCGCCGTCCCAGGCCGATTACTTTCAGGCGGTGAAGGGGGGCGGCCATGGGGATTACAAGCTCCTCGTGTATGCGCCGGCCAGCCTGCAGGAGGTGGTGAACCTGACCGTGCAGGCCTTTGAGAAGGCGGATGAGTACCGAACCCCGGTGATGATATTGGGCGACGGGGTCATCGGACAGATGATGGAGCCTGTTGAGCTGCCGGAAATAACGCCCAAGCGGATCGAGAAACCCTGGGCGCTTACGGGCGCCGAGGGGAGGCCCGGCAACGTAATCCGGTCGCTCTTTATGCTGCCGGGAGAAGACGGGATGCTGGAGCGGCACAATTATAAGCTTAAGATTAAATACGACCGCATGGTGGAAAATGAGGTGATGCACGAGTCCGTTCATCTTGAGGATGCGGAAATAGTGATCGTCGCCTTCGGTACCGCAGCGCGCATCGCAAGGACTGCCGTGAGCATTGCGCGGTCCCAGGGGATCAAGGCCGGCCTGATCCGTCCGATCACCCTCTTCCCATTCCCGGAACAGATTATCGCTGCAGCCGCGGAGCGGGTGGAGCACATTCTTGTCGCCGAAATGAACATGGGACAGATGGTGGAGGATGTTAGGCTGGCAGTGAACGGCAGAACCGGGGTCTCGTTCTACGGCAGGCCGGGCGGGGCCGTCTTGACGGTAGAAGATATCGTGAGCGCCCTCCAGAGCGCCGTGCCGAGAGGGGCCGGCCAAAAGAAAATGCACACCGTACGGTAAGCAGTCTATATCCCCGTTGAAGCAGGAACTAGCACACGAGCGAGATGCCGAAGGCCGATACGATACTTGATTTGATCGGGAAGACCCCGATGGTGAAACTCAATCGGCTCACAGGCGCCGGCGATGCCGAGGTCTGGGCAAAGCTCGAGGGCTTCAATCCCGGTGGGAGCGTAAAAGACCGGCCGGCCTTCGCGATGATCGTGGACGCCGAGAAACAGGGGCGCCTTACCAGGGGAATGAAGATCGTCGAGCCGACGAGCGGCAACACCGGAATCGGTCTTGCCCTGGTGGCTGCGGTCAAAGGCTACCCGATCCTCCTGACCATGTCCGATGCGATGAGCCTGGAACGCCGCAGGCTGCTCGAAGCGTACGGAGCTGAGCTCGTGCTCACGCCCGCAAAAGAAGGCATGAAGGGCGCCATCCAGAAAGCCCGTGATCTGGCGGACTCAGGCGACAGCTTCATGCCCGACCAGTTTGGCAACGCGGCCAATCCCCGGATCCATCGGGAAACCACGGCCCGGGAGATACTGGACGACCTGGGTGCAAAGAACATTGACGCTTTTGTCGCCGGTGTCGGTACGGGGGGTACGATAACCGGGGTCGGTGAGGTGCTTCGGTCTTCTCACCGGAACCTGCAGGTTGTTGCCGTAGAACCCGCCAGTTCTCCGGTGCTTTCGGGCGGCCAGTCGGGTCCGCACAATATCCCGGGTATCGGCGCAGGGTTTGTGCCGGCGATTCTCAATACCAGGGTGTACGATGAGGTCCTTCAGGTGACGAACAGCCGGGCCGCGGAAACAACGAAACAGCTCGCGCGGGAAGAGGGTATCCTCGTCGGCATATCATCGGGTGCAGCCTGCTGGGCGGCGCTTCAGGTCGCTGCGCGGCTGGGGAAAGGTAAGCGGGTGGTCACCATCTTTCCTGACGGAGGCGAGCGTTATCTGACCACAGGGGTTTTTGAGCGCACCGCGCAATGAAGCACGGCCGGTACTGTCAAAAGGTTTATGAAAACTGAAGAGGCAAGTATGAAACCACAGAGGGCACTGAGGAATGCTTGGGGAAAACCCGAACACCAACAAACTGTTTTTCAATAAGATTCTCTGTGCACTCATCGTTAAAGGGACAAAGAAGAACGAAGAGGGCTTCAATAAAGAGGCCACAGGGGGGGAGGAAAGCCTAAAGAGGCATTCACTCTCTTAATTCAAGATGTTCTCTGTGTTCTCTGTGGCTAGAGTTTGACATTATGGCACGGCATCAAAGGAGGAGCGCATGGAGAAGCTGCTGGCCAGGGTGAAAAACCTCATTCTGAATCCCAAGGATGAATGGGAAGCTATCAAGTCAGATGATGCAACGATCAAGGATATCATTTTCAACTATGTTGCGGTCCTCGCCGCAATTCCCGCCATAGCATCCATTATCGGCCAGGGGATCGTCGGTTTCGGCGTCATGGGTGAAACGATGAGATATCCCATGAGCTATTTGCTTTTCTCCGGAATTCTCGAATATGTTATGAACATAGCCGGGATTCTTGTTGCCGGCGCAATCATTAATAACCTGGCAGTGACGTTTGAATCGAAAAAAAGCAGCGTACAGTCATTGAAAGTCGCCGCGTACGCCTATACACCGGTCTGGCTCGCAGGGGCCCTGTATGTCATGCCGTTTTTGTACGTACCGATGATCCTCATAAGTCTTTACGGGATATATTTACTCTACCTGGGGCTCAGCCCACTTATGGCAACACCGGACAGCAGGTCGCCGGGCTATACGGTCTTGTCAATCATCGCCATGATCGCCATTACGGTCATTATTCAAGGTCTGGCGCCCGCTCTCACGAGGCTGTTCTTCTTTTAACCAACTGCGAAACGATCTGCTGCCCGGAGATCAGCCCTGTCCCTGGGTTCACTTTCCTGGATATGAATAGAATTTACCTGGACTATAACGCAAGCACGCCCGTCGACTCCCGGGTTCTGGAAGCAATGATGCCGTACCTCACCGAGCGGTTCGGCAATCCTTCGAGCAGTCACGAGTTCGGCGTTGCCTGCCGGACAGGCCTTGAAACCGCCAGAGAGCAGGTCGCGCATATTCTCGGGTGTAGGGCATCAGAGATTATTTTCACTAGCGGCGCCACGGAATCGAACAACATGGTGCTCAGCGGCATCGCAGGGGCGGCGGAGAAAGCAAGCCATATTATCACGTCGAGCATTGAGCATCCCGCCGTGCTTGCGCCGTGCCGGTATCTCGAGAAAAAAGGATATCGGGTCACCTATCTGCCGGTGGACCGCTATGGGATGGTGGATCCCGGCGACCTCGAAAAGGCAGTTACCCCGGAGACCGTGCTCGTCTCCATAATGCATTCGAACAACGAAGTGGGCACGATCCAGCCGATCGCAGAGCTTGCCCGCATCGCCGCGGGCCGCGGCATCCCCTTTCACACCGATGCCGCCCAGAGCGTGGGCAAGGTGCGGTGCAGGACCGATGAGCTGGGAGTGGATTTTCTGACCGTGGCCGGACACAAGCTCTACGCGCCAAAGGGAGTCGGCGCGCTCGCTATCAAGGAGGGCAGGGGGCTTCAGCCCCTTCTGCATGGCGCCGGACATGAGAGAGGGCTGCGCCCGGGTACGGAGAACCTTGCAAGCATCGTCGGCCTCGGCAAGGCCTGTTCACTCGCCGAGGCCTCCCTCGGCACGGAGGGTCCCCGCCAGGCTGGGCTCGGCCGCCGGCTGCTCGCGGGTATCAAGAAGGCGGGAATCGACGCGCAGGTGAACGGACACCCGGACAAACGGTTGCCCAACACCTGGAATATCAGCTTTGCGGGATACGATGCGCCCACGGTAATCAAGGCACTCGAGGGAGTCGCCGTGTCGCCGGGGGCTGCCTGCCACGGCGATAGTGTAGAACCATCGCACGTGCTGTCCGCCATGGGCACGGACGCGTCGCTCGCCCGGGGAGCGGTTCGTTTCAGTCTCGGCCGGGAAACGATGGAGGAAGATATCGACAGCGTTGTTGCCCTCCTCGGGAAACGGCTGAGACGGTAGGAAAGCCGGTCTTTCTTCAACGGAGTTACCGTATGAAGATGAAGAAAATGCAAGAGCGGTGTTCGGGGATTCCCACGGCCCAGCAGTAAAAAAGAGAGTCTTCAGGGTTTGGTGTGGGCCTTTAACTTAGGTGAAGTGGAGGGGCAATATGACCGGGTTCCCCAAAAATTTCACCTGCACCCTGCGGGTGTAGGGCCGCATCCGGGGACGTGCGGGGGTTGGGGAAAGACTCAAGCAACTGCCTTTCCATAGATTTGCGATTTTCTTTGCGACTTTGCGGCTTTGCGCGAGACAGCTTTTTGGTTCTGGCCTGTCCCGCTCCTGCGGGATTTATCCGGATTAGGATGGCGTAAAAATGCAAATAGACGGTTGATCGGCCCACAGAAAAGTCAGAAGATCCAAAAAAGGGAGCATACGCACAATCATGCAAGGTGAAACCGTACTCATAATAGACGATGAGGAAAGCATCCTCAAGACCCTCGCGGGCGTGTTGACTGACGATGGATACGAGGTCGTGACTGCTTCCTCGGGGCGGGCGGGAATTGAGATGCTCAGTGACGCGCACCCCGCGCTCACGCTTCTCGATATCGCCATGCCGCAGATGGATGGTATCGATACCCTCAGCAGGATCAGGGACATCAGGCCGGACATGCCGGTCATTATGATATCGGGCCACGGTACCATCGAGACGGCGGTAAAGACGACGAAGATGGGGGCCTATGATTTTATCGAGAAGCCGCTCTCTCTCGAGAGAGTATCGCTCGCCGTGCGGCATGGGCTCGAGAAATACCGGCTCCGTGAAGAAAATGAGTATCTCCGGAGGCGAATCGAGGCACGGTACGAGATCGTGGGAGCAAGCAAGGCGATCAATGCACTCAAAAGCCAGATAGCGCTTGCAGGCCCGAGTAAGGGCTGGGTGCTGATCCATGGCGAGAGCGGAACAGGCAAGGAACTCGTGGCGCGCGCCATTCACCGCGCCAGCAAGCGATCCACCGCGTCCTTCGTGGAAGTGAACTGCGCGGCAATACCCCAGGAAATTATCGAAAGCGAGCTCTTCGGCCATGAGAAGGGGGCATTCACCGGCGCAACGGCCATGAAGCGCGGAAAATTCGAGATTGCCGATGGAGGTACGATCTTTCTCGACGAGATAGGGGACATGAGCCTGGCAACACAGGCAAAAGTGCTTCGTGTCCTGGAGGGGCAGGCGTTCCAGCGCGTCGGCGGGACGAAGACCCTCACGACGGACGTGCGGGTCATCGCTGCGTCGAACAAGGACCTTGCCGAAGAGATAAAACAGGG
>Ga0209633_10001824_pt1 | contig 21338 bp, 12 predicted proteins | sample Cruoilmetagenom1_FD_187290 | JGI IMG/M metagenome (GOLD analysis project Ga0209633, IMG submission 187290) | Oil polluted marine microbial communities from Coal Oil Point, Santa Barbara, California, USA - Sample 1 (SPAdes) (version 2) | ecosystem: Environmental > Aquatic > Marine > Oil seeps ... | reverse complement strand
GAATTAAGAACACCATTAAATGGCATTTCGGGCATGTTAGAACTTTTGTCTGAAATGAGCTTAACCGTCCAACAACAACAGTATCTTGAGGTTGCTTCATCAAGCGCCGATTCATTATTAGAGTTGATTGACGATGTTTTAGATTTTTCAGTGTACGACCAAAAAGATATCACATTTAACAATAAGTCATTTAACCTTCAAAAAATACTTGAAGAATTTACAGCTCTGTTAAGCCCACAAGCCCATCAAAAGAACATTTCCATCACTTACTTTATAGATGATGACGTTCCTATTAATATAATAAGTGACAGCGCACGATTACAACAAATACTCCATAATCTATTGGGTAACGCCATTAAGTTCACTCAAGAAGGCGATGTCAGCATCACTGTTTCAAAACATGCATCCGAAGCGGATGACTTTTCTCTTTTATTTGAAATAACAGATACAGGGATTGGTATTCCTGCTGAATCGCAGAAAAAAGTATTCGACGCTTTCTCACAAGCAGACAGCACGACAACTCGAGAATATGGCGGCACTGGGCTAGGTCTTGCCATATGTAAACAACTTGTCACTCTATTCGGTGGAGAAATTGGTGTTAACAGTTCCGTTGAAACGGGCAGCACATTCTGGTTTACCATTCAGACCGAAGTTGATGATAACGCTAACGCATCCTTAGTTGCTCTTCAAAGCATACAACCCGTTGATCAACATATTTTATATGTCGGCGACAACAACCTTTGTAAACGCTTTATAGAAAAACACCTGACCAATTTGTCATATACAGCTGATTTTGTGAATAATGGTAACGCCGCACTTCGCAAGGCACGAGAAGAGGTTTTAAATAAAACACCTTATGATTTCATTATCATCGATGAATTACGTACCGGACTAAAACAGGACGCTCTTGCAAAAACCATTAACGCGGATGAAATGCTCAGTTCTTCACATATTGTGTTAACTACCACAAGCAGCACAAATAACGTCAAGAATAGTGTTTTAGAGCATAACCAGCTCTATTTAACAAAACCAATTAGAGAAATCGACATACTCACCCTTCTTAGTCAGGACAACCATAAAATACACGCTCCAAAACCTAGTAATAATAGTGATCAAGATAATATATGTCAGCTAGAGTTTACTGATTCTCAAATACTTGTTGTTGAAGACAATCGTGCAAACCAACTTGTTGCTAAAGCAATGCTTGAACGTTTTAAGTGTCAAGTATCATTAGCAAATAATGGTAAAGAAGCCATTGAAATGGCGTCTCGTTCCAACTTTGATTTAATCTTTATGGATTGCCAAATGCCTGAAATGGATGGATACGAAGCAACCTATCAACTACGAAAACTAGAAGGCGAAATCAGCCATACAACAATTGTCGCAATGACCGCTAATAAACAAGATGGTGATAGAGAGAAGTGCTTGGCTGTAGGAATGGATGACTTTCTTTCCAAACCGCTTAAGCTGGAAAAATTAGCAACCATTCTAAATAAATGGCTCAATAAAAATTCAAATGACATTTCAATTATAGGCCAAGAAGATTCTAATTTCATTAACAGTTATGTGATAGATGAGGCAGTATATGCTGAACTAGAAGGCACGCTTGGCGCTGATATAAAAACAGTATTAAAGCTCTTTATTGAAGATGCTCCAGGGTATTTATCCCAATTAGAATATGGCATTAAGAACACCGATTTAGCCGTCTTAAGTTCTGCGGCACATACGCTAAAAGGCTGTGCTGCTAATTTTGGAGCGACGCAATTAAGTAGTGCATGTGAAGCGATGGAACGAGCCTGTACGGATAACAACATTGACTCATTGCTTTTAGTCTATAAACGAATTGATTTCGAAACAGAGCAAGTCCTCAAAGTTATTGAAATCAAACTTAATCCAGAAAAAAGCCTAAAGCGTGACAGTGACCGTAATAGTCCAACCATGGATCCTGATACGAAGAAAATATTAGTCATAGACGATGACCGAACATCAAGATTTACTTTAAAGAAAACCCTAGAAAAAGAAGGCTACCTAGTTGATGAGGCGATTAGTGGAGAACAGGCGCTTCAATATTGTGAGAGAAACCAACCTGACCTAATTATTGTTGATGCTGTGATGCCCGGTATTGACGGGTTTGAAACCTGTGAAAAAATATCTCATAGATATGGAGAAAACACAATTCCCATCATTATGATAACTTCGCTAGACAATGAAGCCTCTATCAACAGAGCTTTTGAAGTTGGCTCATCCGACTATATATCCAAACCAATTAACTTTTCCCTCTTCAAACACCGAGTTGAGCGACTTTTATCTGCCAAACATGCAGAAAGCCAAATCTCTGACTTGGCTTACAAGGACCCGTTAACGGGGCTAATAAACAGGAATTTATTTTCCAAACAAACGGCTGAAGTACTTTCACTACATGAAAGAAAAAATAAAGTCTTAGCATTAATGTTTCTTGATTTAAACCGCTTCAAACTGGTCAACGATTCCTACGGGCATGAAGCAGGTGATCTATTACTAAAAGTAGTATCCGAACGCCTAATAAGAAGCGTTCGCACAAATGATATTGTCTCGCGTTTTGGTGGCGATGAATTTGTTATCGCACTGACCGATATAAAATCAACAACCAATATTGAAAGCCTAGCCAAAAAGATACAATCAAATCTGACAAGACCCTTTGTATTTTTAGGTAAAGAGATGCATATTGGAACGAGCATTGGTATTAGCATTTCGTCAACTACTCAAAAAACCAATATTAGCACGCTCATTAAAAATGCTGATATTGCAATGTACAAATCAAAAGAAAATAATAAATCGTATATTTTTTACGACCAAGCTATGGAGGACAGTGTTAACAACCGTTTAACCATTGAAAATGATTTGAGAGGCGCCATCGAACGCGATGAACTAAAAGTTTTTTATCAACCCCAGTTTAATATCGCCTCGGGTGAATTGATCGGTATGGAAGCGTTAATTCGTTGGTTACATCCAGAAAAAGGCTATATTCCACCAGATAATTTTATTGGTCTGTCAGAAGAAACAGGGCAAATTCATATGATCGGTGAATGGGTTTTAGAAACCGCATGTCAACGCCTTAAAGCATGGCTTGACCAAGGCATTCCTCCTATCACTGTTGCCGTCAACCTATCTGCTCATCAATTAGGTGATGATAAAATTGTAAATAAAGTGTCGTCAATTATCGATAAAACAGAATTACCCAAACACTTGCTTGAATTAGAAATAACTGAAGGATCAGTTATGAACAACGAGGAAGCTGTAATCGAAAAGTTGGAAATATTCAAAAAAATGGGGGTTAAATTAGCCATTGACGACTTTGGCACGGGATATTCATCACTTAATTACCTTAAGCGTTTCCCAATTAATTTATTAAAAATTGACCGGTCATTTGTGAGCAACAGCCTGACCAACCGAATTGACGCAGACATTATTAGAACCATCATTGTTTTGGCACACAGTATGGGTATTGAAGTTATTGCTGAAGGAATAGAAACAAAAGAACAATGCGATTTACTTGAACGCTTGAACTGTGATTCCGTGCAAGGTTACATGTTTGGAAAACCCATGCCTGCGAAAGAATTTGAAAACATGTTCTTCCCACAATTGAAGAAAAAAATAACGCGTACTATTTGATACAATAGTGCTTTAATTTAAAGCAACCTCTCACATAATAATGACCATAATCAAACAGAACGACCTTATTGACAGCGTCGCCGCGGCATTTCAATTTATTTCTTATTACCACCCAAAAGATTACATCCAAGCACTTGGTGCAGCATATGAGCGAGAAGAATCACCCGCCGCCAAAGATGCCATGGCGCAAATTCTTTTAAATTCTCGCATGTGCGCGATGGATCACCGCCCTATTTGCCAAGACACCGGCATCGCTAATCTATTTTTAGATGTTGGCATGGATGTGCAATGGGACGCAACATTGAGCCTTGAAGACATGTGTAACGAAGGTGTGAGACGTGCTTATCAACACCCAGACAACGTATTAAGAGCATCTATTGTCTCTGATCCACTAGGTGCACGCAAAAACACCGGCGATAACACGCCTGCCGTTATTCACACCCGTATCGTTCCTGGTAACACAGTGAGTGTTCACGTTGCTGCAAAAGGCGGTGGCTCAGAAAACAAATCAAAATTTGTCATGCTAAACCCAAGCGACAGTCTTGTTGATTGGGTACTTAAAACAGTTCCAACAATGGGCGCAGGTTGGTGCCCACCTGGAATTTTAGGTATTGGCGTTGGTGGTACTGCGGAAATGGCAATGAAGTTGGCTAAGGAATCGTTGATGCAACACATCGACATTCAAGAACTAAAAGATCGTGGTCCCAATGATCGTGCAGAAGAGCTTCGTTTAGAGTTACACGAAAAGGTCAATGCGCTGGGTATAGGCGCACAAGGTCTTGGTGGGCTCACCACCGTATTAGATGTAAAAATCAACCATATGCCAACACACGCGGCTTCACTTCCCGTTGCAATGATTCCTAATTGTGCTGCAACACGTCACGCTCATTTTGTTTTAGATGGCACGGGCCCCTCTTATATTGAACCACCGAAACTTGAAGATTGGCCAGATGTTGCATGGACACCCGATGAACAAACAAAACACGTCAACTTAGACACCGTGACCGAAGAAGAAGCACAAGCCTGGCAACCAGGTGACCGCTTACTGTTAAGTGGGCACATGCTAACAGGACGCGATGCCGCCCATAAACGCATTGCGGACATGTTTGCGAAAGGTGAGTCACTGCCTGACGGCGTGGATTTTAAAAACCGTTTTATCTATTACGTTGGCCCTGTTGATCCAGTCGAAGGTGAAGTAGTAGGCCCTGCTGGCCCAACAACAGCCACACGTATGGACAAATTCACCGAAATGATGCTTGATAAAACCGGCTTGCTTGGCATGATTGGTAAAGCCGAACGTGGCCCTACAGGTATCGACGCGATTAAAAAACATAAAGCCACGTATTTAATGGCTGTTGGTGGTGCTGCGTACCTTGTGTCAAAAGCAATTAAAGGCTCAAAAGTAATTGCCTTTGAAGATTTAGGCATGGAAGCTATTCGTGAATTCTATGTGGAAGATATGCCAGTAACAGTAGCTGTAGACTCAAAAGGTGAGTCTGTTCATAAAACTGGCCCCGCTTTATGGCAATCTAAAATTGCTGGTATTCCTATCGTTACAGAATAAACCATCTACTCAAATCAAAAAAAACCAAGCATCAATTGCTTGGCTTTTTTCATTAAATTAAAACCACATTAAAACCTTTCGTGCAAAGATCCTTACTCTTTAACTACTAATTCAATACCATCAGGATTCTGATACCCTCTTGGTAATTTTGTACCACGTTGCGCTCTTTTTCCTCTATAAGCATCCAAATCTGATAGCTTTAAATTGATATGGCGTTTACCAGCATTAACACGAATAGCTTGCCCTTCACTTACCACACAAAAGCCAACCACACCGTCATCACCCGCTTTTAATTCCTTACTCGGAATTTGAATGAGCTTATTGCCCTTACCACGGTTAAGTTCTGGCACCTCTGAAGCAGGAAAAATCAACAAGCGACCTTGTCTACTTATAATCGCAACCAGTCCATCATTAGATTCGAATAACGCAGGAGAAAGTACCTTAGCGCCTTGTGGCAATGATAACAAAGCCTTGCCCGCTTTATTTTTTGTCTGTAAACCGCTAATGCTTGTTACAAAACCGTAACCCGCATCAGACGCCAACATAAGCTGCTCATCCTTCCCTGCAATCACATCTGTGAACATAGAACCAGCGGGGGGTTTCAAACTACCCGTTATCGGCTCTCCTTGCCCACGTGCCGACGGCAATCCATGAACAGGTAAGTTATACACCCTGCCCGTTGAGTCTAAAAAATAGACCAAATTATTACTACGCCCTTTTGCCGAGGCCAAATATTCATCGCCCGACCTAAACGTTAAACTTCTTGGATCTATATCGTGACCTTTAGCTGCACGAACCCAACCTTTCTGAGAAATAACAATCGTCATCGGCTCATTTGGAATCAGTGCACGTTCATCTAGAGCCTGTGCTGATTGGCGACTAACAATCGGTGATCGCCTAGCGTCACCATACAGTTCAGCATCCGCCTGAATTTCGTGCTTAACAAGCGTTCTTAAGCGTTGTTTAGAATTAAGAATTTTCTCTAAATAGTCTCGTTCCTGCGCTAATTCGTCTTGTTCTGCACGAATTTTAAATTCTTCTAGTTTCGCTAATTGACGTAATTTAATTTCAAGAATCGAATGCGCTTGAACATCAGTAATGCCAAATCGTTCCATCAACGCTTCTTTCGGCTTGTCCTCTTCGCGAATAATCTTAATTACTTCATCAATATTTAAATATGCAATTAACAACCCGTCTAAAATATGTAGACGATCATTTACTTTATCTAAACGATAATCCAAGCGTTTTCTAACTGTTTCTATTCGATAACTTAGCCATTCGGTTAACAATACTTTTAGATTTTTAACTTGCGGTTTTCCGCTCAAACCAATTACATTGAAATTAACCCGATAGGTCCGTTCTAAATCCGTCGTTGCGAAAAGATGTAACATTAACTGTTCTATATCCACCCGATTTGAGCGTGGCGCTATCACTAATCGCGTTGGGTTTTCGTGATCTGATTCATCCCGTAAATCTTCGACAATCGGTAATTTCTTAGCGCGCATTTGAGCAGCTATCTGTTCTAGTACTTTTGCACCAGATACTTGATATGGCAATGCCGTAACAATAATTTGCCCTTGTTCCATTTCATAGCGAGCTCTTGCACGTAATCCACCGGTCCCCTTTTCATACATCAATTTTATATCTTCACGCGACGTGATTATTTCAGCTTCGGTCGGAAAATCGGGGCCTTTAATGTGCTCCATCAATGTATCAACATCCGCTTTAGGCTCATCCAATAAACGAATACAAGCAGTCGCGACTTCATTCAAACTATGTGGCGGAATATCTGTCGACATTCCTACAGCAATGCCCGTTACGCCGTTTAATAATAAATTGGGTAAACGTGCAGGAAGCAGCATGGGTTCTTGCAATGTGCCATCAAAATTATCTGTCCAGTCAACCGTCCCTTGTCCTAACTCACTTAACAAACTATCCGCATACGGCGCTAATCTAGATTCGGTATAACGCATTGCGGCGAACGATTTAGGGTCGTCAGGCGAGCCCCAGTTACCTTGCCCATCGACCAATGGATAACGGTAAGCAAACGGTTGCGCCATATGCACCATCGCTTCATAACATGCTGTATCACCATGTGGATGGAATTTACCTAATACATCACCAACCGTTCTAGCGGACTTTTTAAACTTCGCATTATTAGACAAACCCAACTCAGACATCGCATAGACAATACGTCGTTGAACAGGCTTCAAACCATCAGCAATGTGAGGTAAAGCACGATCTAAAATCACGTACATGGAATAATCCAAATACGCTTTTTCAGTAAATGTTTTTAGCGGAAGCGTTTCAATATTTTCAAATGATGCTGTACTCATAATAATCTCTTATAGTTCCGCCAAATTACCACTTTCTTCTAACCAAGCTTTGCGGTCTGAAGCACGTTTTTTTGCAAGCAGCATATCCATTTTTGCGTGTGTTTCGTCACCAGGACGCATTTCTAAACGGACAAGGCGGCGTGTATCAGGGTCTAAGGTTGTCACCCGTAGTTGGGCAGGATTCATTTCACCCAAACCTTTGAACCGCTGGACATTAATTTTACCCTTTAACTTTTCAGCTGCAATACGATCTAATACCCCTTCTTTTTCGGCATCATCCAAGGCATAAAAAACCTGCTTACCAACGTCTACTCTATACAATGGCGGCATCGCCACATAAACATGCCCTGCTTCAACTAACGGTGCGAAGTGGCGTACAAATAACGCACATAATAACGTCGCAATATGCAGTCCATCTGAGTCAGCGTCGGCAAGAATACAAACCTTGTTGTAACGTAATGATTTTAAATTAGGTGACCCAGGTTCCACACCAATAGCGACTGAAATATTGTGCACCTCTTCAGACGCCAAGACATCAATTGGCTCAACTTCCCATGTGTTTAAAATTTTCCCACGAAGCGGCATAATGGCTTGAAATTCACGGTCACGCGCTTGTTTCGCAGAACCACCCGCAGAATCCCCTTCCACTAAAAACAGCTCTGAGCGCTCAGAATCTTGTGATGAACAATCGGCTAATTTCCCCGGTAACGCAGGCCCACTGGTTACTTTCTTTCGTATAACTTTTTTACCTGCTCGCTGTCTATTCTGTGCGCGTTGAATGGCAATTTGAGCTATTTCTTCACCAATGGCAGGGTGTTGATTTAACCATAAACTAAAACTGTCTTTAGCTACACCGGATACAAATGCTGCACACTCACGAGACGTGAGCCTTTCTTTGGTTTGACCTGAAAACTGCGGGTCTTCTAATTTAATAGATAACACATAATGACAACGCTCCCATACATCATCCGGTGTAATTTTAACGCCGCGTGGTAACAGCGACTGAAACTCACAAAACTCCCGAACCGCTTCGGTTAAACCCGTACGCAAACCATTCACGTGCGTACCACCTTGTGATGTTGGCACCAAGTTCACATAACTTTCAGTAATTCCTTCACCAGCATCTGAAGACCAAGCCACTGCCCACTCAACCGATTCACGTTCGCTGCTGGCACCGGAAACGAAGCCCTCTGGCGGCAATAAATTCAGGTGTTCTAACTGCCCTAATAAATAGTCCGTTAAGCCATTCTCATAAAACCACTCGGATTTTTCGGCATTAATTTCATCGTTTAAATTAATACGCAAACCCGGACACAGCACCGCTTTAGCACGTAAAACATGCTTTAATTTAGGCATCGAAATATTAACAGAGTCGAAATATTGAGCGTCGGGTTTAAAACGCACAGACGTACCTGTATTACGCTGCCCAACCGTTCCTAACTCGACTAAGCCCGATACCATATCGCCATTCTCAAATGCCATATGAAAACGTTTACCGTCACGTTTAACTTCCACGTCAACACGCGTTGATAAGGCATTCACTACAGAAATCCCTACACCGTGTAAACCACCCGAAAACTGGTAGTTTTTATTTGAAAACTTACCGCCCGCATGAAGTCTCGTTAAAATTAACTCTATGCCTGGTACACCATGTTCTGGGTGAATATCCACAGGCATACCACGGCCATCGTCCAATATTTCAATTGAACCGTCTTTAAAAACCGTTACGTTGATTTGTGATGCAAAACCGGCTATCGCCTCATCTACACTATTGTCTAACACCTCTTGAACAAGGTGATTAGGTCGCACCGTATCGGTATACATACCGGGGCGTTTTTTAACCGGATCCAGTCCGCTTAATACCTCAATATCCGAGGCACTGTATTGGTCACTCATAAACTATTTATTTATTAAATTAAAGGTGAATTTATTCGCATAAAGCATACCCAGTTCATGTTCTTCTCACAATGCTTATATTAATTAAAGTCGACACTTAAAACCAAACCGTAGAATAGTTTATTCCTTAAAACAGGCAGTCAATTATTCGTTTAATATAATGCAAGCTTAAGTAGCCTTACTTAAGCAATCTCAGTGACATAGACACGCTATATTATGGGCAAAAGGCAGACGGTTAATTCAATCAATCTCTTCTTTAATTAAGGTCGTTAACGAGAGATGCTCTAAAGTTTTCCGCAATCGGTAAGCAAGATTGTGTATAGGCAGCATGGTCCACACCCATATTAATAGACGCGCCCTGTTTAGCTGCCGCTGCCATTTCTGGGCTTAGTTCAAATCGTAAAAAATGCACAGACGATGTTTTTTCTTCGGTTTCGCGTTCAAGGTCTTCATTAGCAATAGGGTTCACTTTATCAAAACCCTCTACTTGCACCCACGTGGCTCTTTCAATCCCGATCATCTTCGCCAAAGCGTTTACACGATCTTCAACCTTATCGAATTGAATCATCATGGTCGCTTTCCAATTTTGACCATCAGGAATAAGTGGGTTATAGGTTTCAATCTCTTCGTTAATGCCCGCCGAATCAAATATCTTTTCCGCACGTAACATCTCTTGAACTTGATAACGCATGGTGAGATAGTCTTCAAAGTGCAGACTAACATTTTCACCAATTCGCACGATCCTGTTTTCTTTATGCGCACGAACTTTAATTTTGTATTCAGGGCGCATGTTTGAATATTCTTCTAATGAGTACAGCTCATCTTTTACTAACTTTTTCATAATCTTCCTTTAAGCTTATAAACCGTACGCTTGTTTTAACAAGCTCATGGGGTTTTTCACGGATTTTTCATTTTTCAAACCGGCCGCAATGTGGTCAGCAGCCATCGGACAATCACTTGAGAAGGTTGCACCTTTGTCTTTATCTACCCTGCTGACAACAGGCCGAGCAATCTTTTTAGATATCTCATGGAATTCGCTCTTTAGCGCATACGTTCCATCGTGCCCAGAACAACGTTCATGTGCTTTCACAGAAGTATTTGGAATTAATTCCAGGAGTTCTTTAGTTTTTAAACCAATATTTTGAACCCGTAAATGACACGCTACTTGGTATGACACGTCACCAATCTCTTTTTGAAATTCGGTTTTTAACAAGCCGCCTTTATGTCGAAGCATCAGGTATTCGAACGGGTCGAACATCGCATCACGCACTTTCGCCACATCCGCATCATCTGGGAACATCAATGGAAGTTCTTGTTTAAACATGAGTACGCAAGAAGGCACGGGGGCAATAATGTCAAAGCCGGCATCTATTAAGCGTACTAACTCAGGAATATTATTGTTTTTTAATTGTTCTACCGCGTCTAAATCTCCCAATTCCAGCTTCGGCATCCCGCAGCATTTTTCTTGTTTGCAACTATCAACAGTAATGTCGTTGTGTTCATACACCGCCACTAAATCATTCACTAAATCTGGGCGATTGTAGTTGCCGTAACAGGTGGTGAAAATAGCCACTTTACCGGTTGTTTCTTGACATGCTGTTGGCGCACTGCTAACGCTTGTATGGTTAGCCAATTGCTTACGTGCGGTATTGCTGTGGTATTTAGGTATAACGGCGTCTGGGTGAATATCTAATGCCTTATCAATCCATCCACGAACCATTTTGCTGTTATTCGCTGCATTTACAGCGTTCACTATGATAGGTATCGAGGCTAATTTGCCAATAGAATCTGTCGAGGTTATTAGCTTATCTCTTTGTTTTGTAGTTTCTTTTTTAAACTTTACTGCTTTAGCTCGAAGCATTAAGTGAGGAAAATCTAAGTTCCACTCATGGGGAGGTACGTACGGACATTTACTCATAAAGCACATGTCGCACAAATAACAATTATCAACAACATCCCAATAGACTTTTTTATCGACGCTATCGAGTTCCATTGTTTCTGACTCATCAATGACGTCGAACAACAGTGGAAACGAATTGCATAAATTAAAACACCGGCGGCAACCATGGCAAATATCAAATACGCGATCTAATTCATGGAACAAATTAGCTTCATCGTAAAAGCTGGCGTTTTTCCAATCTAACGAATGCCTTGTTGGGGCTTCTAAGCTACCTTCTCTCATGTCTTTCTCCAATAAAAAAGGAGGGTACGCGCGTACCCTCCTTTTTAATCTAATCCAAAATTATGCGCTTAAAGTATCTAACGCTTTTTGGAAACGGTTAGCGTGTGAACGCTCCGCTTTTGCTAATGTTTCAAACCAATCAGCAATCTCATCATGACCTTCATCACGTGCTGTTTTCGCCATACCTGGGTACATATCAGTGTACTCATGGGTTTCACCAGCAATTGATGCTTTAAGGTTATCTTCTGTTCCACCAATTGGTAGGCCCGTCGCTGGATCGCCTGTTTCTTCCAAATACTCTAAGTGACCGTGCGCATGGCCCGTTTCACCTTCAGCAGTTGAACGGAAAACAGCTGATACATCGTTGTACCCTTCGATGTCTGCTTTGTTTGCGAAATATAAGTAACGACGATTTGCTTGTGATTCACCTGCAAATGCGTCCTTTAAATTTTGTTCTGTTTGAGAACCTTTAAGTGACATAATAATTCCTCGTGTTGATTGATATCAATTGCCTTTAGAATACGTTTAGACTTAGTCTAAAGGAAAGTTTAAGATACGTTAGCTTCCAATTGATGTCAACAATATTTCCTTATGAAACGCGTATAATACTACTCACCTTAATACATTCAATATACAACATGGCCAAAGCAAAAAAACTCGACTTAGAATCATCCCTGCAATCATTAGAAGAACTGGTTGAACGCATGGAAAACGGTGGCTTAAACCTTGAAGAATCATTAAAAGAATTTGAGCAAGGCATTAAATTAGTACAAGCTTGCCAAAAATCCTTAACCGAAGCAGAGCAAAAAGTTGAAATACTTCTTAGCAAATCCAATACGGCTAAACCCGTTGATTTCGAACAATAACCATTTAGCCAATGTCTTCTTTTAAAAATTTTCAACAATTAAAATTAAAACAAATTGAGTTGGCTTTAGATTCAATTCTACCGCCTGAGTCTATTGAGCCTAAACGGCTGCACGCCGCCATGCGCTATTCCACTTTAGATGGTGGCAAACGCATTCGAGCGATGATCGTGTACGCCACGGGTCAATTGTTTGAGATAGCTGATGATGCGCTCGACAGTATTGCCTGTGCTATAGAGCTTATTCACGCCTATTCACTGATCCATGATGACTTGCCATCCATGGATGACGATGATTTACGACGCGGCAAACCCAGCTGTCATATTGCTTTTGATGAAGCAACGGCTATTTTAGCGGGCGACGCATTATTAACACTCGCTTTTAGCACCCTAGCCAACGCAAACATAGACGACCCACAAAAAATACGTTGCCTTCAATTACTCTCCCAAGCGGCTGGGTCACGTGGAATGGTCGGCGGCCAAGCGATAGACTTAGCGAATGAAGGTCGAACCGTTACCATGGCAGAACTTGAAAGCATGCACTTGCATAAAACTGGCGCACTCATATGTGCTTGCGTCACCCTAGTCGCCAATCTAAAACGGTTGCCGTCAGATAACGATTATGTGCATTTAAAACACTATGCTGAATGCATTGGATTAGCCTTCCAAGTACAAGACGATATTTTAGATGAAACATCATCTACCGACGTATTAGGCAAAACTCAAGGAAAAGACAAACAAACCCTAAAAGCCACTTATCCCGCGTTAATCGGTTTAAAAGCATCTAAGCAATTAGCAAATGATTTGTATGAAGATGCTATTTCGAATCTTTCTGATTTTAGTGAAAGAGCCAATCATTTACGCCATATAGCAGAATTCACTGTATCTCGGCACGCATAATCCTTGCATAGAATTGCCTAGCACAGGATAATACGCACCCTTAACTTAACCGTATTTTACTGCTATTACGTGACCCTTCCTGACAACTACCCATTGCTCGATAAAATCAATCTGCCCAGTGACTTACGTCAACTGACAGATGAAGAGCTGGTGGTTTTATCTGATGAATTACGTTGTTTTCTTATTTCATCTGTTAGTAAGTCTGGTGGGCATCTGGCTGCAGGGCTTGGTACGGTTGAACTAACCATCGCCCTTCATTATATTTTTGATACACCAAATGACAAATTAGTATGGGACGTTGGCCACCAAGCTTATCCTCATAAAATCATTACTGGGCGTAAAGATAAGATTTCAACTATTCGCAAAAAGAATGGCATCACCCCTTTTGTAACCCGCGCAGAAAGTGAATATGACGCGTTTGGTGTTGGTCACTCTAGTACGTCTATAAGCGCAGCTCTGGGTATGGCTATTGCCGCTGAAAGAACAGGCGATAAAAAACGTACCGTCGCAATTATTGGCGATGGCGGCATCACGGGCGGCATGGCTTTTGAAGCACTTAATCATGCGGGCGCATTAGACGCTAACTTACTTGTCATATTAAATGACAACGATATGTCAATTTCACCCAATGTCGGTGCCATGAAAAACTACTTGGCAAAATTGTTATCCGGCAAGGTCTACACCACGGTCAAAGAAGGCAGTAAGAAAGTCATGTCTAATATGCCCAGTGTTTGGGAACTGGCAAGAAGGACAGAAGAACATGTAAAGGGCATGATTGTCCCAGGTACATTGTTTGAGGAGCTCGGCTTTAACTACATCGGCCCAATTGATGGGCATGACTTACCGACCTTAATTTCAACACTATCCAACTTAAAAGATTTGCAGGGCCCGCAATTTCTTCACGTTGTCACACAAAAGGGTAAAGGCTTTTCGCCGGCCGAAGCGGACCCAGTGGGTTACCACGGCGTATCCACCTTCGACCCCACTCACGACAATTTGCCTGCTAAGAAGCCAAGCAAGCCAACGTACACGGAAGTTTTCGGTAAATGGTTATGTGATATAGCTAAAGCCGATGAGAACGTTGTAGGTATTACACCCGCCATGCGTGAAGGCTCAGGCATGGTTGAGTTTGAACAACAATTTCCTGATCGATACTTCGATGTTGGCATCGCTGAACAACACGCGGTTACTCTCGCTGCCGGCATGGCATGCGAAGGTTTAAAGCCCGTGGTAGCCATCTATTCAACATTCTTACAACGCGGCTACGATCAATTAATTCACGACGTAGTCTTGCAAAAATTACCCGTATTATTTGCTATTGACCGCGCCGGGCTTGTTGGCCCTGATGGCCCAACTCATTCTGGCTCATATGACTTCAGCTACCTACGGTGCTTACCCAACATGGTTATTATGGCGCCAGCGGATGAAAACGAATGCCGCCAAATGTTAACAACGGGCATTAGATACGATGGCCCTGTTGCTGTTCGTTACCCAAGAGGCACTGGCCCTGGCGTTGATATTAATGAACGTTTAGACACCGTAGAAATTGGCAAATCAATAAAAGTACGGGATGGTAAACAAGTCGCATTATTGGCATTTGGCACATTGGTAAGCCCTGCACTTGAAGTGGCTGAAAAATTAAATGCGACTGTTATCAATATGCGTTTTGTAAAACCACTTGATGAAAGCATGATTATTGATACCGCCTTATCACATTCACTTATCGTTACCCTTGAAGAGAACGTTATCAAAGGGGGCGCAGGCAGCGCCATAAACGAGTTTGTTAACCAACAATCACTCGATGTTAATGTCTTAAACATCGGCTTGCCAGATGCAAATATAGAACATGGTTCTAGAGAAGAATTGCTTCAAGAAGCCGGGCTTGACACACAGCACCTTACCAAAACAATAAAAAAACACATCAAATCACTTTACGATAAAGCCAGCATGCTTGCGCCTTAACGACAACACACAAACCATGACAATCGAAGACGTACAAAACCGACCAGATTCAAGAAACATCCCCATTAACAAAGTGGGCATAAAAGATATTCGCCACCCTTTTGTTTTTATTGACAAAAACGAGAACCAACAAGCAACCGTTGGTACTTTTAATATGTCCGTCAACTTGGCTCACCACCAAAAAGGCACACATATGTCACGCTTTATAGCATTGCTAAATGAAGATTGTCAGCAATTATCTATACAAGGTTTTGGTGCGCTTTTACAAAAAATGACGGGGCTTCTGGAAGCAGACACAGGCTATATAGAAGCCAGCTTTTTATACTTCATAAACAAATCCGCACCTATTACAGGCGTTAGAAGTTTACTTGATTATCACATCAAGCTTGAAGGCGAATGGTCCCCTGCTGGCACAACAATACATATTGAAGTTGTTGTTCCTGTAACGAGTTTATGCCCTTGTTCTAAAAAAATATCCGACTACGGCGCTCATAACCAACGATCGCATATCACCGTAAAGGCAAAGACTAACGGCGATTTATTTGCTGAAGACATTATTAAACTAGTTGAATCTCAAGCCTCTAGTGAACTCTATAGCTTACTTAAGCGCCCCGATGAAAAATATGTCACCGAACAAGCATACGACAATCCAAAATTCGTAGAAGATGTCGTACGTGATGTCGCTAACGCGCTTAATGAAAACTCGCAAATATTAGCCTATACTTTGGAAGCTGAAAATTTCGAGTCTATTCACAACCATTCTGCCTACGCAGTAATAAAAAACAATAAACTAACTTAATCCCACTGGAGCTTGAACAATGTCTAAACCATTAGACCTAAGTCAATACGGAATCACCAACCCAACAGAAGTCATTCATAACCCTTCTTTTGACCTACTATTCGCAGAAGAAACACGTGACAATTTAACAGGCTACGAAAAAGGCACCGTTACTAGCTCTGGCGCTGTTGCGGTAGATACCGGCATTTTTACAGGCCGTTCCCCAAAAGATAAATACATCGTGATGGATGATGTATCACGTGATACGGTTTGGTGGTCTACACAAGGTAAAAATGACAACAAGCCTCTAGAAAAAGAAACATGGGATCAATTAAAAGGCCTGGTTACTGACAGACTGTCAGGCCAACGACTTTTTGTTGTTGATACCTATTGTGGCGCCAACAAAGATACCCGTTTGTCTGTGCGCTTTATTGTTGAAGTTGCATGGCAAGCACACTTTGTTAAAAACATGTTCATACGCCCTTCAGAAGAAGAATTAGCTGATTTTGAACCTGACTTTATCGTCATGAATGGCGCTAAAACAACCAATCCAAACTGGAAAGAACAAGGCTTAAACTCTGAAAATTTTGTTGCGTTTAACTTAACAGAAAAAATCCAGCTCATTGGTGGCACGTGGTACGGCGGAGAAATGAAAAAAGGCATGTTCAGCATGATGAACTACCTACTTCCACTTCGCGGCATGGCTTCAATGCATTGTTCAGCGAACATTGGTAAAGAAGGCGATGTTGCTATTTTCTTTGGCCTATCTGGCACAGGTAAAACGACACTATCAACCGACGCTAATCGACAATTAATTGGAGATGATGAGCACGGCTGGGATGATGATGGCGTATTTAACTTTGAAGGCGGTTGTTACGCAAAAGTAATTAACCTAAGCCAAGAAGACGAACCAGAGATTTATGGTGCTATTCGCCGCGATGCACTATTAGAAAACGTTACCGTAGGTGCTGATGGGGTTACCGATTACTCTGATAACTCTAAAACAGAAAATACCCGTGTGTCGTACCCTATTGACCATATTGAAAACATAGTCAAACCTGTTTCTAAAGGCGGCCACGCTAAAAAAGTTATCTTTTTAACGGCAGATGCGTTTGGTGTAACCCCGCCGGTATCTAAGTTAACAGCCGATCAAACAAAGTATTACTTCTTGTCTGGCTTTACTGCGAAATTAGCGGGTACAGAACGCGGCATTACAGAACCGACCCCTACCTTCTCTGCTGCATTTGGCGCTGCGTTCTTATCGCTTCACCCAACAAAGTACGCACAAGAATTAGTTAAGCGTATGGATGCTGTTGGTGCACAAGCTTACTTAGTGAATACCGGCTGGAATGGCAGCGGGAAACGAATTTCTATAAAGGACACACGCGGCATTATTAATGCCATCCTTGATGGTTCAATCGAAGAAGCTGAAACAACACATATCCCGTATTTCAATTTAGAAATACCAACGTCTTTACCCGGCGTAAAAACTAAAATTCTTGATCCACGTCATACCTACGAAGACGAAGCTGACTGGTCAAAACGTGCCCATGAGCTAGCTCATTTATTTCAACTGAATTTCGAAAAATATACCGATAATGACGAAGGAAAATCACTCGTTGCTGCAGGCCCAAGCTTAAGTTAATAGCATAAGTAATTCGAATTAAAGGCCGTGCATTTGCATGGCCTTTTTTATGTTATCTTATAGATTCTTTATTTAAGAACCATCCAAAATTCCACGATGGCAGTAAGTAATAAACTCAATGTAAGACCCGGAAATAAGAAAAAACGTAAGGGTCGCGCTTTTAACAAAGGCCGCCAGCGTGACCCCGTTGCTCAAGCTGACATACGAACATTACTAAAAAACAAGCCACGCCAGAAAGACTTACTCATCGAGTACCTACACCTTATTCAGGATAAATGGTCTTGTATAAAAGCCACTCACTTAATGGCGCTCGCTAATGAGTTAAAGTTATCTCAATCAGAAGTCTATGAAGTCGCCACGTTTTACCACCATTTTGATGTCGTTAAAGAAAAACAAACGCCTCCCCCACCGTTAACCGTTCGAGTTTGTGATTCCTTAAGTTGTAGCATGTTAGGGTCTGAAAATATTTTAAATGAATTATCTCTGTTAAGCCAAGATGATGTTCGCATACTGCCCGCCCCCTGCATGGGCCTTTGCAATAAAGCACCTGCTGCGGCCGTAGGTAAAAACTACTTAGGTCACGTTACCGTGCAATCTCTCCTTGCAAACATTAAGACGCAAGAAATCAAACCATTGCCAACAAACCATCAAACCTATGAACAATACAGCCAAGAAGGTGGCTACCAAACGCTTCAGGCTTTGCACACCAATAAATTAGATGCGGATACCGTACTCGATCAAATTACAGAGTCTGGCCTAAAAGGCATGGGTGGCGCAGGCTTCCCAACGGCTAGTAAGTTAAGAATTGTAAAAGACCAAGTTGCACCAAAATACTTATGCGTTAATGCAGATGAAGGCGAACCAGGAACCTTTAAAGACCGCCATTACTTGTCCAACAAACCACACCAAGTTTTAGAAGGCATATTGATAGCTGCACAGTTGGTCAATGCCTCTAAAATTTATATTTACCTTCGTGATGAATACACTGCCATTTATAATTTATTAACCCTTGAAATACAGGGTCTAGTTGAACGGCAACTTATTAATAAAGATTATCTTGAACTACGCAGAGGCGCAGGTGCTTATATTTGCGGTGAAGAGTCCGCCATGATCGAATCGATAGAAGGTAAACGCGGCATTCCGAGACACCGTCCACCGTATGTATCCGAACGGGGCTTATTTGACCGCCCAACATTAGTTCAAAATGTAGAAACCCTCTATTGGTTACCGAGCATATTAAGTAAAGGCGCCCAATGGTTTAAACAGCAAGGAAAGAATGGCGCTGATGGGCCTAGGTCTTTTTCATTATCTGGCAGGGTTAATAACCCTGGCGTTATTGTTGCACCTGCAGGCAGCTCTGTTGAAGAACTGATACAACTTGCAGGAGGAATGATTAAAGGCCACGCCTTTAAGGCATATTTGCCAGGGGGTGCGTCTGGCGGCATTCTCCCCGCGTCTTTAAGTCACTTGCCCTTAGACTTTGGCACCCTTACCGACTATGGCTGCTTCGTCGGATCACATGCAGTCATCATACTTTCTGACCAAGATAAAATTAAAAGCACCACCATTAACTTACTTAATTTTTTCAACAACGAAAGCTGTGGGCAATGTACGCCTTGCAGAATTGGTTGCGAAAAAGCGAACCAATTAATATCTAAGGAATCCTGGGATAAACCACTCTTAAATGAACTAGCATCTGTCATGACAGATGCTTCCATATGCGGTCTCGGTCAAGCTGCCCCTAACCCCATCTTATCTGCAATCAAATATTTTGAGGATGAGGTTTAAGATGGCAACAAACGTCTCATTTAACCTCAACGGTAAACAAGTCAACGCGACAAGTGATGAAACAATTTGGCAAGTTGCTAAGCGGGAAAATATAGATATCCCCCATTTATGTTTCAAAGACGCAAGCGGCTACCGAGCAGATGGCAATTGCAGAGTGTGCATGGTCGATATTGAAGGCGAAAGAACGCTGGCTCCATCGTGCTGTCGTTACCCCAGTAACAAGATGGTCATCAATACTGAAAGTAAGCGAGCAATAAACGCAAGAAACATGGTGATGGAACTGTTGGCTACTGATTTAAATAAAAAAAGTTTAAACCATTCTGACTTTGCAAGCTTAGCATCATCAATGCACAGTAAAACAAGCAGATTCCCAACAACACCACGTACAAAGTCTGACCTTACACACCCTGCCATTAGCCTGAAACACGACGCGTGCATCCATTGTAATCTCTGCATTAGAGCCTGCAGAGAGGTTCAAGTAAACGACGTTATTGGACTATCTAGTCGAGGGCATAACGAATATATTACCTTCGATTTTGATGACCCATTAGGAGATTCCACCTGTGTCGCATGTGGTGAATGTATACAAGCTTGCCCAACCAATGCACTCTCTAATGCAATTAACAATAGCGTTGATATTGATAAGACAACGCGGTCAGTTTGTCCTTATTGTGGCGTAGGTTGTCAGGTCAACATTCATACTAAAGACAACAAAATACTCTCAGTTGATGGTGCAAAAGGGCCAGCTAATGACAGCAGGCTTTGCGTTAAAGGCCGCTTCGGGTTCGACTTCATTACATCTACACAACGCTTAACAGAGCCTTTAATACGATTAGCTAATATTGAAAAAGGCATCAACATTGACCCACAAAACCCTTATACACATTTTAGAAAAGCGACATGGGATGAAGCATTAGATGTTGCAGCAAATGGGTTTAAAACATGTAAAGAAAATTATGGTACGGAAGCGTTGGCCGGTTTTGGTTCAGCTAAATGCTCTAACGAAGAAGCTTACCTATTCCAAAAACTAATTCGTACGGGTTTTAGTAATAATAACGTTGATCACTGCACCCGACTCTGTCATGCATCTTCAGTTGCGGCCCTTATGCAGACTATTGGCTCTGGTGCTGTTACTGCACCATTTACAACCGTTAAAGATAGCGATGTCATTATCGTTATTGGTGCCAATCCAAACGAAAACCACCCAGTGGCCGCTAGCTACTTTAAACAAGCAGCGAAAAACGGTTGCGAATTAATAGTCATGGACCCTAGAGCACAAGCTCTAAAGAACCATGCTTCACATATGCTGCAATTCACACCGGGCACAGATGTCGCATTACTGAATGCCATCATGCACGTGATTGTTAATGAAAAACTCTACGATGAATCTTACATACAATCCCATACAACTGGTTTTGAACAACAAGCTGAACATCTTAAACAATTCTCACCCGAGCAAATGCAAAGCATCTGTGGCATCTCTGCCGATGTAATAAAAACTATCGCTAGAAAATACGCGCAAGCAAAGTCTGCCATTATTTTCTGGGGCATGGGCATTTCTCAACACACACATGGGACAGACAACGCTCGCTGCCTTATTTCTCTTGCGCTAATGTGTGGACATATTGGTAAACCTGGAAGCGGCCTGCACCCCTTGCGTGGTCAAAATAACGTACAGGGGGCCTCTGATGCCGGTTTAATCCCTATGTTCTTCCCTGACTATAAGAAAACCGGTGACCCTAATGCACGCATATTTTTCGAACAGCTTTGGTCT
>Ga0209633_10001822_pt1 | contig 21349 bp, 17 predicted proteins | sample Cruoilmetagenom1_FD_187290 | JGI IMG/M metagenome (GOLD analysis project Ga0209633, IMG submission 187290) | Oil polluted marine microbial communities from Coal Oil Point, Santa Barbara, California, USA - Sample 1 (SPAdes) (version 2) | ecosystem: Environmental > Aquatic > Marine > Oil seeps ... | reverse complement strand
TGTTCTTGTATAAGTTCATTAGGAGTTTCAATATCTTCTATAGTAATACCATCAATCTCCATAGAAGAGTTGTCTTCAGCCACTTTTTCACCTAATGCTTCAAGTACATCAGATTCAATTAATTCAATCATTTCAGATGTTAAGAACCACCCTTCACCTGTTTGATGACCAAGAGATAAAATATTTGATGCTTTATCAGCTAATTTATCAATTGAAATTGGAGCAGAAAATCTTTTAGACTCGTTAAGAGATTTTTTCATATCTTTTCTGAAATATTCAATAAATTCGATTACAATTTTACTAATAATACTTTTTTTATTTGATTCGAATAGCATTTCCTTTTTTATTACAGAATTATACGCGCTATAAAGCATGAAATCAGTAAAATCTGGAACAACAACTTCTGCCCCTTCACTTTCTAAATATTCAATAAGATTATTATTTGCTCCAGGATGAAATTTAACTAATATTTCTCCAACAATTCCAACTTTGGGCTTTTTAATTTCATTCAGATTTATTTTATCAAAATCATGAATTATATTTTTTACATTATTTTTAAAACTTATTATCTTTCCACCTATCAATGAATCAAGTGATATTCTTTCCCATTTTTCATAAAGTTTATTTACAGAACCTGGTATTGTCTCATAAGGCCTTGTTTTTAATACCACCCTTGAAAGTAAATCTCCATAAATCAATGACATTGTTAATTTAACTAATAAATTTTTATTTAATTTAAATCCAGAATTTTTTTCAAGTCCTCCTGCATTAAGTGATATAACTGGTATATGACTCATACCGGCGTCTTTAAGAGCTTTTCTTATAAAAGCAATATAATTAGTTGCCCTACATCCACCACCTGTTTGAGAAATAATTACAGCTAATCTATCAGTGTCATATTTATTAGAATTAATAGCTTCCATAATTTGGCCTACGACTAGTACAGAAGGATAACATGCATCATTATGTACAAATTTTAAACCTTCAGTAACTGTGTTTTCAGTGACTTGCTTTAATATTTGCAAATTATATCCTTCAGATTGAAATGATTTCTCTAAAAACTTAAAATGCATTGGTGCTAGTTGTGGAGATAAAATAGTATATTTGCTTTTCATTTTTTTAGTGAATTCTATTTTTTTGCATAATGGTTCATTATTTATTAATAATTCTCGTTTATTCATTACAGCTAATAAAGATCTTATTCTTATTCTTGCAGCACCAAGATTGTTTATTTCATCAATTTTAATATTTGTGTAGATTTTATTATTTCTTTCTAAAATTTCCTTAATCTGATCAGATGTAACGGCGTCTAATCCACATCCAAAAGAATTTAATTGAATCATTTCAAGTAAATTTGTATTTGAAACATATTTAGCAGCATTATATAATCTTGTATGATATGTCCATTGATCAACTATTCTTATAGGTCTATCAACTTTTATCAGATGTGCAATTGAATCTTCTGTTAGTACAGGAATATGATAATTCTGTATTACCCTTGCTATTCCATGATTAATCTCTGGATCAATATGATATGGTCTTCCTGCTAATACAATACCTTTTAAATTGTTCTTTTCTAGGTATGAAATTATTTCATTACCCTTTTTTCTAATATCATTTTTATAATTTTCAAGCTCATAATAACTATTATTAAGCGCAATTTTTAGTTCGTTTTTAGTATGGCCATATTTCGAAAAAATTTCTATGATTTTTTTAAGCATTTTGTCTTTATTATAAATAGGATAAAAATTATTCATATAGTTAATATCATTTTCAATTAAAGAATCTAAATTTGCTTTAATTGTCTCAGGGTACGAGGTAACAACAGGACAATTAAAATTATTATCTGCATTTTTGTCTTCCATTATTTGAAAAGGAATTGAAGGATAAAAAATATTTTTAATTCCTTTTTTGATTAAATCTTCAATATGTCCATGAACTAGTTTAGCAGGATAGCAAACTGATTCTGAAGGTATTGATGTCATACCCATTTCAAATAATTTTTGACTGCTTCTACCTGATAAAGTAACTTTATATTTTAAGTCTGTAAAAAATCTAAACCAAAACGGATAATCTTCATACATATTAAGAACTCTTGGAATTCCAATTTCTCCATTTATAGCTTCGTCATCTGTTAAAGGTTCATAATCAAAAAGTCTTTTATATTTATAATCATACATATTATAAACATCATTTGATTTATTTTTTATTCCTGCTCCTCTTTCACATCTGTTTCCAGAAATAAATTTCCTTTTATCATTAAAAGTGTTTATTGTTAAAAGGCATTGATTTCCACATAATTTGCATCTTGTATTAGTCTTTTTAACTGTAAATTCTTTGAGCGCCTTTTCGCTTAGCAAAGTACTTTGATAATCTTTTGTAAATTTTTCTTTTGCAATTATTGCAGATCCTAATGCTCCCATTAATCCGGCAACATCTGGTCTAATAACTTCTTTATCTAAAATTATTTCAAGCGCTCTTAAAACAGCATCATTATAAAAAGTACCGCCTTGAACAACAATATTTTCTCCTAATTCTTCAGTGTTTTTAAGTCTTATAACTTTAAATAGTGCATTTTTAATTATTGAATACGATATGCCTGCAGCTATATCACCAACTGATGCACCTTCTTTTTGAGATTGACGAACACGCGAATTCATAAAAACAGTACATCTTGTTCCTAAATCAACTGGAGTTTTAGCAAAAAGTGATTGCTCAACAAATTCATTGATTGGTAAATCTAAAGATTTTGAGAAAGTTTCAATAAATGAACCACAACCACTTGAGCAAGCTTCGTTAAGCATAATACTCTCAATTACACCATTTTTAATTTTAAGGCTTTTCATGTCTTGACCACCAATATCAAGAATAAAATCAACATCTTTTTGATACATAACTCCAGCTCTATAATGTGCTATTGTTTCAATTTCTGAAAAATCAATTAAAAAAGATTCTTTTAATAATTGCTCACCATATCCTGTAACAGCAGAACTTGCAATTTTAGCAGTTTTTGGTAATTTTTCATATATTTCTATTATTGCATCTTTTATTGTTATAAGAGGTTGTCCTAAATTATTTGAATAAAATGAATATACTAAATTATCATTTTCATCAAGTAAAACTAATTTTGAAGTAGTTGAACCCGCATCTATTCCAAGAAAAAGATTTCCTTGAGCTTTTGATATATCTACACGATTCATACTTGTTTTATTGTGTCGTTCAACAAATTTTTTATAATCGTTTTCATCACTAAAAAGTGGTGTTAATGTATTAATACTATTATTTCTTGCGGTTAAAAATGAAGAAAGTGCTAAATATACTGTATTACTTTTTATTTGCTTTGCGTCCATAGCATTTATAGCAGCTCCTATTGCTACATAAAATCTTGAATTACTTGGAAAAATCACTTCATTTTCTTTTAAATTTAAAGTTCTAGTAAATGAATTTCTTAATTCGGATAAATATGTTAAAGGTCCACCTAGATATGCGATATTTCCTTTAATTTGTTTTCCTGCAGAAAGTCCACTTATTGTTTGATTAACAACAGCTTGCAAAATTGAAGCTGCAATATCACTTTTAGGAATTCCTTCATTGATTAATGGTTGAACATCAGATTTTGCAAATACACCACATCTTGAAGCTACTGGGTAGATTGTTTCGTAATCTTTAGCTAATTCATTAAGACCTTGCCCGTCAGTGTTTAATAATATAGCCATTTGATCAATAAATGCTCCTGTTCCACCAGCACAAGCTCCATTCATTCTCTGATCAAGATTTAAACCAAAATAAGTAATTTTTGCATCCTCTCCACCTAGTTCAATAGCAACATCTGTTTCAGGAATAAATTTTTTAATTGTTTTTGTAGATGCAATAACTTCTTGAATAAATTCAATATTAAAAAACTCTGCTATTAACATTCCACCAGAACCAGAAACATTAACATTAATATTTTTATCTATTATTATATCTTTAATTTCTAAAAACATTTCGTAAAAAACATTTTTAATGTCTGAATTATGTCTTTTATAAGTAGAGTATGTTATATTATATTGATTATCTAAAATAACTATTTTTATCGTAGTTGAACCTACATCAATTCCAATATTTAAATTGTTTTTCATTATTCACCTTCTATTTTTCTAACCACTTTAGAATATCATTATAAACAATTTCTCTTCCAATTTCATTTAGTGTTTCATGTCTATAATCTTTATATAAATGGCCTTCAACATCTGTATATTTCGAATAATTTTTTATTACTTTTTTTATATCTTTACCATAATTTCCTACAGGATCCTCAGTACCAGAAATTATCATTAAAGGAATTTTAATATTAAAATAATCATCTTTAATTATATTTTTGATTCCAGTATATAAATCTCTATAGAAAATAACTGGCATAGATTTAAATGAAAATTCATATTTAGAAAATTCATTTAATTTATTAATATCACTAGTTAACCAGCTTTTAACTTCTGAATTTTTAAAATGGCTATCGTAACCATTAAAAGTTAATTTTTCTATGAATTTTGATTCATAAAAAAGACCTTTTATATTTAAAATCATATTTGCAATATTATAACCTAAAGAAATAAGTAACTTATCAGGATTACTGGTTCCAGAAATAATTGCTCCTTTTACTTTTGCTTCATTAGAATAACTATATAAAAAATCCCTTAAAATAAAAGAACCCATTGAATGTCCTAATATATAGATGTCAAGGTCATCAAATTCATTTTTAATAAAATTATTTACTGTCATTACATCATCTACAACTTTATTCCATCCATTTTCAGCAGCAAAATAACCTGTTTTACGTTTTTGCATACTTTTTCCATGACCTCGATGGTCGTGACCAATTACTGTGTAGCCATTTTTAACAAGAAAAAGTGCAAATTCTTCATATCTTTCTATATATTCTCGCATACCATGTAAAATATGAACAATTGCTTTTGGATTATTAGCTTTCCAAATTTTAATGAAAATTGTGTGATTATCATTAGTTTTTAAATATTTCGACGTCATAGTATCATCTCCTCGATATTTCATTTTACCATAAATTTAACTAATATTGAAATAAATGATAAAAAGTAAATAATATTCTGTTATAATATTATTAATGAGAGGAGATTATATGCAAAAATATTTATTATTGATTATTATAGGATATATACTTGGGTCAATTCCTTTTTCTTACATTGTAGGTAAATTACTTAATAATATTGATATTAGAGAACATGGTAGCGGTAATGCTGGTGCTACAAATGCATTTAGAGTATTAGGCGTTAAAGGTGGGCTTCTTGCTTTTATAGGAGATTTTATAAAAGGTGCTATAGCTGTTATGATAGGTAGATTCCTTTTTGATCTTAATGGTGGGTTACTAGCTGGATTATTTGCTGTAATTGGTCATTGCTATCCAATAACTTTAAAATTTAGAGGAGGTAAAGGAGTAGCTACTACTGCAGGAATAATAATTGCCGTTAATCCTTTAATGGGATTGATATTAATAGCGTTTGAATTTTCAATTATATTTATTACTAAATATGTATCATTAGCATCAATTCTTGCTGCATTTGCTTTCCCAATTTTAAGCTATTTATTTGGAATGGAAAAGAATTTTATTTTTCTTTCAATATTTTTAGCATTATTTATAACTTATAGACATCGAGCTAATCTGAAAAGATTGTTAAATGGTACTGAGAAAAAAATAAAATAGAGAATTAATCTCTATTTTTTTTGTATTTTTCTTTTATAATATTAAAAAGTGATTCTCTTTTATCGTGAATATTAACATCCAAAGTGAATTCACTATTTATTAATTCACTATAATAACTAGAGAATATATTTGAAAAAATTGTTTCTTTTTCATTAAGTACTATTTCTTTATACTGCTCTTGAAGCTCTTCAATTAATTTGTTTTGCTCATCAAAAATATTTACATAATCAGTTCCATATAGTAAAAAATCAACATTATTAATATAAATAGAATAAATTTCTGGATATAAAATTGATTTACTAAAATTATTTAAAAATAATTCCGAAATATAAATATTATTATATACATATTCCCATTGAATTCTAATATTTTCATATGCATTATAAGTATTATTTTTAATTTCAAGGAATGTTATTAATTCATTATTTAGTTTCTCTTCATATTTCATAAAATAATTATAGTTAATTTTTAAATGAAATTTTCCATTATCAAAAGAAATTATATAACCTCTCATATATAGAGAATTTAATCTGTTTCTTAATTGAATATCATCTAATTTCTTTAAATCTAATATCTTACAGTTTATTCCATATTCATCAATAAGTGAATTTTGAATATTATCATTTTGAATCATTTGATCATGAATTGATAAATTATTAAATTGAAAACCAATAAATTTAATAATTAATAAACTTAAAGTATTGTTATTAATATTCTGGTGATAAATTGAAATGAATTCAAGTAATTCAGTTTCATTTGCATTTAAAGAAAGCAATTCACTAAATTTTCCAATGACTTTATAATTTATATTTAAATCTTCTATTTCTTCATTTTCATTAACATTATTATTTTCAACATAATCATCAAAATTCGAACTTATTTCTGAATCAGATTGCAAATCAATTAACGAAAATATTATCATGAAAAGAAATAATAACAAGGCTAACAAAAATTTCTTTAACATAAGCACTCCTTCAATTTTAATATATTAATTGTACCATTTTAGAAATATTTATGAAATAAAAATTAGTGAATTCTTTTAAAAAGTTTAAAATTATGTTATAATTTTAAAAGACAGTTGTTTGTGTGTGAAAAACAGATTGGAGTTTATATGAATTTATTAACATCTACTAGAGATACGGAAGTTTCAATAGATTATACTAATGCTATAATAAAAGGTTTAGCTGAAAATGGTGGTTTGTTTGTTCCAAAAAGATTTAATAAAATTGATTTTTCTAACCCTAAGTTTTTAAATATGGAATATAAAGACTATGTAATTGAAGTGTTAAGTAGTTTTATAGATAATATAGATTATGACGATTTAAAAAAAATTGTTAATATTTCTTATGATGATAAATTTGATACTAATGAAATAGCACCACTAAAGAAAATTAATGAAAAATTTATTGTTGAATTATATCATGGTCCAACTCTTGCTTTTAAAGATATGGCATTATCAATTTTACCTAATTTATTGAAATTTTCAAAAGAGAAAAATAATATTACTGAAAAAACAGTTATTCTTACAGCTACATCAGGTGACACTGGAAAAGCAGCTCTTGAAGGTTTTGCTAATGTTGAAAATCTAGATATTATTGTGTTTTTTCCTATGAACGGAGTCAGTCCTATTCAAAAAAGACAAATGTTAACTCAAAAAGGTGAAAATACTCATGTATTTGGCATAGATGGAAATTTTGACGATGCACAAAGTGCAGTAAAAAAAATATTGAATGATATTGATTTTAAAAAACATTTAAAAGAAAATAATTATTCGTTTTCTTCAGCAAATTCAATTAATATTGGAAGATTACTTCCTCAAATTGTTTATTATATATCATCATATTTTAAATTAGTTAAATTAAGTGAAATAAAATATTCTGATAAAATAGATGTTATAGTTCCAACTGGAAATTTTGGAAATATACTTGCTGCAAAATATGCAAAAAATCTAGGGCTTCCAATAGATAAGTTAATTTGTGCTTCAAATGAAAATAATATTTTAACAGATTTTATTAACACTGGAATTTACGATTTAAATAGAGAATTTATTAAAACAATGTCCCCTTCTATGGATATATTAATATCAAGTAATTTGGAAAGGCTTTTGTTTCATTTGGCTGATAATGATGCTAAAAAAGTTAATAAATTAATGAATAATCTAAAAGATGATGGTATGTATGAAATCGATAAGAAAATGAAAAATAATTTAAATGATTTTAAAAGCTATTATTGCAATGAAGCAAATACAAAGGAAACTATAAAAAATGTTTTTGAAAAAAATAATTATTTAATCGATCCTCACACAGCTGTTGCTTTTAATGTGTGTGAAAAATATAAAAATGAAAATACTGACAGTAATAAAGTATTAATTGTATCTACGGCTAGTCCTTATAAATTTCCTATAAGTGTTGCAAAATCTTTAGATATATATGAAAATATTGATGATTATAAATTACTAAGAAAAATATCTCTTTATACTAATACAAAGATTCCTAAGAATATTATTTCAATTGAAAATGATAAAATAATTCATAATAAAAATATTTTAATTGATGAAATGAAGAAAAATATTCTTGATTCATTAAATATTTAATATATTTTGACTTTGATTTTAATTATGGTATAATTGTCTATGTTGACGATTTGGGAGTAGATGGGTGCTGGTGTGCCCACTGGTCTTCAACACCAGCTTGAGGGGTTCAGAGCTTCTCAGATGAGTTCGATTCTCATATATTCCCGCCAAACAAAAAAGTAGAATTTATTAATTCTACTTTTTTTTATCGTTTATACTATTTTCTAATGAAATTTTATAAAAGCCATCTTCCAAAATTATTCTCCAATTTTTATAAATATATTCATTTGCTAAATTTTCATATTTATAAACAGCTACACTATAATTATTGTATTTTTGAGTAAATGCAATAATTTTATTATAATTTTTTATTTCACTTATAAATTCATTTGTAAGAATTTTAAATTCATTATAACTTACTTTTTCTTTTGATATTTCAGATAGCAATCCATAAGCTAAATCATATCTTTCTACAAATATATAATCTATAAAGATGTTTACTATATCTATTGGATACTCAACTTTTTGATATAAGAGCCATTCTAATCTTGGGAGTGGATCTCTTAGATTATAGCCTAATAATTCTTTATTGAATTTTTCACCGTTAAATAAAATTTGAACTCTTAAAACATCTTCTTTTTCAGTTACTGTATTGACTAAACTCCAAATGTAAAGATAGAAATCTTCATTATTAAAAAGTGAATATCCATTTTTATTAATATTTAAATTAATATAGCAAACATTATTAAATGTTTCAATATCATTAATTGAAAAATCAAAATCAAAAACAGATTTATAATTTCTATTTTTTGCTCCAATAGCTAAATTCTGAATCATGGTTGTTTCAATCGCTTCATTTTTTACTATCATTGTTCTTACTTCGGATTCAATTCCTTTTTTTCCTACAAAATAAAGATTTGCATTTAATCTAACTATATCTAAAGAGGGATTAATATAATTTTTTTCTTCTATATCTTCGATAAGTGGAAGATTAATATAAGTTAAAACAATTATAAAAATAAAAAAAGAAAATAAAAATATAAATCTATATACTTTTTTCATTTTAAACACCTGCCATATGTTTATTTGGTATTATTATATCAATTTGTGTACCAAAATCTACTTTACTTTTAATTTCAATTTTACCTTTATGAAGTTCAATTATTTCACCAGCAATAGATAATCCAAGACCTGTGGATCCTCTATTTGTAGCTCTAGATTCATCTACCCTATAAAATCTATCAAATATGAATGGTATGTCTTTTTCAGGAATGCCGATACCTGTATCTTTAATAGTAATTTTAATCGTTTCTGAGGTTGAACTCAAACTAATAGCGATTCCACCCTTTTCCGTATATTTAATACTATTGCCAATGATATTTATTAAAACACGCTGGAATTTTGCTCTATCAATAAAAGTTTGAACTTTCATATTTTCCTTGAAATGTAAATATAAATTATCACTATCAGCAATAGGTTTTAAAGAAAAAAGGACTTCTCTAATTAAAAAATTCAAAGATGTTAATTCATATTTAAAAGAAATTTCATCTTTTTCAATATCAACAAGATAAAGTAGATCATCAATTATTCTACTTAATCTATGTAGTTCGGAATTGATATCCTTCATAAATTCTCTATATAGAGATTCATCCCAGCTTTCTCCATTCATAATAGTATCTGATAATATTATCATTGATGTAATTGGGGTTCTTAATTCATGAGATACATTAGAAACAAATTTTTTTCTTCTTTTTTCTATTTGTTGAAGTTTAGTTGTTAAAAGAGTAAAAGAATCTGTTAATTGAGCTATTTCATCTATTTTCACATTATTAATTTGAATGATATCATTTTGTCCAGAAATGTTCTTAACAGATTTATTAAGCGATACAATTGGCTTGCTAATAAAATCAGCAAAAATAATACTAATAAAGCCTGTAAAAATAATAGAAAGTATAGAAATAAATAAAATAATACTCATTGTAGAATGTATATCATCATATATATTATCAATATTTGAAGATATAAATAATATTCCCGTAACATTGTTATTCTTCAAAATTGGTGAAGCAATATATGTAAATTTTGATTTTTTAAACCTATAAATATTTGATGCTTCAATACCATTTAAAGCTGATTTTACTTCATCTAATCTAATTATATTACCACCTATATCAATATCATTTGAATCAACAATTATATATCCATAACTGTCTAAAATCATAATTCTAGAGTCGATGCTAATACTATATTTCTTAATTAAAGTATTAACATAATTATTTGAATATTCATTTACTTGTAAAGTATTAATATAAGAATCGCTTTGATTTGCAATTACATTTGATTGAACTTTTAAAAATTCTATACGCTCATTAATATTCTTTCCTAAAAAAGTTACATACAAAAACATGTTGATAATCAAAAGAATAATCAACAGTAAAGTTAAGTATGTACTTAATAATTTCCATTTAATGCTATAAAATTTGGAGCTAATTTGCAAAATAGTATCCTACCCCCCATTTTGTAAGAATATATTTTGGTTGAGAAGAATTTTCTTCAATTTTTTCTCTTAGTCTTCTAACATGTACATCTACTGTTCTAACATCACCAAAATATTCATATCCCCATATTTTTTCAAGTAATTCCTCTCTTGAAAAAACAGTTCCTTTATTTGTAAGTAAAAGAAGTAATAAATCAAATTCTTTTGCAGTAAGAATAATTTTAGATTCTTTTAAAAGAATTTTTCTACCAAGCATATTAATTTTAAAATCATCTATGGTCATTTCGCTTGAATTGTTTGTTTCGCTTGAAAGATTAAATGTTGTTCGTCTCAATATTGCTTTTATTCTAGCTTTTAATTCAAGCATATTGAAAGGTTTTGTAATATAGTCATCAGCACCATATTCAAGACCAAGAATTTTAGATGAATCATCACCTTTTGCTGTTAACATAATAATTGGAACCATAGTTGTTTCTCTAGCTTTTTTGCAAACTTCTAGACCATTCATTTTAGGAAGCATAATATCTAATAAAACTAAATCGTATTTATTATTGATAATTTTTTCATATGCTTCTGCTCCATCAATAGCAGTATCCACTTCATAATCTTGTTGCATTAAATTAAATTTTAAACCCTTTAATAAAATTTCTTCGTCATCAACGATTAATAATTTACTCATTTATAGTAACTCCTTTTTTTAATGTTCTAGCATTTTCATTCCTAACAGTTATATTAATTGAATCAAAATATTCCAATAATGGCATAACAACCTTTCTTGAAGAATCAATTAAATCTCTAAATTCGCCTAATGAAATAGATTCATTTTTAATTAGATAATCAATTAATAGCATCTTTGACAATTCAATAAAATGTGAATGAAGAGTAATTGACTGATTAATTCTAATTAATTTCTTTTCATTAATGAGATTTGTATATATAATTTCATAGTTTTTGCTAATATTTAATTGACTGAAAACTTCTGATAATTTCAATGGGGTAAATTTAGCACTATAATAGTAATCTAAAATTTCGTTATATATTTGCTTTTCTTTCTCATTATATGATATTTCAAAATCAAAAAGAGAAACCATTGATTCATTAAGTTTAATTATAGAATTGTTAACAGAAATCTCTAAAAGTGAATCAAAATGTTTTTTATCTAAATCTCTAAATATTTTCTTTCTAATTTCTTCTTTATTTACACCGTTTGATAGAGAATTTCTTAAATGAAAATTCTTTAAGAAATCTACCATATTATTTTCTAATTCATTATAATGTCTTATAGAGTAATATGTATCTCTAATATTTATAATTTTATTGCTTTTTAATAAATTTTCAATTTCAAAACTAATAGTTTCTTTTGTTAATCCAGTTTCTTTAGTAATATTTACAATATTATTAATTGATAAAAAATTATTATAAAGAAAACATTCAATTATTTTGTTATAATTGGCATTATCAATTATTTTTAATTCATTTAATATATTTTCTCTGAATCTTTTATGATAAACAGTTTTTGATTTTAAAATTTTACCGCCACCTATAGTTTCTAAAGGAGAATAAAATCTTACAACAAATTTATCATTGTATTTGCAAACAATATTATTTTCAAGTTTTAATTGAGCAAATGCCGAATCACCAGGCATAATTAATTCTTTATCAAGAATGCTTATTCTACACATAACTTCAGTTGTTCCAATATATAATCTTAACCTTGTATTGTTTTCAATTATTCTTTCAGTAGTTTTTAATGTACTTAATTTTACATCGATAAGATCTGTTTCAAAATAAGTGTTTTTAGGAGCAATAACATCTCCCCTTTTGATATCTTTTTTGTCTATACCAGGTAAATTTATAGCAACTCTTTGCCCAGAGTGTGCAATTTTAACATCTTCATTATGTACTTGAATTGTTCTGGCCTTTGAAAGCTTATTGCTTGGAAATATTTCAATTTCATCGTTTATTTCAATTTTCCCCTCAACTAATGTCCCAGTAACAATAGTACCTAAACCTTTAATAGAAAAAACTCTATCAATTGGAAGTCTAAAATCTGAAGTAGAATTCTGGATTTTCTTTTGTTTAAATTCTTCAAAAATCATATTTTTCAGCTCATCAATACCTTCATTAGTTTTAGTTGATGTTTCAATAATTGGTGAATTTTCAAAAATAGTTCCTTTTACATAATCTTTTATATCTTCTTTTACTAATTCAATAAATTCTTCTTCTACTAAATCTTTTTTTGTAATGCATATAATACCATTTTCAATATCTAAATATCTTAAAATATCAATATGTTCTTTAGTTTGAGGCATAATTGATTCGTCAGCAGCAATTATTAATAAAACAAGGTCTACACCACTAACTCCAGCTAACATATTTTTAATAAATTTTTCATGACCTGGTACATCTACAATTCCAACTTTATTTCCATCAGGAAGATCAAGGTATGCAAAACCTAAATCAATTGTTATTCCTCTATCTTTTTCTTCTTGAAATCTATCAGTTTCAATGTTTGTAAGAGCTTTTACAAGAGCACTTTTCCCATGATCAATATGCCCTGCAGTACCTATAATAAAATTAGACATTTTCACCTCCGTCAATTATTTCAATAAATGCTTTTTTAATGTCATTAAATTCAATTTCTTCAATAGTTCTTAAATCTAATAAAAAAGTTTCGTTTTTTACTCTACCAACAACAGGATGCGAGCAATTTCTAAGTAATCTTGCAATAATATTTGGTTTCATATTGTCAATGCAAATTTTAAGAGCATATGTTTTTAATCTAGTTAATGGCATAGAACCTCCACCAACTTGTGATTCATCTGGAATTATTTCAAGATGAAGATTTTTAATATCATGTAAAACATTTAATAATTTTTCTGCTTTATGAATAATTTCTGCAATACTAATAGTTAAATTTCTGATTGTAGGAATATTTACTTTTGCAGTTTCAATATCTAAATATTGACGGAATGTAATTTCAAGTGCTGCTAAAGTCATTTTATCAACTCTAAATGCACGTGTTAATTGATTATATTTCATTTTTTCAATATACTCTTTTTTACCTATTATAATTCCAGCTTGTGGTCCACCAAGCATTTTATCACCAGAAAATGAAATAACATCAACACCAGAATTAATAACTGAATTAACAGTTGGTTCAGTAGATTTGAAGTAGTTAGACAAATCAAAAAGAAGTCCGCTTCCTAAATCTTCATATACAGGAATATTACTTGTTTTTCCTAATTCAACAAGATCTTCTCTTGAAACTGATTCAGTAAAACCCATTATTCTATAATTACTTGTATGTACTTTTAATAAAAGACTAGTTTTATCAGTAATTGCATTCCTATAATCTTTAAGATGAGTTTTATTAGTAGTACCTACTTCTACTAAAGCAGTATTACTTAATTTCATAACATCAGGTATTCTAAAAGAACCTCCAATTTCGACTAGTTCTCCTCTAGAAACAATAGCTTCTCCATTTTGAGATAAAGTATTTAAAATAAGCATTACTGCTGCTGCGTTATTATTTACCACCATAGCGCTTTCTGCGCCAGTTAATTGACATATTAATTTCTCAATATGATCATATCTATGGCCTCTTTTACCTGTTTTCAAATCGAATTCTAAATTAGAATATCCTGAAGCAATTTTATAAACTTCCATAGCCGTATCTTTATTAATACACGATCTTCCAAGATTTGTATGAATTACAACACCAGTACCATTTATTACGTTTTTAAGATTCATTTTATTATATTTTATTGAATCATTTATTATTTTCTTAACAATCATTTCACAATTAATTATATAATTACTATAATTATTTTCAGTTAAATCTTTTATATCATTTCTGATATTGTTTAGAACTTTATCTATTGAAATCTTTAAAGCATTTAAAGAATTGTTTTTTAAATAATTAATAGTTTCATCATGATTTAAAATATCATCTACTTTAGGTATTTTTTTATATAATTCTGATTTATTCATAAATATTTCCTCCTCATTTGTTCGCTACAATTATATCATATTTTTAATAATAAAAATAGAAAGCAAATGCTTTCTATTTAACATAAATAAATTTTTCTTTTTTTTCTACAATTTCACCGATAACACTGTATTTTGTTTTTAGATTTTCATCTAAATACTCAAGTAGATTATTTAATCTATCTTTAGGAATTGCCATTAATAATCCACCAGAAGTTTGAGGATCAAATAGAATATCTTTAGTCACTTCTAAAACGTCATCAAAATGAACAAAATCTGAAACAAAATGCCTATTATCATATGCTGCCGCAGGAATTATCCCTATTTCTGCATTATCTATAGCACCATCTATGATGTTAATTTTATTAGTATATATAATAGCAGATTTATCACTGCCCTTCATCATTTCATAAAGATGCCCTAATAATCCGAAACCTGTTACATCTGTTCCAGAATTCACTTTAAATTTTCTCATTGCATCTCCAGCAACATTATTTAATGAAGCTGTGTTAAAAACAAGATTTTTTATTTCCTCTTCATCTAATAAATCAGCTTTTAATGCGGTTAGAAGAATTCCTACTCCCAAAGGTTTAGTCAATACTAATACATCACCTACTTTAGCATTTGCATTACTAATGATATCATCAGGGTGAATTTCACCTGTAACTGAGAGTCCATATTTAGGTTCATCATCTTCGATCGAATGACCACCTACTAATATTGCTCCAGCTTCAATTACTTTATCTGCACCACCAATTAATATTTGTTCAAGTATCTCATTATCAAGACAAGTTGGAAAACCAACAATATTTAATGCTATTATAGGTTTTCCTCCCATTGCATATATATCACTTAAAGCATTTGCAGCAGCAATTTGTCCGTAATCATATGGATTATTTACTACTGGAGTAAAAAAATCTAATGTTTGAATTATAGCTTTGTCATCAGATACTTTATAAACAGCAGCATCATCAGATGTTTCGAAACCTACTAATAAATTTTCAGAATTTAATTTGGGAATATTTCGCAAAACTTGCGATAAGGTCTCAGGACCAATTTTGGCACCTCAACCAGATGCTTCTGTATATTGTGTTAATTTAACTTCTTTTTTCATATTACACCTCCACGAGTTAATATTATAACATATTATTGAAACTAATAAATAATATTTTTAATTTGACTTAGTTTTTTTTCGCCAATGCCATTGACATTCAATAAATCTGTTATTTTACTAAAAGAACCATTTTCATTTCTATAATTAATTATTCTTAATGCAATAACATCTCCAATTCCATCTATTTTAGTTAACTCTTCTTTTGATAATTGATTAAAATCAGTTAAAGTTAATTTATTATTATTTATATTAGTATTGATAGCTTCCTTTTTACTTGGAATATATATTTTTAAACCGTCTTCTAATAATCTTGCAAGATTTATTCTACTAGAATCTGCATTTTCAGTTAAACCACCTGCTTTTGTTATTAGATTATCAAGTCTGTCATCTGAATTAACATCATAAACGCCCGGATTAACAACCTCTCCATCAATATGCACTTTATAGGTAGTAGGACTATTTATTTGCATTTCAACATGTTTTTCATTAATATCGATATACATATTATTTTGTTTATAAACTATTCCAAATTTTGTTAATATCACTAAAATTATTAGAATTAGTAAAATTACAGTATCTTTATTTTTTATTTTAATTTTCATAGTCATTTAATTCCTCCTTATATTCATTTTACATATTTATTTTTAGTTTTACAATGAAAATTATTATAAATTTATGCTATAATATACTGAAGGAGTGATAATTTGAATGTAAAAAATGTTATTATAATTACTTTTATATTTTTAATATTGATAAGTAGTTTTTCGTTTTCTGATACGGAACCTGAAAGCTATGATATAGATGTAGAAGATATAGAATCAGAAGCAGCAATTTTAATAGACGCTAATACTGGACAAATATTATTTGAGAAAAAAACTCATGAGCAATTATATCCAGCAAGTACAACTAAGCTTTTAACTGCTTTAATAATCGCTGAGAATGTAAATTTAAACCAAGAAATTATTATTGATAAATTATCTCCATTTACAACAGGAAGCAGGATATATGTCCATGAAGGCGAAATATTTACAGTAGAACAATTATTAAACGCTCTTTTAATAGAATCGGCAAATGACGTGGCAAATGCTCTTGCAATATATTATTCAGGTTCTATTGAAGAATTTGCAAAGGTAATGAATGAAAAAGCTGTTTCACTAGGCACATTGAATTCTAATTTTGTAAATCCAAATGGATTAAATGATAAAGAGCATTATACAACTGCTTACGATTTAAGTTTAATTGCATATGCAGCTTACCATAATGAAATTATAAAACCAATAGTTTCAAAATATACTTATTCAATCCCACCAACAAATAAAGTAGATGAAACTAGATATTTGAAATCATCAAATAAATTTTTATATAGTAAAAGCAATAACTATTTATTAGATTATAGAGGAAAAAAGATATTTGCTAAATATGATAGTATTAATGGTATGAAAACGGGTTATACAGACGATGCAAAAAATTGCTTGGTATCATCTGCAAAATTGGATGGTAGAGAATTAATTGCTGTTGTATTAAAATCAACAGGAAGAAATATTTATACTGATTCAAGAAAATTAATTGATTATGGATTTAACGAATTTATAGAGAAAGAATTTTTTAAGAAAAGTGAAAAAATAAAGGATTTGCAGTTAAATAATTTTAAAAAATCCAAAATAGATGTGTTAACTAATGATAATATAAAAGTTCTATTAAAAAAGGATTACCAACAAAGTAAGATTTCAACAGAGACTATCATATCAAAATTAGAATTGCCATTAAAGAAGAATGAAGTGATTGGCACTTTTAAAATAACTTATAACGATAAAACTATTTCCACTTTTGATTTAATTTCTAATATTGCTGTTGATAATACAGTTTTATTAAGTGATGAAACTATATTTATTGAAAAAAATAAAAAATTTAATTATATAAATGTATTAAGCATATTTTTAAAATTAATAATTTCATTTTTAATTTGGCGAACTATTATTACAATAATTAGATTAAAACTTAAAAAGAAATTTTCATAAAAAAAACACATATATATCAATTTATGTGTTTTTTTAATAAATTATTTTATCTAAAATTGTATTCAACGAATCATATTCTTTAAAAGTTGCATTTACAAAAGAGTTAATTAAATTATCTTTAGAAATAAACCACCAATTTATTTTATAACCATTAAAAAGAGCTAGATTTCTGTAAAATTCTCTTATTACACGTCCATTTCCTTCTCTAAACGGATGTATATAATTAAGTTCTCCTAAATAATAAGATGATCTTTTAATAAAGTTATCTTTTGAATAATCAATTAAATAATTCTCTTTCTCTAAATTATTAAAAAGTACAATTAAAGAATTTTTAATATCATTATGATTAAGAAATTTTGTATATACCGGCTTTGTTTTTTCAATATCTTCCATTCTTAATTTACCAGCAAAATCATAGATATCTTCGAATAAGTACTTATGAATTTTTTTAAGATGAGTAATATTAAAAGTGCCAGTTATTGGTCTTTCATATAGCGCATCTATTTTCATAAAAGTAAGTTCTTTTTCAACTTTCTTAAGTTCATCATAATCTGTTATGTTTAATTTATTTTTAAGAACAAATGAATCAGAATAACAATAAATTGAATTAGTTGTAGAATTTCCATAATCTTCATTCATATTATAAAAACCGCCTATATTTTAACAAAATATTTTGAATTACCTCTTCTCGTGATATTCGATTATAGTGAATATCATAATATTGTTTTACAGTGGCTTCAGTTACTTCTAAATCTTCAAATTCTAAAGTAGCTCTAATATTTTTAAGATTATTTTCTAGAATATCATTCATATTTCACATCCTTTTATATGTAAATATTATATCATATAATCCTAAATAAAGCTAGATATTTCAACGCTTTTTAGATGATTTATTATTAGTATTTTCACTTGTTTTTTTATTAGCTAAATTTCCTTTAAATAATGTTTTAAGTTTTATTTCAATACCAAATTCATGTTGAATTCGGTGCAAATAACCAACTTCATATTCAGTTGCTAGAGAAATTGCAGTCCCCTTTTCTTTTCCTCTTCCAGTTCTACCAATTCGATGTAAATATTCATCTGTTTTTTCTGGTAAATCTAAATTGATAATATGAGTTACACCTTTAATATCAAGACCTCTAGCAGCAATATCAGATGCTATAAGGACATTTGCTTTTCCATTTTTAAAATTAATAATTGATTTTTGTCTATTAAGTTTTTCTTGAGCACCATAAAGACCAACAGTTTTTAATTTATGAAATTTCAATTTATTAACTACATCTTGAATAATTTCATTTCTATTAACAAATACAATTGCCTTTTCCGGATTAATACTTCTTATTATTTTTCTTAACATATCAATTTTATCTCTTCTTTCTATTTCAAGATAAAAATGATTTACATTTTTATTAATTAAATTTTCTTCTACAAAAATTAGTCTAGGTTCTTTCATCATTTCAGTAGCAATATTCACAATGTCTTTTGGCATTGTAGCTGAAAGCATAACAAGCTGTCTATCTCTGAGAGTTGTTTTTATCAATGCTTTTGTTTGAATTATTGAATTATCATTAACCATTCTATCAGCTTCATCAATAACAATAGTTTTTACTGTATGTGGTTTTAGTTTTTTAAGCTTAATTAATTCAAGCATTCTACCAGTTGAACCTACAACAATATGTGGTTTAGTTTTCAAATCGTTAACTTGTCTTTTTATATTTACTCCACCTATTAAAAGTGATGTTCTAATACTAAGATTTGAATTTTTAGCAAGTTTTTTAATTTCATTATTTACTTGAACACTTAATTCATGGGTTGGAGTTATAATTATTGCTTGTAATTTTTTTTCTTCCGGTTCTATTTTGTTCATAATTGGAAGAAGATATGCAAGTGTTTTGCCACTACCTGTTTTAGATTGTGCAATGATATCTTTTCCCTCCATAAATATTTCAATCATTTGAGATTGAATTTTTCTTGGTTCTGTTATATTGTCTTTTTTTAAACCGTCTATTAAACAGTCTTTTAATTTTATATCTTTAAATGAGTTCATAATTCACCTTTCTTTAAATAAACTACTTCAGCTTATTAGTTTATTACTTAATAACAGATTTGTCAAATCAACTTCAAATATATCTTTTAATTTTTTAAATTTGTGATACAATAATTTAGTATGTAAAAGTAGTAGAAAGGAAGAGAATATGAGCTTAATTAATCAATGGAAAGAATTAGTAGAGAATAGTGCAACTCAAGAGGAATATAATGAATTTTGGAATGTTTATTTACCAAAAGAACAAAGTAATTATGAATATCTTTTAAATAATTCTAAAGAAGAAATAAAAGGAAATATAAAAGAGTTATCTGAAAAATTTAATATGGAATCAGTAACATTTTTAGGCTTTCTTGATGGAATAAATTCAAGTCTTAAAACTGAATTGTCACTTGAAGAAATCGATGAAGAAACTGAAATTGAATTAAATGTTGATTTTGAGAAACTTCTTTATAATATGTATGATGCAAAAGCGGATTGGCTATATAATTTAGAAGATTGGAAACTTGTTCTAGATGATGAAACAATAAATGAAATCCATAAAAAATTTAATGAATCAAAAATATTTGTTAATATAGACAAAAAAGTTGGAAGAAATGATCCATGTCCTTGTGGAAGTGGGAAAAAATATAAAAACTGTTGTATGAATAAATAATAATAATAAATCGGAAGCTATTATAACTTCCGATTTTTTTATTTGAAATTATTTTAAATATGCTACCATTTGAATTTCAACATCAGCGCCAAGAGGAAGTTTTGCAACTTCAACAGCAGCTCTTGCTGGTTTGTGATCAGTAAAGAATTCACCATAAACTTCATTCATATCTGCGAAATCACCCATGTTTTGTAAAAATACAGTTGTTTTAACAACATTATCAAAGCAAGTACCAGCCTCATCCAAAATTGCTTTTGCATTTTCTAATGATTGTCTAGTTTGATCTTTAATAGAAGTAGTCACCATTTTACCTGTTTCAGGATTAATTGGTAATTGACCAGATACATAAACAAAATCACCTGCAATCATAGCTTGTGAATATGGACCTACAGCAGCAGGCGCATTATTAGTGTGAACTTTTTTTAAACTCATTATTTTCCTCCTTTAATCTCATCTAAATAATTGTATATTGTGTATTTGGATACTTGAAGTATATCTGCTACATAATCAATAGCACCTTTAATTAAAAAGACTCCTTGTTTGTCCAAATCATTAACAATTAAAACTTTTTCATCTTTTGACAGATAAATAACTGGTTTGCCGTAACTGTCAATTGTAGCTTTTACAGTATCACTTAAAACAACATTAATTTTATTTTCAGTTGTTTTTTCAGTTTTATTATTACCTATCTTCATTATATCATCAATTAAGCTTCTTGCAGCAATAAAATCTGTAATATCAAT
>Ga0209633_10001821_pt1 | contig 21357 bp, 18 predicted proteins | sample Cruoilmetagenom1_FD_187290 | JGI IMG/M metagenome (GOLD analysis project Ga0209633, IMG submission 187290) | Oil polluted marine microbial communities from Coal Oil Point, Santa Barbara, California, USA - Sample 1 (SPAdes) (version 2) | ecosystem: Environmental > Aquatic > Marine > Oil seeps ... | reverse complement strand
CACCGGGTGCTTCACGGCGCCTTACCAAGGCTTGAGCCGTGTGCGGGGAAATTCGCCCGCCCGGTTCTTAGGGGGCTGGGTGGCGGTAACGTCACCCGGCTACCCGACACTATTGGAAGAGTCATCATTCAGATCCCCTCTCCCGGAGGGAGAAGGAACTGCGGCACCGTTGGTTCGCTCGCGGCTTTTTTCGATTGACAGAAACCGAACTGGCGACCGGGGAATGAATAGAAACTCAGAGCCGCACACCAACCGGACCAGTGACTGAAAGACCACAGCAGATGGAGGAAGGCCACGCCATGCGTGGCCTTCCCATCCCGGCCCGCCTGATTTACAGGCTGTAGTACATGTCGAATTCAACCGGGTGCGTGCTCATGCGCAGCCTGGTGATTTCTTCCATTTTCAGGTCGATATACGCATCGATGGCGTCGTCGGTAAAGACACCGCCTGCTTTGAGGAATTCGCGGTCCTGATCCAAAGCATCGAGCGCTTCGTCAAAAGAGAAGCAGACCGTCGGAATTCCTTTCTCTTCCTCAGGCGGCAAATCGTACAGATCCTTATCCATCGCCTCGCCCGGATGAACCTTGTTTTGGATGCCGTCCAGACCGGCCATCAGCATTGCGGCGAAGGCGAAATACGGGTTAGCGGTCGAATCCGGGAACCGCACCTCGATGCGGCGCGCTTTCGGGTTGGTGACATAGGGGACACGCACCGAAGCCGAGCGGTTGCGTGCGGAATAGGCCAGCAGGGTGGGTGCTTCAAAACCGGGAACCAGCCTTTTGTAGCTGTTGGTTGAAGCGTTGCTGAATGCATTGATCGCCCGCGCGTGCTTGATAATGCCGCCGATATAATACAGCGCCATTTCCGACAGGCCGCCATACAAATCGCCGGGAAAAAGGTTCACACCGTCTTTCGCAATCGACTGGTGAACATGCATACCGTTGCCGTTGTCACCGACCAACGGTTTCGGCATGAACGTCGCCGTTTTTCCGTATGCATGGGCCACATTGGTGACGACATATTTGAGCGTCAGCACCTCGTCGGCCTTTTTTACCAGGGTATTGAACAAAACGCCGATTTCACCCTGGCCTGCGGTCGCCACTTCATGGTGATGCACTTCGGTCATCAGCCCCATCTCCTCGAGCGTCAAACACATGGCCGAACGCATGTCCTGCAACGAATCCACCGGAGGGACGGGGAAATAGCCGCCTTTAATGCCGGGACGATGGCCGATATTACCGTCTTCGTACACGCGTTCCGAGTTCCAGCTCGACTCTTCCGAGTCGACTTTGTAAAAGGCGCCCTGCATGTCCGCTGACCACCGTACATCATCGAAAACGAAAAATTCGTTCTCCGGACCAAAAAAAGCCGTGTCGCCAATTCCCGTCGACTTCAGATAGGCTTCCGCCCGTTTCGCAATCGAACGGGGATCCCGTTCGTAACCCTGCATGGTTGCCGGTTCGACGATATCACAGCGCAGAATCAGAGTGGTTTCATCATAGAAGGGATCGATCACCGCAGTTGCGGCATCAGGCATCAGGATCATGTCGGATTCATTGATCCCTTTCCATCCTGCGATGGACGAACCGTCAAACATCTTTCCTTCCTCAAAAAGATCCTCGTCCACCGTGTGCGCGGGCACGGTCACATGCTGTTCCTTACCCCGCGTGTCCGCAAAACGAAAGTCGACAAATTTAACGTCGTTTTCTTTCATGAGTTCGAGCGCTTTTTCAACAGACATTCACTGCCTCCACAAGATTAAAAAATTAAAAATCGAAATGATTTACACATACATTTATCATGCCGGGCCACATGACCACGAAATCATCGCACGGCTCAAGAACCCGACACATCCCTGACACTCCAGCAAACCCATAGTGGGGCGGAACGATGCAAAAGCCTCGCCACAATACAGCCGCCGCCAGGAGGTTGAATACCGGCTGACAACCGGCAATTTCATCCTATCAAGAATCGCATCCGGGCAGAAGCACCACAACGAGGCGCGCACACCAACACAGTGCGACGAGAGAGGCCGCAGAATCTGTTTGCCCGGCAACCGGACGAGTATATAAAAAAATCGGCTGCTTCGCCAGAATCGCAATCACCGCGCGGGCTGCACTGCACCATCACCAACCTCGAGCGTAATGATATACTCATCATGTTCACTTCGGCTGGTGATGACTCGATGGCCGTTGATGCGGCACCAGGTCGGTATATCGCTCAGGGCCCCCGGGTCGGTGCACACGACTTCCAGAATCTCCCCGGTACCCAGGTTTTTCACCGTATTCTGAACGCGAATGACCGGCAATGGGCACAACAGGCGGCGGGCATTCAGGACTGTCTTCTTCATATATGCCATTCCGGCGGAATCTTATGGGCCGGCATCGGCGGTACGACCAAGCGCCGGCTGACACCATCGCGCACGACCTCGACTTCGACCGTTTCTGCCTCTCTTCCCTGGCTGTAGCGCGCCGTCAGGCTGGCCGCCAGCTTCAGGTCATCCTCCGTCGGATCACCGTCGATCAGCACCAAAGGACCGCTATGACTCACCGGATTCATCGAAGTGAAGGCTTTTCGGTAGCCTTTGAGAAACTTTGTCTCTCCTTCCTCACGGGCAATGATCATTTTGAAATTGGGCCGCGGCCTCAGATGACGCCCGACCTTGAGCAGCATGATGTCATCGAGTTCATACTCCCTGCTGCCGCGCGCCCTCCACAAATCGGCGAGCTTGTCCGAGTAGTGCTCGTCGGTCAAAAAGCAGCAGCCGCCCGCCGGCTGTGAATAATCCTCGAAACCGAACGCCGTCGCCAGCGCCATTTGCGGCTTGCGGCTGCGGCCGCTGAAATCGTACAGCGCATCCCGATCGATCCAGCCTTCCCGCTCGGGCAGGGTCGGCGGCAGATTTTTCGCGCACAGCGGGCGCAGCAGCAAATCATCCGCGCCCGATTCGCCGGCAACCACCGGCATCGTCTCCTTGCGCTGCGACATGGGCCGCTGCCCGATCACCTCGCCGGTCAGGATGAAATCAAATGCATTGTCGCGCCGCCATTCATTGGCCTTGGCGACCATGAAAATCTTGCAGTCCAAACAAGGATTGAGATGCGCCCCATAGCCATGCTTGGGATTGATGACGACATCCTTGTATTCCTCGATGATATCGATGATGTGGAGCTGAATGCCCAGCTGCTCGGCAACCCACAGCGCACTGTTTCGCTTCGACTTGGCCTTGTCCTTTTTACGAATCGCATGGGTATGGCCTTCGACGCAGAAGCCGGTAAAAAAATTGATGCCTTCGACATGAACGCCTTGCTCCTGCACGACCCTCGCCGCCAGCATGGAATCCAGACCGCCTGAAATGAGTGCTACCGCTTTACGTTGCTGCATGAGCGCGATTCAAATAATGGTATTGTGTATTATCGAGAATGAAATTGTATCAAAACAGAGCAATGAAAACAGTACGAACGCAGGACAAGAAAGGCACACTATACATCATCGCAACGCCGATCGGGAACCTCGCCGACCTCAGTTTCAGAGCCATCGAAACATTGAAAGAGGCCGATCTGATTGCTGCGGAAGATACGCGTCACGCCCGACCGCTGCTCGACATTTATGGCATCAAAACGCCTCTTACCTCCTATCACGAGCACAATGAGCAAGAGGCGAGTACGGCGCTGATCCGACATCTTGCAGCCGGTCGCTCGCTCGCGGTTATATCCGATGCGGGTACGCCGCTGATCAACGACCCTGGATTCCCTCTGGTCCGCAAAGCAAAAGACGCAGGTATCGACGTTGTCCCCATCCCCGGCTGCTGCGCATTGATTGCGGCCTTGTCGGTTTCCGGCCTGGCAACCAACCGATTCTCTTTCGAGGGCTTTCCTCCGAGGAAATCGTCAGCCAGAAGAAGCTGGCTTGAAAAGCTGCTCAATAATCCCCGCACATCGATTTTTTATGAATCCAGTCATCGCATTAAAGAGTGTGTGCACGATATTCGTGCGGTGTTTCCGTCGACACGCGAGATCGTCATTGCCAGAGAACTGACGAAGTTGCACGAAACGGTGATCAAAACGACGCTCCGCGACATCGATTTGGTTCTTCAAAACGATCCCTTTATCGAGAAAGGGGAATTGGTCGTACTGCTTGAAGGTGCCCCGCCGCTCAAAGACTCACAGGAAATGCTGCATCGGGAACAGGAGCGAATGCTCGGAATTCTGCTGCAGGAGTGCAGCGTGAAGACCGCCGTATCCATCGCGGCAAAAATCACCGGCATACGAAAAAGGATAATCTACCGGGCCGCCCTGCGGTTGCGTGATGCGAACAGTCGAGACTGACTCACGTTGTCTACAGTTCACGCGCATGCTTGAGCGCGTATCGCAACAAATCAGTTCTCTGTCTCATCCATATCAACACTCGGCTGCGTCTCCTCCGGTGGCTGCAAATCGGAATAGATGCCCGTGAGCTTGCGCTTGAACTCACGCGTAATGTCCCGTGCATCCTGTTGGCGCTGCACGACGCGAGGCGTGATCAAAACCACCAGCTCGGTCCTGTCCAGCTGCTTGTCGGTCGATCCGAAAAGAGGGCCGATGTATGGTATTTTGCTGAAAAACGGGACGCCATCGCGGCGGAGATTGCGCCGGTCCTGAATCAACCCGCCCAGGACGATGGTCTCGCCGCTCTGCACCGCGATGGAGCTTTCGATCTTGCGCTGCTGTATGGTCGGAGAGTCGAGCCCCGACGTCGTCGTCGCCACCGGCACATTGGCTTCCTGTTCGATGTCCATGATCACCAGTCCGCCCGCATTCACTCTCGGCTTGATCTTCAGGGTGACCCCTGTATCGATCAACTGGATCTGGTTCGTGACGATGGCATTCGTGCCGTCAGGCGACACAGTGGCGCTGCTGGTATTGGTCGACTGCGAGGTGGCAATCGGCACCTGATCGCCGACATTGATGGTCGCCTCCTGGTTATCCAGCACCATCAGCGACGGCGCTGCAATCATGTTGAGCTTCTGATCCTCGGCCAACGCATGGAGCACAAACTGTACGTCGCTGGCGTTATTGACGATGGAATAGGAAAACCCACCCGTTATGAGCGACAGCGCCAAGTCTGTTGCATTTTGCGTCAGCACCGCCCTGCCGGTATGATCTCCGGGCAGACTGTTTTTCAGGAACCATTGTATGCCGTACTGCAGATTGTCTTTCAGGGTCACCTCGACAATCGTTGCATCGATCAGCACCTGCAGCGGCGTCACATCCAGCTGCTTGATGACCCTTTCAATGATATCGTACTCCTGCTTGGTCGAGACCACCACCACCGCATTGTTTCGCTCGTCCGGGATGATGCGGACATTTTCGCCCACATTGGACACGTCCATGTTCCCGGTCTCACGCGACGGCGGCGCACTTTCGGGCTCACCATCCTGGCCGCCGCTGATCTCTCTTGGCCTGAGGCCGGGAGCCAACGACGCACCCGGCGTCGTCGACCTTCGCTGGCTGCCGAAGATCTCATTGAGCGTCGCCGACAACTCCACCGCATCCACATTCTGCACACGATAGACATGAACACCGCCGCCGGCCTCCGTCACCGCGCGATCCAGACGCTCGATCCAGGTCTCGGCCTCATACAGATATTTCGGCTGCGGCGTGATTACCAAAATGGCATTGAGCCGTTCGATCGGCAGCAGCCGGAACATACCCGCCAAAGGCCCTTTGGACGCCTCGCCGAACAGTGTTTCCAGCTCGGGGACCACTGTCGCGACATCGGCATTCTTCAATGTGAAAAGCGCCACCGACATGCCCTGCAACACATCGACATCAAAAATCGAGATCGTATCGATGATATTTTCCAATTCATCCGACGTCCCGGCGATCAGCATCAGGTTGCGGGCGGGATCGGCGCGCAAAATCGCTTTCGGGGGCAGCAGCGGCTCCAGAATCGACTGCATCTCCTTGACGCCGACGTACCGCAGAGGAACGATCCTGACCTGGTAGCCGACAGGAACGCGGGGCCCCGCCCGGCCCAGCCGCGGCGACTGCGCGGACTGCAGCGCATTGGATTCCGGTTCGATTCGGTAAAGGTCTCCGTCGCGAAGCAGCACCGCACCATTCATACGCAACACCATCTCCAATGTCGGAATGAGTTCTTCCCGGGTCAACGGATGCGAGGTCTGCAGGTTGACCGTACCGGCAACCTGCGGGCTGAGCACATAGTTGACATTCAAGGTATCGCTGAGAATGACCTTGGCCACTTCACCCAAATCCGCATCATCGAAATTCAATGTATACTTGCCATGCCTCGGCGCCCGAGCGGAACCGCCCGGACGCACTGCGGGGCGAACAAAGTTCCCGGTACCGGTATAATATTCGCTCGTCGGCTCTTCTCCCTCCTCCGAAGGCGCTTGCCCTTCTGACTCACCGAAAGGAGCATCTTTAGGCTGTCCCGGCTCCTTAATCGCACTCACCGGCTCCAACGGGAGCTTGTTGAACAGATCCGGCCCCATGGTGTCGCACCCGCTCAACAGCAGAAGGCCCAGAACAACTCCGGGAAACCTTATGAATTTCAACATATCTATCTCGTCAATATGATTTTCGGCATGGTTCAAACCATCGAACCGCTTTTGCGCTGGTCAGTACGATTCAAATCGCGTGCTACACCGCAATGAGCCACCGAAAACAGGGATCGAGGATCGGAACAGATGAGCCGCCTTCCTGATTCCTGATTCCTGGCCACGACGCCCGTGGATGGTGAGACAGCGGCCACTCGGCACTGGAAGCCGCCTGAGAATGGCGCGCATCGGCGGCCAATGCGTCAAGATTGTTCTGCTTATTTTGACGCGGGCGGCAAGCCCTGTGGGACTGTTTGTGACCCTCCCAGAATGCGCGTGGAACATCATTGATTTTCCTCTTCATCTTCGTCGTCTTGTTCTTTCTTGCTGCTCCCGCCCTGCTTCGATCGGACCTTTGACTTCAAATCCGAACGCGCCTTTGCCCTTGCCTTTGCCCTTGCCTTCGCCTTTTCTCTCGCCTCGGCCCTTGACTTCGGAGTTGGCTTTCTCTGTCTGGGTTTTCGCGAAAATTTCGGCTTCTCTTTATGCAGTTTCAGGTCCTGCGTTTCAACACCTTGTTTCAAGGTCACCCGATCCGGGAAAAGGGCTTCCACCTGCCACCCATCCACAGAATCCTGTTTTTTTACACGAACATATTTGCCTTCCGCATCGAGGATCAGGGCCGTCATCCCATCGGAACCGGAGTAGATCCCCATCAGCTTTGCCCGTAATGTACCCCCCTGAGATTTATCTGTTTGTTGCAGGGCGTCATCCGGAGGCTCTTCCAGTGGCCGCCGACCTTCTACAAACAAAGGCCGTTCGACAAGGTCCGTGTAGCTGTCAATGACCGGCAGTTCAAAATCGACTTCCGATATCTTCTCAACCGAAAGTTCCGACTCGACAGGGGTGGCGATCTCACTCTGCCGGTCACGCAACTGACTCTCAAGCCTGCTCCATTCGAGCAATACAACCATGCCGAATGCAACACAGAATCCGGCCAGGATCAGCGACACGATATGCTCTCGGCTCAATGCTGCGTTCATGTCGGCGCCGCATTCATGTATCCTTCCGCCTCAAAATTGATGTTCATCTGATCGGAAGGCTCGATTTTTCGGGTCTTGCGGCTCCGGCGCCCCCTGACAGGCCGAATGTTCAGATTGTCTATGATCAGCATCGGCCTGGCTGTTTCAATCGCATAAAGCACACCCCGCAGAACCTCCATATCTCCGGACATCCGAACCTTGAGCGCGATGCGAAGAAACTGTCCTTCTTCTCTGGCAGGTATCACCTGCGTGCTGGTCAACTGCCCGCCCGCTGTTTCAATGGTTTGTTTCACGAATTTTTGCAGATCCGCAGACGCCAATGCCGGCGTTTCCCGAGTGCTCAAACGCCCGCTTGATTCCTGCTGCCGCCGAATCGTCTCCACCCGCTCGAGCAGCGCATCCTTTCCGGCAGCCACCTTTTTATAACGCCGCAGCCGAAACTGCAACTCGTCAATCGCTTCATTATAATCGTGGGCCAGTGCAATGAGCGGTCCGACCATCAGCGCATAAAACAAGACACTCACAACGCACAGCAATCCCACCGCCGCCAGACGCTGCTGTTTATCCGTCAGTTGCTTGATCAAGCTGCCCCCTGTTAACCACTTCGATTGCGATCTGAAAACGCTCCAACTTGGTTTTTCTATCGCGTGTCACAGGCGAAACAAAACGGGTCTGCTGAAACACCGGCGACGCTTCGATAATTTCGATCAGCGCCGACGCAGAAGGGGATTGCCCCTGAATTTGTACGCGCCGGTCCTTATATTGCAGGCTTGTCAGCCACGTCTCATCAGGAATGATGCGTGACAGTTCATTGAGTACATTGATCAATATCGGCGCCTGCTGCTTCTTTTCGAGCACAAAGACACTTTCACGCATGCGCCGATCCACATCCGTTTTCAGTGACTGTACCTCCTTGGCCGTCCGTTCGGCCTCCTCGACCTGCCCCTGAAGTTCCAGCATCCACTGGCGATCGAACCAGATCGGCATGACGAAGCTCAGCAGCACGATCAAAGAGAGCATGACGCCCAGAAACAGGTTGAGGGCCTTGACCCAATGGCTTCTCTTGGGACGCATGGGTTGCGGCAAAAGATTATAGCGTACTTCGCTCGGATTCATGTCCTCATCACCGTCCGGCTGTACATCAACCACTTCAGGTATCAGGCCCCATGCGGAAAGCCGGTCGAGAATGTCATCGAGCTTGTCGCGAAGCACCAGAACAAGCTCCACGTCGATCTGATCGCTCCCGGCGTTCTTCGCCACCAGACGGGCCTGATAATAAACCTGTTCGGCTTTGAAAGGCGTCAACCGGTCCATTTCGAACGCAACCACCTGATCCAGATTTTCAGCAGCGGCAGCCGGGAAAGCGAACACTCTGCGCAATACGTGATGCGGCGAGAGCCGCAAAACAATTTCAGCCTCATTGAGCGAAAGATCACTTTCAAAGAGTTGCCGGCGCCGCTCTCTGCCCGTTTCATCCAGGCTGAACTCCCCCAATTGCTGCAAACGCTGTTTGCCTGACAGCGCCAAAGTCACATAATCCTGTTGCACGGACAGGATAAGCCGTTCCCGTGGATGAATCAGCCAATCCCTTACCCGTGCGGGAACCAGTATCAAAAGCTGATTCCCCCACCAGTGAAAAAACGGGCGAATATCCAAATTGATTTCTGTATCCAGCTTAACCATGAACGACTGCCCTGAATCGATTCCGATGCATCACTATAGCCAAAAAGGTATACAGTGCGTACTCTGCGCTTTCATTGACGTTAATGCGATTGTCCTGCCGCCTCATCACCGCTCCGGGCAAACAGGCTTTCGCTGGCGACAACCAGCGTTTGCCAATCGATGATGCCGAAAGGAACCTCTGAATCGGTTTGCTCCTGCGTCAGCGTAGCCATCAAGCCCGAGGTATAACCATCGGCAAGCCGCGCCTCGACTCGCACGCTGTAGATGCTGCTGTTCCCGCCCGAGTTTTGGGCCAGTATTGCCGGTACCGGAGGCGGCAAAGTTTTATTCAACGCGCTTTCCGCGCGCGCTGCAAGATACTCTTCTATGATTGCTTCGTCCACACCCGGCAGCGACAGCAGAGCCTCTTTCGACGCTTTACTCGGATCAGGCGCCGGCTGTTTCGAATTGACCGTAATCAACGGCTCCAGCACGGCATACAGCTTTGCAGAGACTCCCAACACAAGCTGCAGTTCCTCGATCGACCGGAACGGTCCGTTCCGCGGCCCATAGTCGAGCCCCTCTTCCTCATATTCCTCCTCTTCGGCACCGTTCAACCGGCGAAAGCTGTCGGAATCGACCCAATCCAGTATCGCATCGGTCACGCCCACGGCTTCCTCAGTCTCGAGGCCGACACGCTCCAAGAGCAGATGCCACTGGTCTTCCTCGGTATGATTGATATCGAACTTCCCCGAGTCGTCATACAATTGAACACGGATGCGAGCCCCCGCCAAATACATTTCATAGATCGCCCCATCCGCCCGCCAGCGCTGCATCGGATCCGACAACGATAACATCATCATCGCGTAGTGCAACCCGCCTTCCGCCAGCGCCAAGGCTTGGGCCTGATCTTTGGCGTTGCGGACCAATTCCGTGTTACGCCGTATGCTCAAAGAGAAGCTCGACGCCATAATCGTCAGCAGCACCACGATCCAGAGCACCAAAACCAGGGCAACGCCACCCTGGCGGCTGTTTGCAAAAGGGCGAAGCGAAAGAAAAGTCATGGGGAACGGGAAAATCAGGAAGAGAAATCGCCGGCACCGGCTATTTTCGGAGCAACGACCAAAGGCGGCCAAGTTTTTTCACCTCTGACCCTTATCTCCACCCGAATCATTTTCGGCAAGTACGATTTCTCCAGCCACTCATCGAACCACTGAGCTTCTTCATCCGGCTCATCCGAGCCAAAATAGGAGAATCTTATTGCTTCGACATTCTCGATCAGTACAACATCGTCGATGGCTTGACGCTCATTATCCAGTGGGGGAAAAAAAGGCTCCAACTTGACAATCAAATCTGCTCTATCCCGATTCCTTGTCAATTGCAGACTGAACTTATGCCATCCGCCGGCACCCCGGTTGTGCAACGGCAACGTGGAAACAAACTGGATCGCCTGCTCTGTCCCTTGAAACGAGAAAACCGGCTCATCTTCGGAAAAATCATCTTCCCAAGGCTTCATCCGGGTCAGATGGCTGCGAAGAAAATTGTGCAGGACCAATAGCTGACTCACCTGCGCCGCCTGTTTTTCACCGGATTCCCAACTGCGTACGGAGACACGCAAGGTTCCGAAGATAAGTACCATCATGACGCCGAGCAGCGTCATCGCAATCAAAACCTCAAGCAGGGTGAACCCCGCCTGGTACGGTGTCGTACGGCGGCTCTTATCCATTGACCCCGCACCTGAATCGTTCTGGTACGAATCTGCTTTTCTTAATAAAGTAGAATTTAGGTGCGGGGTTGACGATCAGCACCCTTACCCCTCTTTCGCGGCCAGACGAAGCGTCGTCAACGCGAGGGAACGCGGGCGACCGCGGTCATTCCATTCAACGCGTACGTTGACCAGATAAAGTTGGACCGGCAGATTCTCGGTGTCAATTTCTTCGTCCATCACCTCATACGGCTGCACACGAACGATCCACCGGAATCGCTCATCGAAATCACCGCGTGTTTCACCCTCGGTCAATTCTTCAGCCACGCCCACCTGCGCCAGCCTGGACTGAGCAAAAGATGCGGCACGGGCGGTGTCGTCGGAGACGCCGGCCAACCTGAGGCCGCCGCCGAAAATGTTGAGCAACACGCCTAACGTTACCGCCAAAATGGAAAACGCAACCAGAACCTCCAACAACGAGAAGCCTTTTTCGAATTTGGATCGATTCACTGTTCTGTCCGGATTGCGATGTGCCCAGTCAGCCAGTTCACATCCACAAGCCGCTTCCGCTGTCCCGCTTCCAAAGTGATTCGTCCACCGGTCGAAGAGCCATCGGGAAAAAACCGGATAATCCCCTGCCCCTCGCCGACGATTTCAGACTCCGCCGTCAGGAGTTTCAAATGAATCGATTCCGGCACCCGGTACTCTTTTTGTCTGCCGGTCACCCGATAACGATGTCCCTCGACATCCAGGAAAAATTCGGCTTCACGGATGTTCGATATCGCTCGACTCCTGGTAAATCTCAGTGCCGAAGCCATATCGTTGGCGGCGGTGTTCAATTTCATCGTCGACAGACCGCTGGAAACCTGAGGACCAACCATCGCAAAGGAGGCAGCCGCGATCGCCAGCACGATCAATAACTCCAGGAGGGTAAAGCCGGAAACATGGATCGGGGATCGGGGATCGGGGATCAGAACAGTTGGGCCGCCTTTCTGATTCCTGCTTCCTGATTCCTGATTCCCGCCTTCAGAAAGCCAGATCATTGACGCTCATAATGGCCATCAGTATCGAAGCGATGATCCCGCCGATCAAGAGCCCGAGCCCCACGATCAATATCGGCTCGAGCAGCGCCAGCATACGCTGTATCGCCATTTTTATCTCTTTATCATAGGCTGCGGCAACTCGATCGAGCATCTCTTCCAGACGCCCGGTCTCCTCCCCCAACTTGATCATCTGCACCGCCATCTTCGGAAACAGTCCGGATTCGCTGATCGGACCGGTCATGTCCTGACCTTCTTTCAGCCGGTCGGCTGAAACACCGACCGCTTCAGCCATGACCAAATTGCCGAGGGTCTCCTTGACGATCGACAGCGCGATAAGCAAAGAGACACCGTTCCTCAGCAGGGTCCCCAATGTTCGACTGAAATTAGCCACTTCCACCTTGCGGATCAGATCCCCCACCACAGGCAATCTCAGAAAACGCCTGTCCCACACATACCGCCGCGCTGAATCGGCAAGCTGATGGCGCATATAACTGACCACCACCACAGTCAGCGCTAGCAATGCCCACCAGTAGCTTTGCAACCCGTCCGCTATGGCGACGACAATCTGGGTCGGCAGCGGCAATTCCTGACCGGCGCTGGCGAACATCTCGGTGAACTGCGGTACGACAAAGGTCAAAAGCCCGAGCAGCGAGAACACCGCCATGGTAACCAATATCGCAGGATAAATCATAGCTGTGACGACGGTATCGCGAATCTCCTTGGAGCGCTCGATATAGTCCGACAAGCGTTCCAACACGTCTTCCAGTCCGCCACCGGCCTCACCGGCTCGAATCATGTTGAGATAAAATCGCGAAAACACCCCGGTTTGAGCTTCCAACGCAGCCGATAGGGGCGCGCCACCTTTTACCATTTCAAGAACCTGACTCGTCAGTCCGTTCAATTGCGCGTGGTCTTCCGTCAACTCCGTTAATATCGCCAAAGAGCGATCCAGCGGCAATCCGGCACTGAGCAAGGTCGCAAGCTCCCGGGTAAACAAGCCGATATCTTTCTGAGAAATGCGCGGCCGACCGAAGCGGCGCATGGTCAGCCATCTGAGCGATGTGGAACCCGCAGGCAACACCCGGATCGGCAGATACCCTTCGGCTTGCAGACTCCTTATCAACGCCTGTTCGTCAGGCGCTTCCCGGTACTCCTCGACCGATTCGCCGTCCGGGCTTACCGCCTTGAAGAAGAACGACGGCATGATCAGGCCTCTGACGTAACGCGCAGCACTTCCTCGATGGTGGTCAGCCCGGCAACGGCTTTCTGCAGTCCATCGTCATACATCGTCAACATTCCTTCCCGTACGGCCAGTTCATGGATTTCCCTCGCTGTTGCGTGGCTCATGATCAGACCCCGAAGTGAATCGGTCATGGTCAGAAATTCCAGAATTGCCATACGTCCGAGATAGCCGATGCCGGCGCAGTGATCACAGCCGACGGGACGATACAACATCACGGGGCCGTCAGGAGAAAACCGCTGCAACTGCATTTCATCGACCACTTCAGGCAAAGCCGGGTAAGTCTCGCGACAATGCACGCATAAACGCCGCACCAACCTTTGCGCCAGGATCCCGTTGACGGTCGATGTGATCAGATAATCTTCCAATCCCATATCGAGCAGCCGGGTGACCCCGCCCGCAGCATCGTTGGTATGCAGCGTAGAGAGCACCAGATGTCCGGTAAGGGCCGATTGCACGGCGATACGGGCCGTTTCAAGATCACGCATCTCGCCGATCATGATCACATCAGGGTCCTGCCTGACGATCGACCGCAGCGCATTGGCGAAGGTCAATCCGATCTGCGCTTTTGTCTGAATCTGATTGACACCTTCGAGTTGATACTCAATCGGATCTTCGACGGTGATGATCTTGCGTTCCGGCGTATTCAGCTTGTGCAGGGCCGTATACAAGTTGGTGGTTTTGCCGCTGCCGGTGGGACCGGTAATGAGGATGATTCCGTGCGGCATGGCGAGTACATCGAGAAACTGGCTCAGCACTTTACCCGCAAAGCCGAGCGACTCATAATCGAACTTTATGCTTTCTTTATCCAGCAAACGGATCACGACGCTCTCGCCGAACATAGTGGGTACCGTTGACACACGAAGATCCAACTCTTTGCCCTGGACCTGCAGCTTAATACGTCCGTCTTGAGGCAATCGCCGCTCGGCGATGTTCAATTTCGCCATGATTTTTATGCGCGAGATCACAGCGGCCATCGATCGGACCGGCGGCGCCTCGATATCCCGGAGCACGCCATCGATCCGCAAACGCACGTTCAGCTGCTGCTCGAACGGTTCGATGTGGATGTCGGAAGCCCGCAGCTCGACGGCACGCTGCATGATAAGGTTGACCATACGAATGACAGGGGCTTCGCTGGCCAGATCCTTCAAATGTTCGACATCATCCTCATCAACCTCCTCTTCGCCGTTGAGATGATCGACGATCTGCCCCATCTGAGACTTTCCGGCCCCGAACTGCCGCTCGATGGCATTTTCGATTTCCGACGGAATACCGACACACGGCAACACCGGCTTGTCACAGGCCAAGCGAAGGGCGTCGAGCACAAAACGGTCCAACGGATCGGCCATGGCAACGACGATGCCATCCGCTTGATCGCTCACCCCCGCCACACAGCACTCTTTGAGAAAGCGCGGCGACATTCCGTCATGAAAAGGTGATGCAGGCGGGTATTCCTCCGCCGACATCAACTGACACCCACTCACCTCTGCAAGCGCCTCGGCCACGTCACGTTCGGAGCTCAAACCCAGCTTCACCAACAACCCGGGGAAACTGCTGTTCGCACCGGATTGAGCGGCAAGACGCCGCGCTCGAGCCAAATCGATATCGCGCAGCTTGCCACGACGCACCAGCAACTGCGCGAAGACCTCATAAAGATCATCCATTCCACCGACAACCCGTAAATCCGGTTTAGAATGGGGTCTGTTCTCGGAACTTTTCTGTAATGTGCTTTCCATTATCGTTTGCTTGTTTCAATCCGCTCCCGGCCGTGAAGCCGGGAGATGCGCTATAACCAGCTTCCTCTTCGGTGCCTGATGTGGCGCCATTTCTAACTTGACGCTGGTGAGTTTGCTTCAGGAGCATTGCCTCTCAAACCGGCTGCCCTTCGACCATCAACCGCTTAGAGTGGGCGCAACGCCGTTTTGTTCATATTGGACTGCAAACAGGTCCAAACAGCCTCCACCGAAAGCGTACCGAAGCAGTCCGCACCACTCTTCGCCCGCCCGATGCATGGATTTTCCCCAACTGCCCCCTTCTCGGGAATATTAGCAGGTTTCAAGCAAGTTTGCCTCGGGCCGCGGGTTCCGGTCAGGTCCGGACTGGTCGCCGTATAGAGTGTGACGCCCGGCACCTGCAATGCTGCCGCCAGATGCGCCAGCCCGGTATCGACACCGATGAAGCCCGAGGAATAAGCCAGAACGGAGGCAAGCTCGTGCAAGCGCATCCGCGGCAATACCTCTGCCGATGTTCCAGCCGCGGCAATGACTTCAGCCCTTTCGTATTCCGCTTGGTTGCCCCAAGGCAGGTAGACAGTGAATCGGGCTTGTTCCGCACGCCGAACAAGTTCGGCCCAATTGGAGACAGGCCAGAGCTTGGCCGGCCCACTGCTCGCATGCAGGAACACGACATACGGCTGACGGAGATTTGGTTTTTCGAAAAGCGCTCTGTCGATCCCATAATCGAACTGCTTATGCGGCAACGAATAACCCAACGCATCGGCAAACAGGGTTCTCACACGATCGATGGCGTGCATCCTTTTCGCCACAGAATAACGCTCCTGATAGGCCATAGCCGCCAGCGGCTCTTTACATGACCGACGATCCATTCCGCAGCGCGGCCCGCGTGCAAGACGTGCGACCGCTGCGCTTTTGATCAGCCCCTGTGCATCGATGATTCGATCGTAGCCCGAGACTCTCAGGTCAGCCACTGCCTTTGCGATCTCCTCGTACGTTCCCGTTGCACATGGCGTTTTCCACCATCGGCGCAAAGCGATCAGTATCACCCGATCGACGGCCGGATGCCAGAGTGGAATTTCTGCAAAGACCTCTTCGGCAACCCAATCGAAACGGACGCCGGCGATGACTCGAGCCGCATCAGTCACCGCGGGCAGCGTGTGTATCAAATCCCCCATGGACGAGGTTTTGACGATAAGAACCCTCACAGACCATCCATTTCGGCAAGGACCCTTTGCGGTGTGATATCGCGCAAACAGTGATAATGGCTTAACGGACATTGGCGCTCGAAGCACGGTGAACAATCCAGATGCAACGAGATTACCCTGGCGTGTCGGCTCAACGGCGGCGTAAACCCAGGATCGGACGAACCGTACAAAGCGATCACCTTTTTATTCAACGCCGCCGCCACATGCATCAGACCCGAATCATTGGTCACCACACAATCGGTCAGCGACAACAGATCAACGGCTTCCGCCATGGTCGTGCGGCCGGCAAAGTTGCGGCACCCGCCGCCTGTTTCCTGGTCGATCTCCTCAGCGATCGCCCGATCGTTGCCGGAACCGAACAGCCAGACATCCCAGCCATCATCGACTTTCTGCTGTGCAAGGGCAGCGAAACAACTTGTCGGCCAACGCTTGGAGGGCCCGAATTCAGCCCCGGGGCACAATCCAAGCACCTTGCCCGAACGCTCGACCAGAGAAAACCGGTCGTGGACGCGTCGTTGATCGTTCGGGTCGATGATGAGCTTTGGCAGCGGAAACGTACGCAGTTCGCGCGGCTGCTCATCCAATCCCAAGGCAACAAAACGCTGCACCGTGCTCGGCAACGCCCGTTTATCCAGCCGGCGGAGATCGTTGAGCAGCCCCCAACGCATTTCACCGATATATCCCGTGCGCAACGGAATGCCGGCAAGAAAAGGAACCAGAGCGGATTTCCATGAATTCGGCAACAGTATCGCCTGATCATACCGATGCGAGCGAAGCTGCCTGGCAAGCTTGAGCCGTGCCGAAAATCCAAACTGTCCATGTCCTAAAGGCATTTCGACCGATGCGGATACTTCAGGCATTCGATCCAGCAACGACAACGTCCAGACCGGCGCGAGCACGTCGATCCGACAGGATGGGTGGCGTTGTTTCAGCGTGATAAAAAGGCTTTGGGCCATGACCGCATCACCGACCCAGGAAGGGCCAATAACCAGGATATTCGGCTTTGCAGTCGGTGGGTCGACTGCCTGCATCAAACGGTCATGACTGAATGAGTTTCCCGAACCCACCTTTAAGACGAGTCATGAGACGACAGTCAACCATTCCCGATGATCGCGACGGCGCCCATGCACATAGTCGAAATAGAGGGACTGCAGCTGTTCGGTCAAAGGTCCCCGGCCCCCGTCACTGATGATCCGTTCATCCAATTCACGAATCGGCGTCACCTCCGCAGCGGTCCCTGTGAAAAACGCCTCGTCCGCAATATAGACCTCATCCCGCGTAATGCGCTTTTCAACCACGTCGAGGCCGATCTCCTGAGCAAGCTGCATCAGAGTGTCGCGGGTGATGCCTTCCAGCGCGGATGTCAAATCGGGTGTATACAAGCGTCCGCGGCGAACGATGAAGATATTTTCTCCGCTTCCTTCGGCAACATAGCCTTCATGATCCAACAACAGCGCTTCGTCATACCCGGATGAGAGCGCTTCCTGCAATGCAAGAATGGAGTTCATGTAATTGCCGTTGGCTTTTGCCTTGCACATCACGCTGTTGACGTGATTTCTGGTGAGCGACGAGGTCTTCACGCGAATCCCGGTTTTCATATTTTCGGCGCCCAGATAGCTCCCCCAGTCCCAGGCAGCCACCATTACGTGGACGTTCAGGTTATCGGCACGCAGCCCCATCCCCTCCGGCCCGAAAAAGCACATGGGGCGAATATAGCCCTGCTCCAGGTGGTTCTTGCTCACGACTTCACACTGAATCCGATTCAAAGTCTCTTTGTCGAACGGGATCCTCATATTCAGAATATGAGCCGAACGAAACAGGCGATCGGTATGGTCGCGCAGACGAAAAATCGCCGTGCCCTGCTCCGCTTTGTAGGCACGAAGGCCTTCAAAAACACCGACACCGTAGTGCAGTGTGTGCGTGAGCACATGTACTTTGGCTTCCCGCCAGGGAAGCCACTCGCCATCGAGCCAAATGAGGCCATCTCGGTCGGCCATCGACATCATGTTTTCTCCTGAAAGATCGGTTGAGGTTGGTATCCTGAGGGGTGGAGACGGATCGTTTAACGATTGGAGTCAGCAAAAGCCAATCGGATCTGTATTCCATTATAAAGGGAGATACGGTGCCGGGGACAATGAAATAGAGTTACCCACATCCAACCCGCTGACGAACGAAGTTAGTCAAGCATCAATTTCTGCCAAATCTGCTGCACACGCGATCGAAGCACCTTGATCGATTCGTCCGGAGCGAGCGCGGATTTGTCCTGCAATGCGGCCTGATGTCCCTTGTCGCGATAGAGACAATAGGCATCCTTCAGGACGTCAGCCTCCTCAGCACTCATGAAACCGGCGTCTCTCAATAATTCCAGCAGCCAGATGTTGCCGGTAAACTGAATCAGTTTCGGGTGATCCTTTGCACAGCGCAAGACGCCATATTGCACAATAAATTCAATATCCGCAATGCCCCCAACCCCCTGTTTCAAATCGAACATCCCAGGTTCATTATTAACGAGACTCGTACGCATTTTCTCACGCATCGTGTTAACTTCCTTCCGCAGAGATAGAGGAGCACGCGGCTTGGTCAATATCCCCATACGAATCTTGCCGAATTTTTCTGCAATGCTCATCGCACCGGCAACAAATCGAGCCCTTACCAAGGCCTGATGTTCCCATGTCCACGCCTCGTTGTACTGATAACGGTCGAAGGCATCGATATGGCTCACCAACAATCCGGCGTTGCCACTGGGCCGTAGCCTCATATCCACCTCATAAAGCACACCCGACAGCATATTTGCGGTTAAAATATGGATGATGCGCTGACCAAGCCGCGCGTACCACTGAGCGCAACCGATCGGTTTGCCGCCATCCGTTTGGGCTTCCCCCTTTTCCCCCGCATATAGAAAGACGAGATCGAGATCCGACCCGTATCCCAACTCGATGCCGCCCATCTTTCCATAGGCAATGATTCCAAACCCTGATACCTGATCGGCATGCTCACCGGGCGGAACACCGTGTTTTTTCGAAAGCTGACCCCACGCCAGCATCAGGACTTGATTGAGAATAACTTCTGCAATATCCGTCAAATAGTCACTGACGACCATTATCGGAATGACACCCATGATGTCCGCTGCAGCCACCCGCAGGACTTGCGCCTGTTTGAACTGGCGCAGCTCGATCATCTGCTGTTCGAGATCATCGTGGTCGATTGCGGCCAGGCGCTTCTCCAGCTCGGTCTCTAATGCCTCTTTCGACAGCGGTGCATACAGCGTTCGGGGATCCAATAACTCATCGAGCAAAAGAGGAAACCGGGCGATATGGGCAACGATCCAGGAGCTCGCTGTCGCCAGTTTGACCAATTGCGAAAGCGCAAGGGGGTTCTCGACCAACAACGATAAGTAAACCGTGCGGCTGGCAATAGCCTCGATAAGATCAAGGATGCGCTTAAGAGCCGTTTCGGGATCTTCGCTCGTTCCTGCCGCGCCCAGCAACATCGGCATCAGCTTGTCGAGGTATTGTGAACCCTGAGCGGTAAGCCGTTTAATCGGATGTGCCTTTCGAAAATCCGAAAGGATCTGCAATACTTGCGCAGGCTGCTCGTAGCCCAAAGAAGCAGCCGCCGCCGGCAACTGATCGTCCGCAGCACTTTCTGCCCACAGCAGCTCCGCATCACCATGCCCCGACTCCGACTGAGGCGATTCGAACACCTGCTCGAATACATTCTGGACCTGGTCCCGAACACTGTTCAGCGCTTGTGCGAACGCATCCCACTCCTTATACCCTAATGAGAAAGCGAGCCTAATACGCTGATCCGGTTGTTCCGGCAGGTCATGGACCTGACCATCCGCATATTCCTGCAGCCGGTTCTCGACCCGTCGCAGGATGCGATAGGCGTCCATCAACTTTTCGACGACGGGGACAGGCAACAGCGAATCGCGCCCCAGTGTCTCGAGAACTTTTAGAATCTGCCGTTGCTGCAACGCCTTATTACGGCCGCCTCGAATCAGCTGAAAAGCCTGCGCGACGAATTCGATCTCGCGAATTCCGCCAGGCCCCAGTTTGATATTATTCAGACGATCCTTGCGCTGCAGCTCCTGGGTGATCTGGAACTTCAACTGCCGCAGCTCACCAAAAGCCCGATAATCCAGATAACGACGATACACAAACGGGTGCAGCATGGCCTGCAATTGCTCGCCCGCAACCGGGTCGCCGGCAACAGGTCGGGCCTTTATCATCGCGTAGCGCTCCCACTCTCTGGCCTGACTCTGATAATAGCTTTCCATTGCATCAAAGCTCATAATCAAGGGGCCGCTGTCACCGAATGGACGCAGGCGCAGATCGATCCGAAACACGAAGCCATCCTCTGTGGCCGTATCGATCACTTTGACTAAATTGCGGCAAAGCTTGGTAAAAAACTCACCATACGAAGTATGGTGCCGGCCGGGCAAAAGACCCTCTTCGGGGTAGGCGAATATAAGATCGATATCGGAGGAAAAATTCAGCTCCCAAGCGCCCAGCTTTCCCATCCCCAGAACAACCGGTTTTTGTGGACCGCCATTGCTCAACATCGGGGTCCCTTGGCGTTCGCACATCCGGTCGAATATGTCATCGAGAGCAACCTGCAGGCAGACTTCCGCCAACGCGGAGAGATCGGAAAGCGTTTCGTCCAGATCGGTCCATCCGGCAATATCACGCCAGGCGATTCGCACCATCTCCCTCGCGCGAAAACGGCGCAGTGCGCGCATCAGAGTTTCCTCATCGTGCCACCCCGACTGCTTCAGCCGAGAACCATATTCCGAGCGTACCGAATCCGAGTACAAATCACCCGAATCGTTTAAGTTCGAGAGCATGCCCGGATCACGAAGACAACTCTCCATGACGAACCGGCTGCTCGCCCACACGAGACCGAGACTTTCCAGCAACGATAACTCTGAAGGAATGGTCGCCCCCAACGCAGCGGATCGCTCACAAAAATCCGACCATGCAGCGCTGACGGACGGCTCGATATCAGCCGGCAAAGCAGACAAACTGTTCCGGATAACTGATTGAACATCAACCACGTCGCCCCCCTCACCGACTTCAAAGAGAATTTTGATTGCCGCACAAAAAACCCCTGAGCGTGAGCAACAGGGGTTTTGAAGAGTTAAGAGCCTGGCGGTTCCCTACTTTCACATGGCTAATGCCAC
>Ga0209633_10001820_pt1 | contig 21361 bp, 23 predicted proteins | sample Cruoilmetagenom1_FD_187290 | JGI IMG/M metagenome (GOLD analysis project Ga0209633, IMG submission 187290) | Oil polluted marine microbial communities from Coal Oil Point, Santa Barbara, California, USA - Sample 1 (SPAdes) (version 2) | ecosystem: Environmental > Aquatic > Marine > Oil seeps ... | reverse complement strand
CATTCGCATAAGGACCGGGAATGCGGTCTGACGCGAGGCCCGCGCGATTGAACATATCACCGCTATCATCGGGCCCGTCGGCGACTTGATATTTGTATTTCGCCGCCAGGGCTTTCACCACCGGATTTTCATTCGGGTTGGCGCAATCGACATTGTCGGGAATGCCCGCCGGGCAGCGATCCAGATAAAACGGACCGCCTTTCTGGCCAAGATTGCGGAAGGAAACGAGGTCGAGCCCGTGGCAGTTCGAGCAGACGGTCTCGTAAACCTGATAGCCCCGTTGCAAGGCGTCTTTGTCGTATGTCCCGAAAGGACCGGCAAAGTGCCAATGGCCGTGTTTCGGCGCTTCGGCTTTGCCGCCTGCGGCCAATGCGCCCGTGGCGCCGATAAGACCGGCGATCGCGGCGACACAAAGGGTTCGGATCAAATTCATCGGCTTCATGCCTCTTCCCCTATTCCGCCGGCGCGGACGCAGCGCCTTCCGGCGCGGCGTCGCTGGGCTTGTGGGCGTTTAGAACGGACTCAGAAATCGACCGCGGCAACGGCTTCGGCGTTTCCATAATCCCCAGCAATGGCAGGATGATCAGGAAGAACGCGAAATAATAACCCGTCGCGATCTGCGCGTAGAGAACATAAGAGCCTTCCGCCGGCTTGCCGCCGAGATAGCCGAGCGCGACGCAGGCGATGATGAAGATGACGAACCACATCCGCGCAACCGGGCGATAGCGCATGGAGCGCACTTTGGAAGTGTCGAGCCATGGCAAGATGAAGAGTACGAGGATCGACGAGAACATCGCAATGACGCCGCCGAGTTTCGACGAGATCGGGCCGATATCGAAAGTGATCGCGCGCAGGATCGCGTAGAACGGCAAGAAGTACCATTCCGGCACGATCGACGCCGGCGTCGAGAGCGGGTTGGCCTCGATGTAATTGTCCGGATGGCCGAGCCCGTTCGGATTGAAGAACACGAACGCCGCGAAAAGGATAAAGAAGACGACGATCGCGAAGCTGTCCTTCACCGTGTAATACGGGTGGAAAGGCACGGTGTCTTTTTTAACGTCTTTGACTTCAACGCCGGTCGGATTGCCGTTTCCGCTCGTGTGGAACGCCCAGATATGCAGTGCGACAACGCCGAAGATCGCAAACGGCAAGAGATAGTGCAGCGAATAGAAACGGTTGAGCGTCGGATTGTCGACCGAGAACCCGCCCCACAAAAGCGTTCTGATATCTTCGCCGACAAGCGGGATCGCCGAGAACAGGTTGGTGATCACGGTCGCGCCCCAATAGGACATCTGACCCCAGGGCAGGACGTAGCCCATAAACGCCGTCGCCATCATCAAGAGGAAGATAACGACGCCGAGCATCCAAATGACTTCGCGCGGCTCTTTATACGACCCGTAATAAACGCCCCGGAACATGTGGATATAAACGGCGAGGAAGAACATCGACCCGCCGTTGGCATGGACGTAACGCATCAGCCAGCCATAATTCACATCGCGCATAATGTGCTCGACGCTGTCGAACGCCATCGACGTGTGCGGCACATAATGCATCGCCAGGACGACGCCGGTAATAATCTGGATGACGAGGCAAACGGCCAAGATGCCGCCAAAGGTCCACCAGTAGTTAAGGTTTTTCGGCGTCGGAAAATCCATGAAGTCGGCGCTCATGCGAATAATCGGCAGGCGCCTGTCCAGCCATTTTTCGAAACCGTTGCCGGGATTATATGTAGACGGATGGCTCATAATTGTTTCTCCCCTAACCGATCTTCACAAGCGTGTCGGAAAGGAACTCATAGGGCGGTACGGGAAGATTTTCCGGCGCCGGGCCTTTGCGGATGCGTCCGGCAAGATCGTAATGCGACCCATGGCATGGGCAGAACCAGCCATCATAATCGCCGCGGCTTTCGCCGGAGGCCGTGCCGAGCGGAATACAGCCAAGATGGGTGCAGACGCCGACAAGAACCAGCCACTCCGGCCGGGCGACGCCGTCAGCGCCGGTCACGCGCGCATCGTCTGTCGCGTCGAGCGATCCGGAAACATTGTCATTGCGAGCAACCGGGTCCTTCAGCGCGCCGAGCGGCGTTTCAGCCGCTTCGGCGATTTCCGCTTCCGTGCGGCGGCGGATAAACACCGGCTTGCCCTGCCACATGATTTTGATCGCCTGGCCGACGGCGACGCCGGAAAGGTCGACCTCTTTGGTCGACAGCGCCAGCACCGAAGCATCGGGGTTCATCTGGTCCACCAGCGGCCATAAAACGGCCCCTGCGCCGGCTGTGGCGGTCACCGCGCCAAAGATGTGGATAAAGTCGCGGCGGGTCGGTTCGCCGTCTTCTTCGAGTTCCGTTGTCGTCATGGGTTAGTCGCCCCTAAGGAATGCGCCCGCGAGCAAGAATCGCGAGCCGGTGTTATGCATGTCCTATCTACAAAGTCTAGGCGACAAAGCGCTGCGTCCTAGCGTCGCGAGGGGACAGGCGACAGGGCCGGAAACATGTGCAAAAACAGCCCCATGCGGCTGGCTCTCTATCAACCTGATATTCCTCAGAATGTCGGCGCAGCGATTCGCGCTGCGGCTTGTTTCGGCGCCGGTCTCGATATTATCGAGCCTTGCGGCTTCCCGCTTGATTCGCGCGAGATCAAACGGGTGGCGATGGATTACGGCGCCCTCGCCGCGCCGCTCGCCCATTCCGGCTGGCGGGCCTTTCATCAATCGCTTGAAGGCCGGCGGCTGATTGTCCTGACGACCACGGCCGAGCAATCGATCTGGGATTTTGACTTCTCCCCGGACGACACGCTCCTCATGGGCCGCGAAAGCGCCGGCGCGCCGCAAGAGGTTCACGCCGCCGCCGATGCGCGGCTAATAATCCCGCTGGCGCCGGGCGCCCGCTCCCTTAATGTGACGGTCGCAGCCTCCGTGGCGCTGGCGGAAGCGCGACGGCAGGTTGGATGGGACTAGCGCTTCTGCCTAAGCTCGTTGCGCCGCTGGCGAACGGCCCAGACGACAACAACGGCCACAAAAACAGCGCAAGAAACGATACGTTGGCGACCGCGTTGGCGGGGACGCCGGCGGCGATCGAACCAGCGCTGTCTATGACAAACCAGACGATCAACGCTGTAACGGCGCCGCGGATGACTTCCCGGTCGCCTCTTGCAACGCCCGGCACAACGATGAGGTAAAACATCACGGTCATCGCCGCGAACACGCCTCCGCCGATCGCGCTGAACCACCGCGCTTCTTCTGTGTAAGGTCCAATCTTGCCATCCAGCGGAAAATCGAGAAAATCGTGAAGGGTCTGTGATGCGACGTCAAAACCCGGAAACGCCCCTGAGGCGAAGACCAGCGCAAAAACAAACGAAACAATCGAGACGATGCGCAACATCGCCGCTGCTGAAGATGGTAACATGTGAAGCTCTCCTTTGCTTGCCTTGCCCCAAACATGAGACCACCATGCGCCGCGCGACAATTACCTCTGAGGTAAGCGCCTGCAGTCAACCAACCCGTTAGACTTATCGGTGAACCAACGCTCGATGGAGACACGTGATGACGGCAACATTTGGCGATATCATCCGCGAATGGCGCGCAGTTCGCCGATTCAGCCAGTTACACCTCAGCCTTGAGGCAAACACATCCGCCCGCCATCTAAGCTTCCTTGAATCGGGCCGCGCGAACCCTAGCCGCGCCATGGTTTTAAAACTCGCCGAAGCACTGGCGATGCCGAAAGGCGTCGCAAATCAGGCGCTGAGTGCAGCGGGCTTTGCAAACACCTTCCCTAGCTTGCCGATGAACGCCGACGCGCTCTCGCCTGTACGAGACGCTATCGCGCTGATGCTCGCCAATCACGACCCCCCTGCCCGCCGTCGCGGTCGATCGCAGCTGGAATATTCTCAACGCAAACAACGGCGCCATGGCGCTGTTTGCCGAAGTCGGCGCGGCCCAAACCACAAATCTCGTTGGCGCCCTAATTGAGGCGGCAGACGCCGACGCGATTGAGAACTGGGAGGAGATTGCGTTGCTCACGCTGGCGCGCCTTAGAGCCGAGATCACTCAACTCGGCGGCGATGACGTTCTTGAAGTTCTTGTAAGCAGACTTGCCGCTCACAAGCGGATCACAGAGGCAGATATTAGCACCATCGATTTCGGTCAGGCGGTGATACCGTCAATATTCAACATTGCCGGAAATCGTCTCTCGCTTTTCACAACGCTGGCGCAGTTCGGCACAGTCCAGGACGTTGCAGCCAGCGAAATCCGCGTCGAATTGATGTTTCCCACCGATGAGACAACGCGACGCTATTTCAATCAGCGTAAGAATTGACCATTCTGCAAGCGCAAAACATCGGCGGGAACAGCAAATGAAACAGTCAATCGTCCATATCGCGCTGGTCGTGCGCGATTATGATGAGGCGATCGCGTTTTATACGAAGACGCTGAACTTCACGCTGGTCGAAGACAGCTATCAAGCCGAACAGGACAAGCGCTGGGTCGTGGTGGCGCCGCCGGGATCAACGGGAACGACATTGCTGTTGGCGAAGGCGTCAAAGCCCGAACAGGAGCCGTTCATCGGCGACCAAGCCGGCGGCCGGGTGTTCCTGTTTCTGAACAGCGATGATTTTTGGCGCGACTATAATGACATGACGGCTAAAGGCGTCCGTTTTGTCCGTGAACCGAAAGAGGCTGATTACGGCATGGTCGCCGTTTTTGAAGACCTTTACGGCAACCGCTGGGACTTGCTTCAACTAAACCAAGATCATCCGTTGAGCTTTTAGGAACCACCCGGGCGTCGTTGGTGGCTTTATACCCCCCTTCGTCATCGTCGGAACAAGTCCGAGCATGACATTGCGTTTTGCCGGACCTATCAAATCCTTCTGCGTCAAAACCACACTGCGTCATCGTCGAGCTTGTCCCGGCGATCTTAGGCGGCGTATTCAGTCTGGCGGATTTCCGCTCGCAGGTTGAGGCGTCGAGTGGAAATCCAATGCGATGAAGTCTCCTCATGAGATGCTCGGAACAAGCCCGAGCATGACAATGTTTGCTTTACGGGATTGATCAAATGTCACTGGAAGAACAAAAACAAACCGCCAAACTCTGGTTCGAAACCCTTCGCGATCAAATCTGCGCGGCCTTTGAACAGGTCGAAGACGCGGCGGGCGAGCTTTACGCCGATATGCCTCCGGGCCGTTTTGAAAAAACGCCGTGGACCCGGGGCGATGGTTCGGAAGATCAGGGCAATAGTGATCAAGGGGGGGGCGTGATGTCCCTGATCCATGGGCGGGTCTTTGAAAAGGCGGGCATTCACACCTCGACCGTTTACGGTGAGTTTTCCGAAGAGTTCCGCAAGCAAATTCCGGGCGCGGAAGAAGACCCGCGCTTTTGGGCGTCAGGCATTTCGCTGATCGCTCATACGCGAAACCCGCATGCGCCGGCCGCGCATATGAACACGCGCATGATCGTCACGACGAAAAGCTGGTTCGGCGGCGGCGGCGACTTAAACCCGATGCACCCAGACTATCGCGACGAGAGCCATGAAGACGCCGTCGCTTTTCATGCAGCGATGCGCGCGGCGTGCGATCCGCACGATCCGGCGTATTTCCCGAAATTCAAAAAATGGTGCGACGATTATTTCTTCCTGCCGCACCGGAACGAGCCGCGCGGCGTCGGCGGGATTTTCTATGATCGCCACAACACCGGCGACTGGGACAAAGATTTCGCCTTCACGCAGGATGTCGGCAAAGCATTCCTGGATAGCTATCCGAAGCTCGTCGCCAAACGCATGGATCAGCCGTGGACGGCCGATGACAAGGAAAAACAGCTCATCCAGCGCGGGCGCTATGCGGAGTTCAACCTCCTCTATGACCGCGGCACGACCTTCGGCCTCAAAACCGGCGGCAATGTGGATTCGATATTGTCGTCGCTGCCGCCGGAAGCGAAGTGGCCCTAATCCAAATACGCCGGCGCCATCGGCAGCGTTTCCATATGCTCAAGGGAATGCTGGACGATCACGCGGGCGCCGGTCTCCGCGGCGAGCGCTTCGAACCTGTCCATGGACGCCAGGGTTTCTTCTTCGTCGGTGTTGAAGCTCGGAACAATCCGTTTTTCGCGCGACTCGATCAGATGATAGAGATCGCCGGTCAACATGACTGGCCCGGCGTTTTTCAAATTGACCTTAAGAGAGGTATGGCCCGGCGTGTGACCCGGCATCGCGACGATCATCACCGAGCCGTCGCCAAAGACGTCATAGTCGCCGTCGAACTCGGTTGTCTGCGCGCCTTCAAGCGGCGCGACCAGCGCAAACCCCTGTTCGTTCGCGCGCGCCTCATCGCGGAACATATAGGCGCGCTCGTCGCTGTCGACGAGGAAGGTCGAGCCGGCGAACATCCCCGCATTGCCGACATGGTCGAAATGCGAATGTGAGATTGAGAAGAACTCAATATCAGCAGGCACAACGCCAACGGCTTCAAGCTGGCTTGCAAGCGTCGTCGGCACGGAAACATGGAACGGCCCATTGGTGACGCCCTCGGCGTTCTCATTAAGCGCGTCGGGAAGGCCGGCGTCCCACATCAGATCGCCTTTGGGGTGGCGAATGAGGTAGCACATGTCGGCGGCTTCATTCTGACGGCCCTCATAGGCGCCGTTGCTGGAGAACAGCCCGAGGTCGAGCATGCCGATGCGTCCGCAGTCAAACGCATAAAGACGCAATGCTTCGTCGCCGCTTGCCGGCGCAGCAGCTTCTTCCGTTGCGTCTTCTGCCGGCGCCGGCGCGTCTTGCGCCTTTTCCCCTTGCGAACAGGCGGCTAGGCCAAAAGCGGCAAGAAGGATGATCTTTTTCATAACGGCAATCCTCAAATCAAAAAATAGAACCACGCAAACTAGTGTGTTTTAACGCCGGCGCAATCCATATTGAAATGTTGAGCGGACGCTCACCCTGCGCGGCGCACCGCCAATTCCAGCGCTTCCAGAAAACGTGAGCGGTCTTTCTTTGAAAACATTGGGCCGCCACCGGATATCTCGCCCATTTCGCGCAAATCCCGCGAGAGCGACCGCATCGCCATTCCCATGCCGATATTATCGGCGGTGAACGGTTTGCCCGTCGCACCGACTGCCTGCGCGCCGACTTTGAGACATCGTTCGGCAAGCGGGATATCATTCGTGATCGCGATGTCTCTTTCCGTGATATTCTCGGCGATCCAGTCGTCGGCCGCATCCGGGCCGTCGCTCACAATCACCCGGCGCACATCCAGCCCCACAGGCAGGCGCATCCGCGCATTGGAGACAAAATGGACCGTAGCCCCGTGACGGTCGGCGACGCGGACGATCTCGTCCTTCACCGGACAGGCGTCAGCATCGACAAAAATCTGCGGCTTTTTCATATGCGCCGTTTCGCGTTAGGATCAGTTACCAACGGCGTTATCAAATAACACAGAAAGATGCCATGACGGATTTTGAAGCCCCTTATATTCTCGCCATCGATCAGGGCACGACGTCGAGCCGCGCGATCGTGTTTGACCGCGCCGGCAGAAACGTCGCGGTCGCACAAAAGGAATTCAAGCAACACTACCCCGCAGACGGGTGGGTCGAGCATGACCCGGAAGAGATCTGGCAGACGACGCTTGAAACCGCGCGGGAGGTTTTTGAAAAGGCGGAGAAGAATGGCGGCGAGATCGCCGCAATCGGCATCACCAATCAGCGCGAGACGACGATCCTGTGGGATCGCGCGACAAGCCAGCCGATCTATAACGCCATCGTCTGGCAGGACCGGCGCACGGCGGATGTCTGCCGCGAAATGGGCGAAGCCGGGCTCGAAGAACACATCACGAGCCGCACCGGCCTTTTGCTTGATCCTTATTTCTCGGCGTCAAAAGCCGCGTGGATATTAGACAATGTCGACGGCGCCCGCGCGCGCGCGGAAAAAGGCGAGATCGCCTTCGGCACCGTCGACTGCTTTTTGATCTCGCGCCTGACCGGCGGCGAGGTCCACGCAACCGACGCCACTAATGCAAGCCGCACCAGCCTTTATAATATCCATACGAATGAATGGGACGAGGCGCTGATTGATAAATTCCGCGTGCCGCGCGCTTGCCTGCCGAGCGTGCGCGATTGCGCCGATGATTTCGGCGCGACGGACCCGGAGCTTTTCGGGCGGCCGATCCCGATTTGCGGCGTCGCTGGCGACCAGCAGGCGGCGGCGTTCGGTCAGGCCTGTTTTGATGTCGGCGACATTAAAAGCACCTACGGCACGGGATGCTTCGTGCTCGTGCATACGGGCGACGAACCCCTCGCCTCCAACAACAAACTCTTGACGACAATCGCCTACCGCCTCGGCGGCGAGACGCGTTACGCGCTTGAAGGCTCAATCTTTATCGCCGGCGCCGCGGTTCAATGGCTCCGCGACGAGCTTGGGCTGATCAAGGATGCGGGTGAAACGGCCGAGCTCGCCGAGAGTATCGACACCAATGAAGGCGTTTATCTGGTTCCCGCGTTTACCGGTCTTGGCGCGCCCCATTGGCGGGCCGACGCGCGCGGGGCGATCTATGGCCTCACCCGCGGCGCCGGGCGCGCGCATCTTGCACGCGCCGCGCTGGAATCGGTCGTCTACCAGACCGCGGATTTGATGGACGCGATCGCCAGGGATGGCGTGCAGCCGAAGACCCTGCGGGTCGATGGCGGCATGGTCGCCAATGACTGGCTGATGCAGTTTCTCGGCGACATTTTGAATGTGCCGGTCGAGCGCCCCCGCGTGCTTGAAACAACAGCCCTCGGCGCAGCCTATCTCGCCGGCCTGCAAGCGGGCATCTTTCAGAGCACGGATGAAATCGCCGAACGCTGGCGCCTAGACGCCCGCTTCCAGCCCGCAATGGCGCAGGACGAGCGACGCCGTAACGTCGCCGGGTGGAAAGAGGCGTTGCGCAAAACGCTTGGATGAAATGCGGCGCACGCGATAATCACGAGCATTGGTTTTTTCACGCCCTGCGGCTTGCCCCCTCCGACCCTTCGGGCCGTCAAAAGTATACTTTTGACCCCCCGTAAACGGGGGAGGGATTAGATCAAGCAAGCGTCAAATTCCTTCTTCCCCCGCCTGCGGGGGAAGTGTCGGCGGAGCCGGCGAAGGGGGCCTCTGAGCCGGAATAAAGCCCCTAACCAGCGGTTGAGTCGCACCCCCAAAAAATACAACCCTGAGAGGGTATTCTTCCATGAATCCCGCATTTGGTGAAAGGTTATCCTCACCGATTTGGGCGGCCCTATACTTCTAAACAGTCCGGATATGGAGAGGCGTAGAGCTCACCGTTTCTTTGCGGTCCGGATTGCGGCGAGCGGACGGGCTCGGGCCTAACGGACCCCATAGCCTAGTTCGGCCGGTCGTTGCAGCCAGGCTTTCGTGGACGGTTTCCCGAAAGGAGGCCGGTCGGGGCGTTACACTCCCGGCGACACGCGCATCAATAAGGGCGGTGGTAAGAAACGCTGTCTTTGCGGAGCGGGAGCATTCGTTTCCCTGCATCCGCCGGCCGGCTCGCAAGAGTTCGCTGCTCGATGAGACGCCTCTCCCTTACGGCTGGCTGGCGACGCAGAACAACGCCGCGCGCGAGACGTGATGCGTCCCGTGTTTTAAAATTTGATTGGATGTTTCGCGTCTCGCGCGCCTCTCCATCCTATACGTTCGGACTCGTGTGAGCCGCGGCGCGGGAAAGCTATGGAAAAACGGAAATGCACCAAGTTGTCATGCTCGGATTTATTCCGAGCATCTAGGGACGAAACCTCAATGCGCTCGGTTTCCGCAAGGGCGCATTAACCATCTAGCGGAATTCTGCGAAGAGAGAATACGCCGCCCTAGATCATCGGAACAAGTCCGATGATGACTACTGCACGGTTTCTAATATGTACGCGGGTGCTGCGGCGCATCCGGAATCACGACAAAGAGATTTTGTCGCGGCGGAGGTAACCCAATGTATTTTATTGTGTTTCTAACCATCGCCATGCCGGCGGACGATATTTTTGCAGCGCAGCAAAATTTGGGTGAGCATTCTAATTTTCCTTCCTATGTTGGTCTCGAAGCGAAGGAATTGGGCAGACGGAAGCGGGAAAGACCAGCCGGCCAAACGCCCCGGAAATGAAAAGGAGCCAATCATGGCGAACAAAACTGAAACCGCTCAAGTCACCCCCGCAGAGGCTCTGCGCAAGGGCTGGCTCGCCTATCTCGGCCTTTACGGCGCAGCCTATGAGCGCGTGAAGCCGCTGACCGCAAAAGCCGGCGAGACCATCGAGCAACTGATCGCCAAAGGCGAAACGGTTGAAACGAACGCACAGGAAGCTGCAGAAGACGCGCGCGAACGCGCTGCCAACTTCTACGGCGAAGGCGTCACGCGCGTGCGCCGGTTCATGCCGGAATTTGTGACCCGCACCGATCGCGTTGACGAACTCGAAGCGGAAATTGCAGCGCTTAACAAAAAAGTTACTGCGCTGACGAAAAAACCGGCAGTCAAGCGCACAACCAAAACGAGCGCGAAAGCCGCCTGATAAAGGCTCCGGTCTTTGTTGCGTACCAAAACGGGGCGCCTGAATGGCGTCCCGTTTTATTTTGCGTCGCAACATAAAGCGCCCGCATCAGTTTGCGGTTGCGCTAAAAAACCTCAATACTGCGGGACAACATAAAACGGGCAAATATAAGCAAGATCAACATGCTGGGAGGCGACATGGCGAAGCAAACCGAGAACCTCGGGGAACAGGCCGCTGAGACAACGACCGGGCTAAACCCGATTATCGGCGTGCGCCCCGGCGAGCTCTTGAAGTCGTTCGGCGTCGTCATGGCCCACGCAGCGCGCCAGCCGGCGCCCTTCGCAAAGCATTTCGCCAATTACGGCAAAGATCTCTATCAGATCGCTACCGGCAAATCTGAAATCGCACCGGACAAAAAAGATCGCCGCTTTCAGGACCCAACCTGGAAACACAATCCCGCCTATAAATACAGCCTGCAATCATGGCTCGCCATGCGCAAAGGGCTGGAGAACTGGATCGTCGATTCCGGCGCCGGCGAATCCGATCAGGTCCGTGCACGGTTTATTCTCGATCTGGTCGCCGACAGTCTCGCGCCAACCAATTCATTGGTCGGCAATCCTGCGGCGATCAAGCGGTTTTATGAAACCGGCGGCATGTCGCTCGTCAATGGCTTGAAGAACGCCTATGACGACATCCGCCATAATGGCGGCATGCCGAGCCAGGTTGACACGCGCCCGTTCAAGGTCGGCGAGAATCTCGCAACGACGCCGGGCGCCGTGGTTTTCAAGAACGAGATGCTGGAGCTCATTCAGTACAAGCCCGCGACCGACGAAGTCTTTGAAACGCCGTTGATGATCGTCCCGCCGCAAATCAATAAGTTCTACGCCAACGATCTTAGCCCCGACAAAAGCGTTGTGCGGTTTTTGGCGTCGCAAGGCATGCAAGTGTTTGCCGTTAGCTGGCGCAACCCGCAAAAACAGCACGCCGATTGGGGCCTGGAAAATTATGTCGAGTCTCTGATCGAAGCCGCCCACGCAATATTGAAGATCACCAAGCAGAAGAAACTCAATATCTCCGGCGCCTGTTCCGGCGGAGTGACAACGGCGTCGTTTTTAAGCGAGCTTACCGCCCGCAAGGACGACATCATCAATTGCTTTACCTTGCAGGTCTGCATTCTCGATCCGCATTTTGATGACAGCGAGGTCGGGCTGTTTGTTTCCGACGCCGCGATTGAAGCTGCGCGCAAACACACAAAGAAAAAAGGCATTCTTGCCGGCGACGAGCTGTCGCGCTCCTTCGCCTGGCTGCGGCCTAACGACTTGATCTGGAATTATGTCGTCAACAATTACCTGATGGGCAATGATCCGCCGCCGTTTGATATTCTCTACTGGAACAACGACACCACCAATCTGCCGGCGCAGCTCCATTCCGACTATCTCGATATTTATGGAGACAAACGCTTTGCCGAGCCGGGTAATGTCGATTTTATGGATCACAAGATCGATCTGACCAATGTCAAGCAAGACGCGTTTATGGTCGCCGCGATCACCGACCACATTACGCCGTGGCGCGCGTGCTATCGCAACAATCATCTGTTCGGCGGCGATGTGGAATTCGTGCTGTCCAAAAGCGGGCATATTCAGGCGCTGTTAAACCCGCCGGGCAATCCCAAAGCGCAATATTTCACCAATCCCGAGCTGCCCGCTGAGGCTGAGGAGTGGTTTGCCGGCGCAGAGCCGCAGCAGGGGTCGTGGTGGCCGCGCTGGGTCGACTGGCTGAGCGAGCGGTCTGGCGAAAAGAAAGCCGCGCCCAAGTCTCTCGGCGCCAAAGCCTTCCCGCTGATCGTTAAGGCGCCCGGCGAATATGTCTTCGGCTAGCCAGAATTGGAAATAGTGTGAGTACTGAAAACCACCATATTCCGGAAATTCGGTTCGAGAAAATCGGTTTCCAAAAGCTGCGCACAGCGATCTGGCACAGTGAGGCGACCGCCCCAAAAACGCCGCTGCTTTTCTTCAACGGTATCGGTGCCAATCTCGAAATCGCGCAGCCGCTTGGCGATTTGCTGAGGGATCGCGACGTCATTACGTTTGACCTTCCGGGCGTTGGCGGTTCGCCGGGACCAACGGCGCCTTACCGGCCATGGTGGGTCGCCCATGCGGCGCGGCAGATCCTGAAGCGCAACGGCTATGATAAAGTTGACGTTATGGGTGTTTCCTGGGGCGGCGGCGCCGCGCAGCAATTCGCGTTTCAATACAAAAAACGCGTGAATCGTCTGGTGCTCGCCGCAACATCGCCTGGCGCCATTATGGTGCCGGGAGACATTGCGGCGCTCAGCAAAATGGCCCATCCAATGCGCTATGTCAGTCAGGACTATCTGATCGAGCACTTTGAAACGCTTTATGGCGACGAGCAGAGCGGCGCGCATATGTTCGCCGAACATATGACGCCGCCGACCTTGCGCGGTTATCTCGCGCAGCTCTCGGCGATGGCGGGCTGGACCGCCCTTCCCTTCCTGCCATTCCTGCAGCACCGGACGCTGATCCTCGCCGGCGACAAGGACAAGATCGTCCCCCTCGCCAATGCGCAGATTTTGAAATTCATGATTCCGAAATCCCGGCTTCATGTGGTCGAAGGCGGCGGTCATTTGTTTCTTTTGTCTCGCGCGGATGAAATATTGAAAGTGATGACGGCCTTCCTCGACGGACCCGGCGAGGCGGATCTGGAGATTTCCGACGCGGCGTTGCAGCCCGCCGGCTAAAGCAAACGGAGATTATTGTGGTGAAAAAACCGGCACAGCCCCCGCGCGGCGGCGACATGGCCCGTAAGATCTGGCTTGCCGGCATCGGCGCTTATGGGCGCGCCTTTTCCGATGCGCAGGAATCGCTCGCGAAGGTCACCGATGATACATCGCGCGTATTCGACGACCTTGTCGCCAAAGGCGAGGAGATTGAAGATACGGTCGAAGAGCGCGGCCGGGCGCTCGCCAAACGCGTGAAAGCGCCGTCCCGTTCGCTCGATGAGCGCATCAAACAGATGCGCGCGCGCCTGACCCAAGACGAAAGACCAGGCGGCGAACGGATGGAAGCGATCGAGGCTCGGCTCGCATCCATCGAGAAAAAACTCGACGCGTTGCTCGGTGAGGCCAAAAAGGCGCCGGCGAAAAAACCGCCCAAGCGAAAATCCGCCGCCAAGAAAAAATCGTCGTAACGCCGCGCCATGGCTGGCAAAATAAAAACCCGCGATCGCATTCTCCAGACCGCCCTGGCGCTGTTCAATGCGGAAGGCGAAGCGCAAGTCTCAACGGTCGATATCGCCGGCGTCATGGAGATCAGCCCCGGCAATCTCTACTATCACTTCCGCGGCAAGGAAGCGATTATCGAGGCGCTTTTTGACGATTTCGAACAAGAGATCCGCCAGGTATTATCGGCGCCGATCAAACACCCGCTGGCGATCGAAGATAACTGGATATTCGTTTATATCGTCTTTGAGGAAATCAATGACTTCCGTTTCTTTTACTACGGCCTTGCGTCAATCCTGGAGCGTTGCCCGGATCTGCGCTCGCGCATGACGCGGCTGTTAAAACTCAAGCGGGAAACCGTAGATGCAATCCTGAAACCGCTGGAGAATGACGGCCTATTAGAATTTTCCCCCGGCGAGCGCGAAGGTCTCGCCGCACGGCTTGCCGCGCATCTCACCTTCTGGCTGCAATATCGCGATTTGACTGCGCCCTCGAAAGAAGATCGCGAAATAATCAATGACGGCGTCTACACAACCATGATGCAAGTCACGCCATATGTGTCCGGCGACCGTGCGGTTTATGCAGCGATGCTGAAAGATTTCTTTGCGGCGCAGAAATAAGCGATGGGTTAAAGCTAAGTGAGCGCTGCAACGATCAAAACGACAATAAGCGCACACCACCCCGCCGCAAAAGCTATCGGCGCAGCGATAACGCCGATGACGGACATCAATCCGTATAGCAGCAAAAGATGGGTGAGCGCGGCGGCGATCTGCGCGCTCAATGCCCAGCCGGGCCGGCCGCGCGCCAGCACCGCAGAATCAAGACCAATGCCGATAAGACGGAGCGGCTGGGCCGCAGCCATCAGCGCAATAACAGGCGCAGCCGCCAAGAATTCCGGCCCGCCGATAAGCGTCGCAAGGTCCCGGCGAAAAACTGCAAACAGGAGCACAATCGGCGCGGCGACGGCGACCGCCGTTAAAATCGATCGCACGACAACGCGCAACATGGCGCCCCGCCCCACCTTCGTTTCGACGTTCGAAAGCTCCGGGAAAATCGCCCAGTTCAGCATATTGGCCGGATGCGCAATAAGGTTTGAAAGATTGAGCGCCACGCGCAAGAAACCGGCGGCGCTTGGGCCCAATACGGCGCCGACGATAAGCACCGGCAATTCACTGTGCGACAATTCTATCGTGCTGGAGAGGTTTGTCTTGACGATGAACGCAAACCATTCACGGCTTGCATTGCGGTCAGCCGGACCAAATATTCTTGGCGCCAATCCCTGCTTGTCGAGCGAGCGCAATCCGAAAACCCACAAGCTACCGCCATTAAAGAACGCGCTTACAATCCAGAGAATAATGAAAGCGTTCACATCCGCACCCGCCAACCACAACGCAACGGCGCCGGCAAACCTGATTGCAGGCATGAATGTCATTTGCCAACTCAGTTTCTTGAACTCATCAAAAAGCCGCAGCACGCCAGCAGGGGTCGGCGTCATCAAAAAAGGTATTGCGAGACTATAAAAAATAGCCAGACTCGCGACTTCGTCCGACCACCCAAAAAAACGCGCCGCATGGGGCGCGGCCAAAATCCCGATGCCCACAGCGGCGACGGCGCTGATGAGATCAAGCCGTATTGTGAATCGTAGCAGCGACTTCAACGCATCATGATCGCGTTCGTGCACCATTGGCGCGCCGAACCTTATGATTGCCTGCCATGATTGAAAGCTCGCGACACCGGCAACGACCAAAGCAAATGCATGAACGAGTATTAAGACGCCCAATTGTTCCGGGCCAAGGCTGCGCGCTGCAATCGCAAGATAGGCCAGGCTCAAAACACCGGCCACCGCTTTGGCGCTTACCAGCGTTCTGGCGTTGTTAAAAATCCGGCAAGCTGATTGCCGCGCTGAGAATGTAGCTGGTTTGGTCACGGGCGGCCCGGCGCAGACTTATTCTTCCAGGCGCATAAGGGAAGGTTCATTGATCGGAAAATTGTCACATGCCCGCCTGTAGCCCACGCATCGCAACCCGCGATTGCTCTAGGCGAACTGCTCCAGCGCTTCCGCCGCGCGGCTTGCGGAACCGGTGACGGCGTCGCCAAAAGTTTTGCGAAACGCCGTTTTCTGTCGCTCCATATAAAAGCGGCGAAGCCAGGTATGTTGAGCAAGCAAATCATCAATTTCACACGGGTTGGAAATAACTTTGCCGAGATCCCAATGTGCATAATTCGGGTCGCCCGCCCAATCAACGCCATGGCTGTTAAGAAAGATACAGACCCCCGGCTTGTGTAGAAATTCATAAACCTGACTTGATGCGTCGCCGATATAAATATCGGCCGCACGCGTATAGGTCATGTCGATGCTTGCATTCGATCCTGTATCGATCACAATATTAGGACAATCAAAAAAGCGCTTGTCTATTGGCCGCCGCCACATGACTCTCGATTTATCTGTCGAGATATGAAGCCTACGTGTAAAGAGCATAACGTGCGGCGCGAATATCAAATTATAGTCTTTTCGCTCAGCAAAAAACTCTAAGACCTTCTCTCCATGTTCGAACCATGATGACAAACTCGGATCGAAATGAGGGTTGTAGAGAACTATGGGGTTATCATTATCAAACAGGCGCGCAGGCTTCGCCGTTTCGAGGCCAACAATATCAAATTTTGGATACCCGACGATGGAACTATTTCCATCTCTAATGATGCCGTCATTCAACATTCGATCCTGAATCTTCTCGCCAGGAACCAATATATGATCGAATTTACTAATGTTCGGATCGAAACCAACTGCTCGATCCCCAGCGCCATGCTGGGTGTAGACAAATTTTGTGTTACGCAACCCAAACCGGGTTTTCAACAATAGGGATGTCGTTTCCGGCGCAACAATAACATCCATGTTTTTTAACACTTCACGATTGGCGTAAAGCGCGCCGACACGCTCGATGGGCACCGCGCGGCTCGTTATGATTTCGAGGCCTTTGGCGACAGCCGGGGTTTTGAGAATGGTCAGCTTTAGCCTGCGCAAGACAGTCGGCGAGAGCAAGCTCTTCAGTAGCGCCGCGTTGTGCTGTTTACGAACAAACGCATGAATCTCATAATTGCTAGATTGCAATGCCAGCGCATTCAGGATCGGCGCACAATGCGGTATGTGATGCGATTGTTCATGAATAAACAGGAACCCGATTTTCTTTTGGGGCTGCTTCCAAGCATGAAAACGTTGCAACGCCCTGTCGGCCGTCTCAACATTGTGCATGGACCGTTTTCGAAAAATTGCGGATAGTTGCAGATGCGATGCGTCAGATTGGGTTTTCATTGCGATAGCGATCCAGAAAATCTAGTCGCCGATATATTCTTGCAATTGGCGAAGACAAGATGGCAAACATCAAGTTACCCGCCTCAATATTGGAAAAGTAGCCTTCGAATGATCACTATTGGTCGAGAATTTGTGATTACAAAAAGAACTAATTTTAGAAATTCTATCAATAAGAATATTTAGCGTATTTATTCGACGCAAATTCGTGCGTGTTAACTGCGTGTCATGTTCGTTATCGCCCTAACGAGATCGATGTCCTCCGGTTTATCGACATCTATTGCCGCTTCAGCAAATTTCAGCGGCAACAAGCCAACCCGTACGCCGGTTTTGCGGCGAACTTTCTTCATGGCGGCATCTTTGGAAAGCAAACCCGCCAGATAAAGAACGCCTGTAAACAACCCTATTTCTGCGGCCATTTTTGCGGGCTTCTTGCGGTTATCCTCAAGGCGGCGCCAGAATTCGATTAACGGTTCAGCCCGCCCAACCTTGAACCAGAACAAATTGGCGCCGGAAAATTCAAAATCTCGAAAACGAACAAATGTTCGCTTTGTATTTGGATATGCCGCCATATACACGTCGCGCGTTACGCAAGCAGCAGCGGCGTCGTATTCGTCCGTATCAATTTGATGCAGGAAATCCTCGATTATTTCGCTGGTCAAAAGTGCGTGATCACATGTCGTCACAAGAAGATTGCCACCCGCTGGGGCAGATTTGAGCGCCTGATAAACTGTTCTGGACGGCGATCCCGCCGTCTCGACAAAGCGAACCGGCGGCGGCCCGTCCGTCTTGGCCTGAAGCCGGGCGTGGACATCGTCCGGCGCCGCAATCTGACGCTCGCTGACATCCGATACGCCTGCGAGCGCGTCCATAACGCGTTCGATCATCGGTTTTCCACCGATATCAAGAAACGCTTTGTGACCGCCCGCATATTCGTCAAGCGGATCGCCTGCTGCATTTCGGCGCCCCGCCAAGATGAGGGCGCTTAACGGTGCTTTGCTGGACGCCATCATTCTTGTTCCTTTATTAGGCTCATGTGCTGTGCAGTCATATGTCTTGAGCCTTATGACCGTTTTCCAGAAAAGGGTCGTTCGTATCGGTTTGTTTCTACCGTAACGACGGTATTTTTTTCTGGATCCAGTTCTCTGATATCGAGTGTTAAGAGCCAGCGCCCATCCTCTGATCTCGACAGCGAAAACAAATTGTAACGCGCAGCGCAATATTTTCCGTGCGCATGGGGATGCGACGCCGACCCGCCGCCTATTACCGGCGCTAGCCCTTCGGGTGTCTCAACGGATGCAAAAATTGGCGCGTGCGTATGGCCGTGCAGGACGAGGTCAACGCCAACTTCCGAAATCATAGCGCGAAGCGCCGCCTTGTCGTCCAATCCTTTCCTTGCGGAGGTCACGCCGTCATTAACCGGATGATGAAGGACGAGAACGCGAAACTGACCCCGGCTACGCGCTTCAACCAGCAATTGCCTGATGCGCTCGATCTGGTCGGCGCCCAAACGACCGGACGCCAATCCGGGCGCCGTCGTCGGCGCGCTATTTGCGACGATAAAAACAATGTCCTCTACGCCGGGGATTTGACGCAGGAACGGAAAATCATCGAACCCGGCCGCCTCACGATCACCTTCTTGATCAGAGCGCGCGCCGGTCATATATCCGGCAAGAAGCCCCAGTGTTTCGAGCCACTTGGTTCTCACATAGGTATCGTGGTTTCCCGGGGCGAATACCGTCGGTATGCCGTCAAATCGCTCATCCAGCCAAGTTCGGGCGTCCCGAAATTCCGCCGGCAGCGCGATGTTGACGATGTCGCCGGAAATAATTGCTGCATCACAGGACTGCGCCGCCAGATCCGCCGCCAGCGCATCGCTCGCCTCTTGCTTATGGAGCGCAGAACGGCGGCGGCGCCAGGACAGATAGCCGAGCGCCCGCTTGTTCAAAAGCGCGCCCAGCCCCGGCTTTTCGCGGATAGGCAGGTGAATATCCGTCATATGGCCGAACTTTAATTCCACTAAGTCCATGCTTTTTCGTTCATTTCAGGTTTCTGGGTGACTAGTATCGGGCCGGCGTTATCATATATAGGTCCACAAAAAGAAAGCTCTTGCGTAAAACAGTGTGATTTAGGGATGCCCGCCACAACCAAAGAACACGAGACCGCCGCGACGGCGGCGCCAGGCCGCTTCGCGCCGCATTCGGTAAAATGCGGGCAAGAGCCGGGACCCGCTCCAATCTTGGCTTGCGAAACAGTATTATGACCGCAATCGGGCTCATCATTAACGGGAAAAGCAATCGCAGCGCAGGCGTGATTGACGGCTTGCTGAACGTCGCCCGCCGTTTCGATTCGGTGCGCACCGACGTTTTGGACGGCATTCACGGGCTGGAAAAATCGCTCATCGGCATGAATGACAGCAAGGTCGATACGCTGATCGTCGCCGGCGGCGACGGAACGCTGCAAGCGACTTTTACCGACACGATTAACAACAGGCGTTTTGATCATTCTCCTCACTACGTCGCCCTTCCCTGCGGCATGACGAATGTCATCGCCAATGATTGCGGCCTCAAAGGCTCGCCGGTTGAATCCCTGGATAATTTTTTACGGCGCCGGCAGAACGGCGACGTCTCGCCGGTCAATCGTCCGCTTTTAAGCGTTAAGTCTGGCGAGCAGGATCCCATCTACGGCTTTTTCCTCGGTGCGGGCGCGTTCCACTCTGCAGTTCAGTTTAGCCGTACCGACATTCAATCCAAAGGCGCCAAACGATCTCTCGCATTAATTATCAGTGTGCTGAGCTATATTGTGAAGGTCGCCACGGACCCGAACAACACATTTGACCCAGTTGAGCTGGAATTCATCGAGGGCGCGCCGGACCAATCGTCCGCGGAGGTTCTGCACTCATTGTTCATGACCACGACGCTTTCAAAACTGGGATCCGGTATTTTTCCTTTCTGGGGCGACGGCCCCGGCGCGATGGCGACAACAACCGTTGACTATCCGATAAGGCGGATTTTGCGCGCCGCGCCTGCGATCCTGCGCGGCAAGGGGCTTTCCTGGTTTGAAGATTATGGCTATCGCAGCTGGCGTTCCAATCAAATGATGATGCAATTTGACGGGCCGTTCGTGTTTGACGGCGAAATTTTTCAGGCCGACAAAAAACACCCGACGGTATTTGAAACATCGCACAATGTTAACTTTCTAAGCTAGGAATTTCACCTTGTCGAAGAGCGGCGATCAGGAGCGATCTGCTTATATCAGCCGGTCGCTTTCGAAACCTTGTTCGGAGGCGGTCGATTTTCTCGCTCGCGCGTTGCAGGAAAAATATCCGGGCTCTGCGGTTTTGCTTTACGGTTCTGGCAACAGCGTCTTAAGCCATAAAGACCCTAGCGAAGTCCTCTTTGATTTTTATGTCATTACGCCCTCCTATCAAGAAACATACAAATCCCGGTTCCTCGCCTTTCTGAATTACTGCATCCCGCCGAATGTTTTTTATCTGGAAGAGAACTTTTCAGGCGGCGCGTTGCGGGCGAAATATGCAATTTTGTCGATCTCCCATTTCGAAAAACTCGTCAGCAAAAAGACGTTTCACTCCTATTTCTGGGCGCGCTTTGCGCAGCCAAGCCTTATCGTCGCCGCGCCCGAAGATATGCGTCGCCGCATCCAGGGGTGCGTCGAAACCGCGATTGATACGTTCGTCGCTCGCGCCGCGCCCCTTGCCGATGCGGGCGCGCCGACCAGCCAAATCTGGCATAGAGGGCTGACGCATTCTTACCGGGCGGAACTGCGCGCAGAACAGCCCGGGCGCGTCGATGATCTGCTTGAAAGCTATGGCGAGTGGCCTGCCGAAGTCACAAGACTGGAAATCGCCGGAAAGACGACCTCCCCCGGCGCCAACAACCGAAGCAAACTCGCATGGCAGCTTCGCGCCGTTCAGGGCGCCTTTTTGTCCGTCATTCGCTTGCTTAAAGGCACGATAACCTTTCAGGGCGGCGTCGATTACATCGCCTGGAAAATTAGCCGTCACGCAGGCTTTTCCCTGCCGGTCAAAAACTGGGAACGGCGCTATCCGATTCTCGGCGCGCCCTTTCTCGGCGCCAGATATTACCGCATGAAACGCCAGGCTGGCGCACGCCGCGCGGAGTAAGGCGCGGGCGGGCAAAATTGCCGCTGCGACAATGCGCGAGCGCTTTGCGATTGAAAATCCATCTTCGACTGGGTCGGCGGCGTAATCGTTAATCATTTATTACCACTTTCGCTGCGATTCATTGTAGCGGAATCGTTATGGAATCTCGGGCAATCACATTCGCCGCTTTTTTCGCGGGCCTTGCCGT
>Ga0209633_10001819_pt1 | contig 21365 bp, 16 predicted proteins | sample Cruoilmetagenom1_FD_187290 | JGI IMG/M metagenome (GOLD analysis project Ga0209633, IMG submission 187290) | Oil polluted marine microbial communities from Coal Oil Point, Santa Barbara, California, USA - Sample 1 (SPAdes) (version 2) | ecosystem: Environmental > Aquatic > Marine > Oil seeps ... | reverse complement strand
TTACTTATATTAAAACACTAGTGACCGACTAAAAAAGATTAAAAAGAAGGTACTCCCTTTCGGTTTCCCTTCAAAGTTGTAAATTGATCTTTGCAAAAACTCTTTACAACATGGATAAAAATACAGAAATAAAATTTGTCGGACAGCCGATTTTTAAACAGATTATTAATTTGGTAGAAAAAGTTAACATATCATCAATAATAAAAGCACATGATAGTGACCGCTATTATAAGGCATTTAAGACCAAGACCCATTTAATTACCATGCTATTTGGAATTTTAAGCCGTTGCGATTCTATGACTGAAATCTGTGAAGGACTTCGAGCACTTGGAGGAAAATTAAACCATCTTGGATTAGAAAAAGCACCAGCAAAGAGTACTGCAAGTGATGGATTAAGAAATCGAGATAATGGTGTTTTTGAGGATTTGTATTTTACTTTAGTGAAAAAGTATCAGTCTTTTTTGTCGGACAGCCGAACTTATGGTTTGACATTCAAAGAAGTTCTTTTAATAGATTCAACAACTATCCGTTTGTTTAGTGATATTCTAAAAGGCGTTGGTCGTAATCCCAAAGGTGATGGTAAAAAGAAAGGAGGCTTAAAGGTGCACATGGCTATTGATGCAGTTCAATCTATTGGAAGATTTGTAAAAATAACAGCTGCAAAAGTTCATGATAAAAACTTTCTAAAAAGCCTTGAGCTAATATCTCATAGTATGATAGTATTCGACAAAGCCTATAACTACTATCATCAATTTGCATTATGGACAGAACAGCAGATTTATTTTGTTACTCGATTAAAAAAGAATGCGGTTTATGAAGTTATTGAATTAACTCGAAATCATTATCGTAAAAAAGGACAAGCTAAGGTTCTTTGTGATGAAGTAATTGAACTAACATATCATCCAGAAGATAAAAATGGCAAAAGACAGTTGAAGGTTTCCGAAAAAATACGCTTACGTAAAGTCTGTTACCAAGATGAAAAGAACAGGTACTTTGAATTCCTTACCAACAATTTTGAAATTACAGCTGAAGAGGTAGCTTTTCTTTATAAAAAACGCTGGGGGATAGAGTTATTGTTCAAGAAAATGAAACAAAATTTCCAGTTGCATTATTTTTATGGAGAAAACGAAAATGCAATAAGAACACAAGTTTGGTGTACTTTAATTGCTCAGTTATTAATGACTGTTATTCAAAAAATAGCACAAACAAAGAAAGCTTTTTCAGTAGTTGCTTCATTAGTTAGAATACACCTAATAAGTATGCTTGATATGGTTGATTTACTTCGCAGTAGTAATCGAGCATACAAAGCTCAAGTTGGCGAACCTCCTGGGCAATTACAACTAAAGTTTGCATAAAATACTAGGGGTCTGTTTTTAACTAAAACTAAAAACGCCCATAAACTGGGCGTTAAAAATATTAAAATTGAATGATTACGACTTTAGTCGGTTAATAATGATAAATTAAGTAAAAAATATTCATTTGCTGAGGTTAAAAAGCTTTACTCAGACATAATGAATCTTCAGCCTGAGAATTATGGTATTGATAAAGTTCATCAAAATATTATTTATGTTCCAGAGAATTCTGAATTTAGTTTAAAGGAGAGCTCAGTTGCATGGGACTTTAATGGAGAACTACAGAAAATAAAACTTTTAAAAAATAATTTTTACATTTTACCGGGTGGGCAAAAAATTCATATGGAAAAACATCCATTTGCTCCAACTTGGTATTTAGCAATTACTTATTCCGAAGGATCTTTCTTACACAAGCTAAGTACAGTTTCTGGAGGTGGAAAATCAGAGATTTCAAAATCATTATTAAATGCAATTATTTATGGAACGTTTTTCATCGATAATAAAGAAAAGGATTTTGCCAAGGTCGATGAAATTCTTGCGTATGATTATAGCAATATTTATAAAGAACCGCAAAAAGAGAAAGATAGCAGTCGATTGATATTGGGTGTAAAACGCACACTTGGTTCTGTTATAACATTATTAACTCCTTTTGAAGGTTATACTAATGAGTACAATGGTTTCTTAAAATCAATTCCAGATCACGTAAAGGCATTAGTATTTTTAATCAAGAAGATTAACGATGCGCAAGGAATTGAGAATAATTGGCGCGAGTTATTTACAGTCGATAGAGTTAATGGTCGTATAGGTCATTGCTTAATGTTTGACAATAGAAAAATAGTTACATCATATTTACGCGTTGGATATGGAACCGATGAATCGTGGTTTGTTCATTCTTTACGACCAGATTTTCTTGCTGCTGCTAAGGTACAAATGGAAGATGATATTTCTGCAACGGTAACAGTTCCCAGTTCCCAGTTAGAATTTCTAGGTTCTGATAAAGAAGATCGCAGCGTAAAACTAGTTGAGAATTGCGAATATCTTTTCTTCCAAAGACCTGACGAAGCTATTACTCGTGGTTACGATAAGCAAGCTGAAGAAGATTTGTCCAAGAAGAACAATTTTACAACAAATTACGAAGCATTAACTCCCGATGATGGTAAAGAAATAATTGAAGATGCTATTCAGTTTGATAAGTATACATATCCGATTAAATCTTTAATTAAAAAAGGAGCAACAGACGAGAATAATTTATTTTTTATTTCTCCATCTCACCCGAGAGTTTTAAATGATAATACAAGATCGAAAAACCCACGGTATCTGCAAACAAGTCCAGATTTCTCAAATCCTATTGATGGATATTTAGCAAAAGTGGGCGTACGATTTTTTAGAAAGATACCTGCAGATAAACCAGTAATATTTCCTGTAACAGATATTCTGCCTGGTAGAAGAAATAATCCATCAGATAAAAAGGCAGGAATAAGACCTTTGAGTGTTTATAATCCCATTCATTATCAGGAGATCCCAGAATTGTTTATGGATTTTATTTGTAGTTTAACAGGAAAGTCACCATCTACAACAGGGGCAGGATCTGAAGGAGCTCTTACGAAAGGGCCTTTTAATATGCTTGTTACTACAACTGATTTAAATAATGCTTTATTATCAAATATTTTAACCGAATATAAAGGATTTTCTACCGCTGCTGGTTATGTTGGATCAAACAACCGATTCGATCACGATATAAGTATTTTAATTCCTGAGTTATGGTGTCGAATGGGTAAAAAAGAAAAGAATCCCAATTGTTTAATTCAAGAAGGCGCTCTGGAAAAATTAAATGATTTTGAATATAAGGGTGAAAAGATATTATCAAGTCGATTAGGTTATAGAATTACTCGAAGATTTATTTTCAGACATTTTGGTAGAATTTTTGAAGAGCCAATGGGAGTGTTTACCGATGAAATGTTAAAGCCAGAATTACAAAATATGGACGATTTTGTTGATGGAATCAATAATATTGTTGAAGCTCAAAGAAAATCGGCACTAATGTATTTTGAAGATGGGAGCATTGAATCTACTATTCCACCCCTAAAAGTACTAATTCATATTATGGCTCACGGCCACTATGAGAATAAAGGAATTGACCATCCTGAGTTAAGAAAAATGTTTACTAGAGATTATGTTTTATCAAGTGAGTGGTATAAGAAAAGACTTAATTTAAAACAAGATCGAGAGATTAGCAATTGGCAAGATAAAATCAGTTACTTACAAAGGTTTAAAGAACAAGAAGTTAATAAATCCATTTGCGAAGAATTAAAGTTAGATGATAAATTACAATTTGCTCAGAATAAATTAGAGAAAGTGAAATCGAAAGATTATTTACAATCCTTAACAGGAACTATTGGTTTGGATTTAATTTTTAAATCTTAATAGTATATTCTATAGCATACTATTTTATGCTAAAAGTCATGATTTTTAATGTGAAATGCAGTAATTTTGTGCAAAATTTAAACATTAACAATTTGTTATGGCAGACAAAACAAAACAAAAGTTGTTCGAAGAATTTCCTCCCGTTTCGTCAAAGGAATGGAGAGATAAGATCAATACTGATCTGAAAGGAGCAGATTTTGATAAAAAGCTAGTATGGAAAACCATCGAAGGTTTCAGTGTTCAACCGTATTACCGAGCTGAGCATCTTGAAAATTTGAATCACCTGAAATACGTTCCGGGAGAATTTCCTTACGTTCGTGGAAACAAAGTAAAATGTAATTGTTGGTATATTCGTCAGAATATCAATGCTAACGATGCGAAAGTAGCTAACCAAAAAGCACTTGATGTTTTAATGAAAGGTGTTGATTCTTTAGGATTTGAAACTTGCTGCAAAGACGAGTTTACAAACGAAGAGTTCGAAACACTTTTAAAAGATATTAGTATTGCAGACATCGAATTAAATATTACAGATGCTAATGCAGCTCATCCTTTTGTTGATTTCTTAAAAGCTAAGATTGAGAAAGAAAATATCGATAAAAATGAAATTAAAGGTTCAGTTAGTTTTGATCCAATGTTTCATTTAACTACTAAGGGTAATTTCTGTAAAGTTCAAACCGAAGTTTTCGATACTGCAAAGGAATTAATAGAAAAGGCAAAAGACTTACCAAAATTCAGAACCATTGGAGTAAACGGTGAAATGTTTACTAATGCGGGTGCAACAATTGTTCAGGAATTAGGATTTACTTTAGCAATGGGAAATCAATATTTAAATCTTTTAACAGAAAAAGGATTAGACATTGATACAATTGCTGAAAACATAAAATTCAACTTTGGTGTAAGTACAAACTATTTCATGGAAATAGCTAAGTTCAGAGCAGCACGTATGCTTTGGTCTAAGATAGTTGCCGCTTACGTACCTAAGAATTTAGAAGTAGCAAAAATGAATATTCATGCTGCTACATCGAAATTTAATCAAACAATTTACGATCCATATGTAAACATGTTACGTGGAACAACAGAATCAATGTCGGCTACTATTGCAGGAGTTGATTCATTATCTGTTACTCCATTTAACAAAGCATTCGAGAGTTCAACTGAATTTTCTGATCGTATTGCTCGTAATACTCAAATCTTACTAAAAGAAGAATCTTATTTCGATAAGATTGCTGATCCATCTGGTGGTTCTTATTATATTGAAAACCTAACTAATTCAGTTGCAGAGCACGCTTGGAAATTATTCCAGGATATCGAAGCAAAAGGTGGTTATGTTGCAGCTTTCAAAGCTGGATTTATTCAAGATCAAGTTACAGAATCAGCGAACAAACGTAACATGAATATTGCTACTCGTCGTGAGATTTTATTAGGAACAAATCAATATCCTAATGGATTAGAAAAATTGGATTCTAAAATTAATGAAGAAACAATAATTTCTAAGACATCAAAAAGAGACGATGCAATTGCTGAGCCAATTAAGGAATTTAGAGGTTCGGAGCAAATGGAAACATTGCGTTTAAAAACTGAAAGAGCCGCGGAAACTCCAAAAGTGTTTTTATTAACTATTGGTGATTTAACAATGCGTAAAGCAAGAGCAGGATTTGCATCCGGGTTCTTCGCATGTGCTGGTTTCGAAGTAATCGATAATTTAGGTTTCAAATCTGTTAAAGATGGCGTAAAAGCTGCAATGGATCAGAAAGCAAGTATAGTTGTTGTTTGTAGTTCAGATGATGAATATACAGAAGCTGCTCCTGCTGTTTTAGAACAATTAGGAGATAAAGTAATAATTGTTGTTGCTGGTTATCCTAAAAATGTTGATGAATTAAAAGCTAAAGGATTAAAGCATTTTATTCACGTAAAATCAAATTTAATTGAGACCTTACAAGGCTTCCAAAGCGAATTAGGATTATAGATATAAGTATCAAGTACAGAGTATCAAGACAAAATCGGATGCATAATTTTAAAGAATTAAAAGTTTGGCAAAAAGCAAGAGTTATGGTAAAAGATGTTTACCAAACTATTGGTTTGTTTCCCGAAGATGAGAAATTTGGATTAGTTTCTCAAATTAGAAGAGCAAGCGTTTCTGTACCAGCTAATATTGCTGAAGGTGCTGGTAGAAATACCAATGCAGACTTTGGCAGATTCTTAGATATAGCAAATGGTTCCTGTTTTGAACTTGAAACTTTATTAATTCTTGCTGTTGATCTTGATTATCTATCAAAATCAAAATATGATATAGTATTTAATGATATTGAAGAAATTCAAAAAATGATTTATAGCTTGAGAAACAAGATAAAAAATCTTGATACTCATGTCTCAAATCTCAAATCTAATAAACATGAAACCAAATTTTAATAATATAAATTTAGATCTTCCCAAGTCGAAATACGATTCAGCCAAAGATTGGGAAAAAGAAAACGATATAAAGGAGAACTGGAAAACTCCTGAGCAGATTGATGTTAAAAATGCTTATACTAAGGAAGATTTAGAAGGCATGGAGCATTTAAATTATGCTGCAGGATTAGCTCCTTATTTACATGGACCATATTCTGCGATGTACGCAATGCGTCCGTGGACAATTCGTCAGTATGCAGGATTTTCAACTGCTGAAGAATCAAATGCATTTTACAGAAGAAACTTAGCTGCTGGGCAGAAAGGTTTATCTATTGCATTCGACCTTGCTACTCACCGTGGATACGATTCAGATCATGAACGTGTAGTTGGTGATGTTGGTAAAGCTGGTGTTGCTGTAGATTCTATTGCTGATATGAAAATTCTTTTCGATCAGATTCCATTGGATAAAATGTCTGTATCGATGACAATGAACGGTGCTGTGCTTCCAGTATTAGCATTCTACATTGTTGCTGGTTTAGAGCAAGGAGTTCCATTAGAGAAATTAAGTGGTACTATTCAGAATGATATCTTAAAAGAATTCATGGTTCGTAATACATATATTTACCCACCAGAATTCTCGATGAAGATTATCGCTGATATTTTTGAGTATACTTCTAAAAATATGCCTAAGTTTAATTCAATTAGTATTTCCGGTTATCACATGCAAGAAGCTGGAGCAACTGCTGATATTGAGTTAGCTTATACTTTAGCCGATGGTTTAGAATATTTACGTACTGGTGTTAATGCGGGAATGGATATTGATACTTTCGCACCACGTTTATCTTTCTTCTGGGCAATTGGAATGAATCACTTTATGGAGATTGCTAAGATGCGTGCTGGTCGTATGATTTGGGCTAAATTGGTTAAACAATTTAATCCAAAGAATCCAAAATCAATGGCATTACGTACTCACTCACAAACTTCGGGTTGGAGTTTAACAGAGCAAGATCCATATAACAATGTTGCGCGTACTTGTATCGAAGCAATGGGTGCTACCTTAGGTCACACGCAGTCCTTACATACAAATGCACTGGATGAGGCAATTGCATTACCAACAGAATTCTCAGCTCGTATTGCTCGTAACACTCAGATTTATATTCAGGAAGAAACTCAAATATGTAAAGCTGTTGATCCTTGGGCTGGTTCTTACTATGTTGAGAAATTAACTCAGGAAATTGCTGATAAAGCTTGGGCTTTAATTGAAGAAGTTGAGAAACTTGGTGGTATGGCTAAAGCAATTGAGACAGGTATTCCAAAAATGCGTATCGAAGAAGCTGCTGCTCGTAAGCAAGCAAGAATCGATACTGGTAAAGATACAATTGTTGGTGTTAACAAATACAGATTAGAAAAAGAAGATCCAATTGATATTTTGGATGTTGATAATACTGCTGTTCGTGAAGCTCAGATTAAGCGATTAGCTAAATTACGTGCAGAACGTAACGAAGAAGAAACACAAGCCGCTTTAAAGAAAATTGAAGAGTGTGCTGCTACAGGTAAGGGTAATTTACTTGAGTTAGCTGTTGATGCTGCTAAGAAACGTGCTACTCTTGGTGAAATTTCTGATGCTTGTGAAAAAACTGCAGGAAGATATAAAGCTGTAATAAGATCAATTTCAGGAGTATATATGTCAGAATCAAAAGATGATGCAACTTATCAAAAAGCAAAAGAGCTGGTAGAAAAGTTTGCAAAAAAAGAAGGTCGCCAGCCACGTATTATGGTTGCTAAAATGGGACAAGATGGACATGACCGTGGAGCAAAAGTTGTTTCTACAGGTTATGCCGATTTAGGTTTTGATGTTGATATTGGACCATTATTCCAAACTCCAGCTGAAGCTGCAAAGCAAGCGGTTGAAAATGATGTTCATATTATGGGAGTTTCTTCTTTAGCTGCAGGACACAAAACATTAGTTCCTCAGGTAATGGAAGAATTGAAAAAACTAGGTCGCGAAGATATCATGATTATTGTTGGTGGTGTAATTCCAGCTCAAGATTATGATTTCTTATACAATGCAGGTGTTGCAGGTGTATTTGGCCCTGGAACCAAAATTCCTGTTGCAGCAATCAAGATGCTTGAAATAATGCTTGATGAAGATTAGAGATTAATAATCTTTTATAGATAGAATAAAGGTCTGATAATTTTTTTTCAGACCTTTTTTTTGGATAAATATTTTTAGCCAGCACATGATGTATTAATCAAGAAGCCAAGAATAGTTTTTTTAATTTATATTATTTATTTTTTAGAATCGTGCTATAATAATAATGTACGATTGCTTTTCGAGCATTTAGTTTTTTGTTAATGGCCTTTTTATCGGCATTTTTACTGTATAATACTTGTGCGTCATTCAAGCTATAGTAATCATCAATTGGGACGTCTTTGTCAAAAATATTTTGGCCTAAATCAGCATAATTTATTCCATTTAAAATGTATGGATAAATAGATGTCATAATATCATAATGCGAAGCCAATCTATTTGTATCGATAAAAAGTTTCTCTTTTAAGTCTTTTGGAATATATATATACAATGGTACAGAGAATTTCAATTTCATTAATTCTTGCTTATTATACGATAAAATAGAACGTACATTATGATCGCCGGTAACAATTACAATTGTATTTTCGGCAAGTTCGGAATTTTTGATTTTATCCATAAATTTTCCAATAGCATCGTTACTATATTGATAAGCTGTTAAAACAGGAATTATTCGATCTTTACCAACTGAAAATGCAGGATTATCGGCAATTTTAGGATCTATTTTGTACGGTTTATAATCCTTAGGTAATTCGTAAGGAGTATGGTTTGTAGATGATAAGGATAGAATAAACATGGCTGTATCACTAGCATTCAATTGTTCAAAAATATAATCAAAAACAAAGTGATCAAAAACACCCCAGGTGTCATTTGCTTTAGCTCCGGGTAGGTTCCTTAGAATACTACTTTTCCCTTCTGATTTATCAAAATATTGATGTCTTAATGCTTCGTCCAGATGTCTCCATCCAAGTTCAATACCAGTTATGAAACTTGTTTTGTAGCCTGCATCTTTAAATGGTTTTGCAATTGATAAATCGTATGGTTGGAATCGATATTTTGTATCAAAAATTGGATGAAATGGAGAGTTTAAAATATTATTTTCTAAAGTATAGATGGTTCCGTTACTCGATGATTGAAAGTTTCGAAATACAATATCGCTTTTAAAATGGGGTTCTAATGCTCCAAGTAAATTACAATCTTTACTATGAAAGTTTAAGAAGTGATTACTCATACTTTCCATTATAAAATATACTACATTGTATTTTTTATTTGACTGATTTTTATTTGAGCTGGTAAAAATAAGCTCGTCTAATGTCTTGTTTTTTAGTGAATCAACACTTATTCCTTTATAATCAGCTACAGCTTGTTCTATTGAATTATAACCATATTTTTTTAATACTTGATTTGGACTAAGAATAGTGAATTCTTTTTGCTTTTCTGCATAAGCTTCTTTTAATGAGAACAATCCATTTGTAGTACAAGCATTAATAAAGTCATTTTCAGAAACCGTAATATCTTCCTTTTGTAATGGAAAAGTTCCAACAGAACCACGTACAATTAAAAAGTATAGACCCAAGGCAAGAATTATAATAGGAATTCGCAAAATCAAACTGATCCTATCAATCTTTAAATTAGTATTTAAGAAGACCTTTTTTATTAAATATCTAAAAATAAAATACAATATTGTTACTAATACGAATATTTTAATTATTGGATGTTCAAGCCAAATGCTTTTTATTAATAACTTAGGTTCTTCATTGAAAAAATCAAAAGCAACAGAATTAAAATGTAATTTGAAAAAAGAGTAAAACTGCTGATCAGCAATTAAAATTAATAATGATAATATTAATAATATAGGAATGAGATTTATAGAAAACGCATTAATAAAAGCAATAAATCTATCAGATTTAAAAATAAGGGCAAAAAGATTAATCGTAAAAACAAGAATGAAAATATAAGCAAGAGATTGTAGATCAAACCTAAAGCTGTTAAATATCATGTGAGGAATATCACTTGCATAATTGCTAAATGTGCCAAAATTGCCAAAACGGAAAATGAAAATCAGTTTAACAAGAAAAAATAATACTAATCCTAGCAATATAGATTTATATAGTTTTTTAGTAAGTAAAAGAAAATTGAATGTTCTTTTCATTGTTTATTTTATTAAAAATTAACGAGTAAAAGTATAAAATAAAAGTTACAAACTATTTAAAAATAAATATAATCTATATGTTATTCTAATTGCATATAGTTATTGGGCAATTTTTAAATATTGAAAAGATGAGTGCTCACAAAAACAAAGGGGCGTTATTAGTAGATGTTTTTGGTTAATGTTTATTCTTAAGCTTAGAGGTAGCTTCTTTAATGTAATTTACATACTCAATATACTCTTTGTGTTTTAAACTTTCTTGGTAAGGCCCATCATTATTGTTTTTGTACTTTTCTTTTAACTTTTCTTTATGATGTTCCATTTTGTTAAGAATTTTTTCAATATCTTTTTCAGTATAATTTGATGCAATTTGTTCAAATACACAGTCTCTCATTAATGTATTTCCTTTTTTATAAATTAGGTATTTATTGGCTTCATTATTGGATATCGGATAAATGTCTTTCAGAATAAATCCCCATTCAATAGTAGATATTTTTGAAAGTATGGGGTTTATGTTATTAAAGGATATTGTATTTGTTTTTTTGTACTTAGAAAAAAAGAAAGAACTATCTATTTCAGTATTTTTTTTAGTATTGATATTGAAAGAATATAATTTTGAATATTTGATTTGTGTTATGCTGTCAATACTATGCCAATTTAACAAATCAATATTGTAGTATATTATTGAATCTATATAAACTAATTTAACTCGATATGTATCTCGCTGTGGTGTATAGAATTTATCTATTAAGTCAGGAAATTCAAGTAATTTTTTTAGTTTTCCAGAGTTAACATCATACAAAAACAAAACTAAATTAGAATATACGGATTTTGTTGTTCCTCCATCGGGGAATTTTGCTATCCCTACGGGGGGGCTCGATCCTTTTTGCAGAGCAATAAAAGCTATGGCCGTTTTTTCATTATTCCACACAGGATTTCTACAAATATCATTTTTTAATACAATGTATTTTGAATGACATGAACTGAATAATAGTATAATGAAAATACTGATGCTAACTCGTGTAAAATTAAGTATCTTGAACATTGCAATATCATTATATGAATAATAGTTCTTTAATTCTTGGTTATTTTTTTAATGTGATGTTTACCGATATTCAAATGTAAAGTTTACGCTTCTTATAATCAAGCGTTTGCTTGTAAATAAGAATTAAGTAAAGCAAGTTGAATATTGAATTGCAATTGTTTACAGTTTTGTTCATAGTATTATTGCGATTTAGCAGTCACCAAATATCTTTTAAAGAGAAAATAAAAAATAGCTCATTTTTCTTATTGTTAATCTTTCGGATACTTAATAGTGTGCAGTGTAATATTTTTTGTAATTTTAAAAGCCTAAAACCTGTTTATATGAAAAGGATAATTGTTGTTGTAATTAGTATTTTATTAGTACTTAAGTTTGCAAATGCTCAAAACATTGAGACTATGAAATGGGACAAGGATTTTCAAATACATATTACCTTGGCAAACGATTCAAACTACATTTTAGATATTAAAGAATTAGATCACACAACAGTTACGGAAGAAGAATCTTCTTCGTTTACCTATATACCAACACGTTTAGATGATGATTTTGTTAAAAAACTTTTACAAACCGAAGTAGATACAAGTGTATTGAATACAGAAAATTTGGAATCGAATAAAACTTTGTGGAGTGCTTTGCATAATTCTATAGGTGGTGGGTGGGTTCACTTTGTAAATTGTTTATTGTATTCGCTCGAAACAGGCTATTTAGATATTAAAGCTCCTTTAATGAAAAGACCTGAGAGTAGCTGGAAACCAAAACCAATGACAGAATCGTATAAAAGAACTAAAAAATGGGAATATTATATTCCTGTCGATCAGAAAATGGCTATAAAAGAATATTCAATTAAAAAGAAAGAACATAGTTTAGGTCATTTATCTGTTGTTCCAAATGAATTTATCGATGCTTTTTTAAATACAAGTCAATCGGAATATCAGAAATTGAGTGTGATACCTCGAAATAGAAAAAAAGCTCAATTAGATATGGTTAAGATTCTTGTGGGAGCTAATTATCTTGGCGAGACACAAATTAAATATATAAAATCGATGGTTTTAAAAGCTTTTGCCAAATATGCTGATGAACAACTTCCGTCGGTTATTATTTTCGATAATTTTAATGCAGCTGTAGCAATGAGCTTAAACGAAACAGGTTACCAGATTGATAAAATAGTATTTGCCGACGAACGTTTTATTTCAATTGAAACAAGATTGGAAAGAATCAATCAAATTGAGTTAATAATTAATCAGATTAACGATGTAAATAAGGAAGTTTTTCAACAAAAGTTAAAGAATTACTACAATTAGTTATATTTATTTATCTCTGTTAAAAGGTATTTGATAATAGATATAATAATTTGCAGCTAAGTGTAGCGATTTGTTTCCATTTCCAAATCCTGGAATATCGTAAGCTTGAAAATTAGAATCTTTACCACCACGAAATTGAATGCGAACTAATCCGGCCCAACCTAAATAAACATTTTTAAAAATTTCTCCTTTTACACCAAAAGATGCTTCAATCCAATATGCGTTATACGACTTTTGCATCTCTGGTAAAGTAACATTTCCCCAATTGTCAAGATCCAGATTTATATTGTTTGCTGTATGCGAAAAACTCGACCAGCCAAGTCGCAAACCAATCCCTAAATAATCACTTGGGAATTTCTTAAGCATATTTTTATCGAATCCTACTTTTATAAATGTACCGTCCGATTGGTATGAGTATGTGTTTGTTTGTTCATCGGTTTCTGTTTCGCTAATTTTAATTGTTCTTGAAAAATTAACTTCTGAAAACCCACCTTCAACAACTCCAAACCACTTATTGCTTAGGTTAATGTCAAATGACGCTTCGTATGACCTTCTGTCTGGTTTAAATTGAAAATCAGAAAAGCGTCCAACATTTACGCCAAATTTAATTCCTTTTAGCTGCAATGGTTCTTTTACTTCTTTTTGTACATAAAGATCCTCATCATCTTGAGCAAATGAAGTCAGAGAAGTCATTAGAACTAGAGTTATGCTATAAATAAAATATTTTAATAAGTCCATTTTCTTCGCTTGTTATTTCATCATTTACAAGAGATATTGAGTCGATAAGATGGTACGTACTTATAAGGGTATCGATCTTAAAATTAACTACAAAACCACATTCTGTCGAAAGAAATACCACTTCGTTTTGGTATCGAAAAGTAAGTGTATCTAATTCTGTTGTTGCTTTTGATGCTACAATTACTTCGGTAATGGTATCGTTTGGTGATAAACTAAATTCAAAAGAGGCGTTCTCTTCCAAATTCCATTTGTTTATAGTATCTAACCATTCTGTTGAATAAACCGACAAACTGTCTAAAAACAGATCTGCTTTTAATGTTGAATCTTCAACGGAGAATGTACCTGTTAAGAGTGAATCTGTATTTAAATTGCATTCGCCATCACCACAGGAAATAGTAATTACCGAAATCAATAAAACAAATATGTAAATGATATTTTTCATGTGAAATTGATCAATAAAAACGGCAAAAATAGCAGTTTATTTTTATTAATTCGATTTATCTATATAATTCTTTAAAAACATATCCTTGCCATCAAAAACAGCATAGGTAAAATGCCCTAGCCAATCTCCTAAATTTATATATCTGCTCGATTCGTTTAATTTCAAATCAAGAGGAAAATGTCTGTGTCCATAAACCAAATAATCGAAATGTTCTTTTTTAAGCAGATCTTTTGAGTATAAGATTAACCATTCTTTATCTTCACCTTCAAATGGTCTTGTTTCTCTCGAATAGCGACTATGAGTAGACCAGGAGTTGGCAATCCAAATTCCAATATTTGGATGAAAACGTGCAAATAACCATTGTGAGAGTCTACTGGCAAAAATTCGTTTCAACAACTTGTATAATCTGTCTCCGGGGCCTAATCCATCGCCATGAGCCAAATAAAATTTTTTGTTGTTATAGATTTTGGTAATTGGTTCTTTATGCAGAATAATACCAGTTTCTTTGGGCAAATAATCAAAAATCCACATGTCGTGATTACCAATAAAGAAATGTACCGGAATACCTGAATCTGTTATCTCACATAATTTACCTAAAAATCTTGAAAAACCTTTTGGAATTGCGCGTTTATATTCGAACCAAAAATCAAAAATATCACCTAGTAAAATAATTTCTTTTGCATCATTTTTAATTTCATCTAGCCACTTTACAAAAAGTTTTTCTCGTTTAAGACTCTTCTCAAAATTAGGAAGTCCCAAATGTACATCAGAAGCAAAATATATTTTCTTTGTTTGATCCAAGATTATTTTAGATTGTAATTTAAAGTGCTTATTAGCTGATCTTTCGAAGGATTAGTCATAACAATTTCTCCATCCAAATTAATTAAAAAGCTGGTTGGTAGTTTTTTAACATTATAGATTTTTGCATAATAAGATAAACGACCATTTAAATCAATAACATTAATCCAAGGCAGTTGATCAAATTTAATTGCTTTGTTCCAGTTTTCTTCTTTGGTGTCTAATGAAACCTCGTAAATCTCAAAACCTTTCGAATGGTATTTGGCATAAATATCTTTGTATACTAAATTTCTTTTTAAGCTTTCTTCGCTCCACGATGCCCAAAAGTTTAGCAATATGTATTTCCCACTCGTGGCATTTAACGAAATGCTATCACCTTTTGTATTTGGAAGATATATTTCAGGAATGGAATGTACTGTTCCCATTTCTTCAATAATTGTATTCAATTTATTATTTTCAACTACCTGATTATATTTTTTCAAAAGGTTTTCTTTATCGGCAATTAAAGTTTTAACATGTTCTGATTCAGGATATTTATCTGCTAATGCTTCCGAAACTATTTTCATGTACTGAATATCACGATTCTTATATAAAACGAAATTCTGATCGTCATATTTCTGATATAATGCAACAATACTAGCCATACTATTCAAATTACGAATAATAAATGCTATTGAAGAGTCTCTTTGATTGTTAACTGTTTTCGAGTACTCATTATTTAGTTCATTGCGCTTAGTTTCACTTGCTTTCGAATTGTCTAAAGCTTCAATCGATGTAACAATTGACTTTAATCTTTTCTTAGTTTCTACAAGTTGATTCGTAATATCTTGAACTAATAATGATCCTTGCGAACCTTCAAGTTTAGTTTTGCTCATATCTTTCGACGATGCAACAATATGAATTTTCTCACCAGGTTCAATCAATAATGTTATAAAATTTGTTTCAGATATTGAAAGTTGATAAAAACGAGTAATATCGGTTGTTGTTTTTAGCTTAAAACTCCCGTCTTTTTTAATCTTCACAGAATCAATAAATTGTAAGCCGCTAATTTGCAATTCACTTAAACTTATAGTCTTCTCTTTTCCATCTTCAATAGTTCCTTTTATATGGATTTGATTTGATGAATTACATGCTGTAAATAAAAGTATTGCAGAAATAAAATATAGTAAGCGTTTCATGCTTTTCGTAGTTGATTTAATAATTAATAGTTTACTAATATTCAAAATTTAATGGGCTAAGTTAATTAAATATTTCTGAAAGTTTTGCTTCTAACAAATCTCCTCTTAAGTTTTTAGCAATTATCTTTCCTTGCTTATCTAATAAAAAACTAGCAGGAATTGATTGTATCTTGTAAGTTATTGCTGCTGTTGAGTTCCAAAACTTTAAATCGCTAACTTGTGCCCAATTAAGATTATCTTTTTCAATTGCACTTATCCAATCATCTTTTGTTCTATCTAATGACACTTGATATATTTCAAACCCTTTTTTATGATATTTATTGTAATTGTCGACAAGATGTGGATTTTCAGATCTACATGGACCGCACCACGATGCCCAAAAATCAAGTAATACATATTTGCCACGCAACGAACTTAATAAAATGGTATCTCCTTTAGGACTTGGAAGTGCTATTTCTGGTGCTGGTAATCCAATTCCAACTACAGCATTTATTTTTTCTTCGTTTTTTGATTGTCGTTTATACTCTTCTAGTTGAGAATGAAGTTTTCTTACTGCTTCCGATTTAGGAATTAATTGTGTTAAATTTGAATCAACCAAGTTAAAATACTCAAAATTATCTTTTAAGCTTAGAACATATCTTCTTGGTGCAATTTGTTGATATAGAGCCATTAATCCAGCTAAGTTTGAAGAGTTTCTTTCTACAAACGACTTAGAAAAGTTGATGTGATTTTCAATTATTTTTTCAGATTTAAACCTTAGTGAATCCTTATATTTGTAATAATCTCTTGTTCCAATTGTTGATTTAAACCAAACAGCTAATGAGTCAAGCTCATATATTTTTGATTCTAATTCTTTTCTCAATAAAAGGATTTCAGAACTTTCTTTGGAACCTGTAATGCTGGCATCTTTCCATAAATTTTGAATGTCTGATTTTACATGGATATTGTCTAAATGATTTATAACTAAAGTTATGTAATTGTTTTTGTTTGTTCGTAAAGCATAAAACCTTGGAACATCTGTTTGACCTGTAAAAGAGAAATTACCTTTTTCGTTTAAAATAATGGAATCTAATACATTAACAGAACTTGCAGTAAGTTCTACTAGATATATTTTTTCTCCATTTGCATTACTTATTTCGCCAGAAACCGAAAAAAAATCAGGTTCGTTCGTGCAAGAAAATAAAACAATTACAGAAAGTAAAAGAATAATTTTTTTCATTATATTTCATGTATTGATAAACAACTCTATTCAGCTTCAAAATTAGCTATATTTTACGAATTTTCAATATTGGAGAATGTTTTTGGGAGCTTTTGTTTTAAATCAATTTATTATAATGAAGTTTATTTTCATATTTTTGTGCATCAAAATTTTGTGCCGTGGTTATTCATACAGACATTAATAACTTTAATATTAAAAATCCAGTACTTACGATTGGAGTTTTTGATGGTGTGCATCTAGGCCACATTAGTGTATTATCACGCCTAAAAAAAATCGCCAAAGAACAAAATGGAGAATCGGTAGTTTTAACCTTATGGCCACATCCAAGAATTGTATTAAGCAAGGATATTGATTCATTACGTTTATTAAGTAATATAGGTGAAAAGAAGTATTTATTATCAAAAACGGGAATCGATCATCTAATTATTTTACCATTTACGAAAGAATTTGCTGAATTAACGGCATGTGAATTTATTGAAGAATACCTCGTTAAAAAGATTCATGTGAAGCACCTGGTTGTAGGTTACAATCATCAATTTGGTAAAGATCGAAAAGCCGGTTATGAGTTTTTAAATCAATGTGCAAGTAATTTTGGATTTAGTATAGAAAAGTTAGACCCTAGATCGGTGAATGATGATAATGTAAGTTCAACAAAAATCCGAGAATTTTTAAATCTAGGAAATTTACATATTGCAAATAAGTATTTGGGGTATGAATATTTTATAAGTGGGAATGTTGTTGAGGGAAATCAGATTGGTAGAAAAATTGGTTTCCCGACAGCAAATATTAAAATTCCTGAACCATACAAACAAGTTCCTAAAGATGGTGTTTATGCTGTGCGAGTAAATTTAAATGGAGATTCGTATAACGGGATGTTAAATATTGGGACAAGACCAACCATAGAACTTGATATTCGAGCAAAAAATATGGAGGTTCATATTTTTGATTTTGATAAAAAGATATACAATCAAACAATTACAATATCCTTTGCTAAAAGAATTCGCGACGAAAAAAAGTTTCCTGGCTTGAATGAACTAACCGAACAATTGAAGAAAGACAAAATACAAATTTTGGAATTGTTTTTTGCCGAAAAAGTGAACAATTCATGAAGATTAATCGTATAGTTTTGAATGATATATATATTTAATGTAATTTTGCACTTCCAATACTAAAATATTAATTTAATAAATATAAAATGGATACAATGGTTGAAAGCTTACCTTATAAAGTTAAGGACCTGAGTTTAGCTGACTGGGGAAGAAAAGAAATTGAGATTGCAGAAAAGGAAATGCCTGGTTTAATGGCATTGCGCAGAAAATTTGGAAAAGAAAAGCCTTTAAAAGGATCCAGAGTAATGGGTTCGTTACATATGACAATTCAAACAGCTGTTCTTATAGAAACATTAGTTGAATTAGGAGCGGATGTACGTTGGGCAAGTTGTAATATATTTTCAACTCAAGATCATGCAGCAGCAGCAATTGCTAAGGCAGGAGTTCCTGTATTTGCGTGGAAAGGAGAAACATTAGAAGAATATTGGTGGTGTACAAATCAAGCCCTTACATTTCCAAATGGAAAAGGACCAAATTTAATTGTTGATGATGGTGGTGATGCTTCTATGATGGTACATATTGGTTATAAAGCTGAAAACGATTCTGCTTTTTTAAATGATGAACCAGAAGCTATCGATGAAAAAGAGCTTTACAAAATATTAAAAGGAATTTTAGCTCAGGATTCTGATAAATGGCACAGAGTGGTTAAAGAAATTCGTGGCGTTTCTGAAGAAACTACAACAGGAGTTCATCGTTTATATCAAATGATGGAGCGTGGTGAATTATTGTTCCCTGCAATAAATGTTAACGATTCTGTTACTAAATCAAAATTTGATAACCTTTACGGATGTCGTGAATCATTGGCCGATGGTATTAAACGTGCAACTGATGTAATGTTAGCTGGAAAAGTAGTAGTTGTTTGTGGATATGGTGATGTTGGTAAAGGATCATCACATTCAATGCGTACCTACGGAGCAAGGGTTATTGTCACAGAAATTGATCCAATTTGTGCTTTACAAGCAGCAATGGAAGGTTTCGAAGTAAAAACCCTTGAAGAAACTCTTGAAGAAGGTAATTTATTTGTTACAACTACTGGAAATAAGGATGTTATTACAGCGGAACATATGTCAAAAATGAAAGATCAAGCTATAGTATGTAATATTGGTCATTTTGATAATGAAATTCAGGTTGGTAAATTAGAAAAAATTTCAGGAATAGAAAAAATTAACATTAAGCCACAGGTCGATAAATATTTATTTCCTGATGGACATGCAATTTTCTTATTAGCAGAAGGACGTTTAGTAAATCTTGGTTGTGCAACAGGTCACCCATCATTTGTAATGAGTAATTCGTTTACAAATCAAACATTAGCGCAAATAGAACTTTGGACAAAAGAATATAAAACAGATGTTTATCGTTTACCAAAGCATTTAGATGAAGAAGTTGCGCGATTACATCTTGAGCAAATTGGAGTTAAATTAACTAAAATGACTCAGGAACAATCCGATTACCTTGGAGTTCCAATGGAAGGTCCATACAAGGCAGATCATTACAGATATTAAAATAGATCTCTATGATATAGAAAAGCTCCAGGTTATTTGGAGCTTTTCTGTTTTATAAAATCTTAATTAGTTACCCGAATCGTATTAATACCGTCGAATGTACATCGATATTGTTTTAAGGGATATGTTGCTGGCGTTTCTTTTACTCCTCCGGCAAGGCTTGATACCATCCAAAACTCAGAACCACAGCAAGGGCAAACCAAAACACCTTCATATTCGGAATCTTTTTGCAAAATACAGTCTGATGATGCTTCGTGGGTGCAAGCTCTATCAAAGGCCAGAAATTGATTAAAATCACTACGATATATAATTAATCCCCCTAATCCATAGCCATCAATTTCTCGAAAATCTCCAACCACCATATTTTCAAGTTGTGTATCGAGGGAAAGTGTTATATATACCGAAACGTATGGGAATTTTGTTCCTTTTTCGTTACAACGAACAAAAATTGTTAGTAACAATGCGATTATTAAAAAAAATCTTACTTTTGGTTTTAGATTTGGTTTCTTCATAGAATTAATAATTTACCACACAAAAATAAACAAATGCTTTATAAATTTAAGTATACATTTTTTATTATCTTAAGTATACTTATTTTGGATTCTTGCCAAACAAGGTGGGCTACACGTGTTTTTAGAACATCGCAGCAAGCCGAGCAACTTGTAAAAAAAGAAAAGGATAAAAAAGCGAAGCAAGCTTATAATAAGAAAAGAAAAGAAGAGCGTCAAAAGCATTATGATAAGCAAGCTGAAAGCACAAAAGCGTCGTGGGATATTAATACAAGCAAATCAGATTCTTGGAATAAAAGTGGATTTCATGATAAAACTTTTGGTGAGAAAGTTACCGATTTTTTTGATCGATTTAGGCGAGAACCTAAACCGAATAATGGACTTTATTCAGCAAAGCAATTAAAAGATCAACATAAAACAAAAAAGAAATCAAAGAAGACAACAGAATCGAAAAGTGTTAAAGAGCAAAAGAAACTTAGCAAACATGTTGATCGAGAAAAGAAAAAGAGGCTACGTACAGCTAATAGAGCAAATAAGAAGCAATCTAGATTTGCTAACAAGGAACAAAGAAGAGTTGATAAAAAAGCAGGAAGAAATTCCGGAAAAGAACTTCGTAAATCAAAACGCTTAAATCGAAAAGAGAATAAGCAGCAGAAATGGATTGAAAGAAAGAAAGTTAAAAACGATAGAAAAGCTCAAAGAAATAAAGTAGATCAAGATATTAATAAGCAAATTGACAAGGAAAAGTCTAAAAATCTAAGAAAAAGTACTGTAGAAGCGAAGAGGCTTAAAAGAACTAATCGTAAGGAAGAAAAATATATTGAGAACAAGAAAGAGAAAAGTGCTAAAAAACGACAAAGAAATCTCCGTAAGGTAAATAAAGACAAAGAAAAGCTTAATAAGTGGATTAAAAAGCAGCAGTTAAAGAGTCAGAAGAAGGATGATAAAGAATTAAAGCGTCAAGAGAAACTGAAGAAGTATATTGATAAGACTCGTAAGAAGAATCAAGGCGAAGCAGTAAGCACAAATAAAAAACTAAAAAGGCTTGAATCTAAAGAGGATCGTTATATAGATAAGAAGAAATCATTGAATGATAAGAGACAGTTCAAGGCTAAAAAACGTGTA
>Ga0209633_10001817_pt1 | contig 21384 bp, 16 predicted proteins | sample Cruoilmetagenom1_FD_187290 | JGI IMG/M metagenome (GOLD analysis project Ga0209633, IMG submission 187290) | Oil polluted marine microbial communities from Coal Oil Point, Santa Barbara, California, USA - Sample 1 (SPAdes) (version 2) | ecosystem: Environmental > Aquatic > Marine > Oil seeps ... | reverse complement strand
CCTCATCCTGACCTTCTCCCGGCGGGAGAAGGGATCACCCCGATTCTAGAAGTGTAAATTTATATCTTCGTGGCTTCGCGCCTTCGTGGTGAGTACGTCCAATGTTTGCTAGAATTGCCAGCCAGTTTCCTTCCATTGAGTTACATATGTCGGTCACCATACCTCAACAACATATCCAACAGCAGGTTCAACTCGCCCTGGCCGAAGACATCGGTAGTGGTGATGTCACTGCCAAGCTTATTCCGGTCGATCAACAGGTCACGGCACAGCTTATCAGTCGCGAGCAGGCCATCCTGTGTGGCACGCAATGGGTTGATGAAGTCTTCCGGCAACTGAACGGGGCCATCACCATTGATTGGAACGCGGACGATGGCGATCAAATCAACGCCGATCAAATGATTTGCAAACTACAGGGACTGGCCCGCCCCATACTCAGTGGTGAACGCGCCGCCCTGAATTTTTTACAAAGCCTGTCCGGTACGGCAACCGCGGCAAATGAATATGTCGAATCGATTAAAGGTACAAACTGCCGTATCCTGGATACCCGCAAGACCATCCCCAACCTGCGCCTGGCGCAAAAATATGCCGTCAGTTGTGGCGGCGCGATGAACCACCGCATCGGTTTATATGATGCCATATTAATCAAAGAGAATCACATCACTGCAGCGGGCTCCATTACAAACGCAGTCAACCAGGCAAAAACCCTTTCCCCGGATTTGCTACTGGAAGTGGAAGTCGAAACGCTGGAACAGTTACAGGAAGCCATCAATGCCGGAGCACAACGAGTGCTGTTGGATAACATGGACAACAATACACTAAAACAAGCCGCTACAATTACTCATGGCAGGCTTGAGCTTGAGGCTTCGGGCGGAATTACTCTGAAAAATGTTCGCGAAATAGCTGACACAGGGGTGGATTTTATTTCGATTGGTAGTATTACCAAGCACCTGAGAGCCATTGATTTGTCAATGATCTTTATTTAAGTTTCAATTTTGGTGAACTCAACTCATAGATAGTGAATTTGTTTTTAGCCAGCCACAAACCACCCAGGCGTGCCGGGATTTTCTTGCCATTGGCTCGCACAAGATGTAACGGCATACCTGAAATAAAACCATACTGGTTCGGTACCACTATTTTCCACTTCTCATCCATATCGCGAATAAGAACTACGGGCAGAGCCTTTTTACTATCATTTTCAGTTCGTACTGCCAGCGCGGCCTCAGCATGGGTGGACAATCGAAAGATGGCAATCTCAACGTTTCGATAACTGGTGCGTTGCACACGGTTGACACAGCCAAGAAGCGGCTCCTTTTCCTGGTTGCTGGGGGTAAATGCCACAACCTGGCCTACCTCAATCGGACTGGTAAAATCACTTTCTTCAGTTCCCAATAGTAAGCCCCCGGTACTGAAGTTGATCATCTCCCAGCCATGCATGCTGGTCTGTTGGTCATCGAGTACCATGGATGATTTACCTGCCAGGGTATCAACAAAGTCACGCATTTCACTCAGTTCTTTTTTATCCAGCTGAGCCATGTCCGAGAGCAAACGGTAGGTTTCTTCAAATCCAAAGTAGACCCTGAAGGACTCACTCCCTATTGCAGCGTGTCGTTTATTGTGGCGTTCACGGTCACGTAGGCTAAGCAGGATAGTTTCCAGAACAGGTATGCGATCATATTTATGGATGTTTTTCAGTGGTTCACTTAACTGTGATTCGTCATAGTTCTCAAGTAAGCGATTTTTGGCTAAGGCTTCATGCTCAGTAACGAGATAGTTATACAAATTCGAATAATCAATTATGATGGATGGACTTTGCATGACTTCCAGTCGTTTAAAACTGGCAGGTCCACTATAATTAACAGCTGTAATCAGCCAGCCGGGAACCACTTTCTGTCCATGTTCAGGAATCAAACGCAAACTATCATCGATAAAGTCCAGGTATTGATCTGAAACCTGGAACAACCAGACCGGCCAGGTTGTAATATCCAGTACACCGAATAATTGTATTGAAAAATAAAGTTTTTTAATACTGCAAGATGGCAGGCTATGGCTACTGCTATTTTTAGCTTTTACCCAACGGCTTGCTGTTCCCAGCAGTTTGAAATCTTTATCTATATCGGCGTGTTCAAGAACATAGAAAAAGATCTTGTTGCAATCCACCCAGGTGCTTGCAGGTAATCCCTGATAGCGCAAGGCGCGTAAACGCTGTTCAATTCTAATCAACTCCAGGATTCTGAATGCACTCATGCTCATGCGGTCATGATTTTTCGCTATATTTTCTGTTATATCTGTTTTAAATACGTGCTTGTATGCAATAGAAAACTGCTCGACCATGGTGGTTGCCGCCAGCAAAACTTCGCGCCTGGCATGGTTTTCCGGCAAACTGTATTTTTGTTGCCTGTATTTTTCAATCGTTTCAGCCAGAACAGGATAGACCTGTCCGATTACGGCCGAAATCAACTCAAGGCGTTTATTCGGTTTAATAACCGAGCGATTAAAACTGGAAAGAATTTGCGCTGCATTCTGGAAAAGTTTATCCGGGAAATTATGCAATTGTTCCAGTCGTTCCACATAAGGAATTTTATCCAGTTCGCTGCGCTTTAACTCCTTGATGGGCGTTGGAAGATTTGCAAACTGGGTATATTTCTCATCAACAGCAGACAGCCTGCTTTCTTCAACAGATGGTTGTTCTGATTCAACAACGGCTTGTTTGGTCTCCAAGGGTGGACTAATATCTTTTTCCGGTTCTGGCTCTACCGTCCTGGCCTGCTTCTCCTTGCGCTTGATATCCAGATACGTTACGTTGCTTTGTGTTTTTATCGCTCGTTTTGTTTGTTTTTTGCCTTCCTCCCTGGCCAATTTCTGACGCAGGTTCTCGCGATAATTTTCCGAGATATCCAGTTTCAAAAACTTGTTTTCCCTGCGCAGGATATACCGGCCCAGCTCATCCAGAAAGTCATCATCAATCCGTGAGGGTTCGAGTTGATAACGATGTGTGCCCAGTCCCTCGTGATTACGTACAGTCAACATAATCGTTGCCATGTCCTTGGCCAGCTGAAAATCAAACGTAACCTGAATTCTGGGCTCGAAGTTAAACAACGCGTGAGTAACATTATGGCGCTCATCGCGATAATCACGGCTTATATAAGCCAAATCATGCTGCTTGAAGTAATCCTTTTGTTGCTCGACCTGTTGTTGGGTGTCAAGTTCAAATTTGATTTCTCCATCACCCGCACAGTAAAAGCCCAGTGTCAGATTAGTCATATTGTCACGACTGTCAGTGCGAAGCTCATAGCCTTCCTGGCGCAGACCAATCAAATTGCCACAGCCTTTCAGGTTATAATCAGCACGCACATCGGCCTGCAGGATCTCAACTTGCTTAAGGAGTTCTTTCAGGTAGGTGTAAATCTGAACGAGTTTGGGGAGAACTTCATCGCGCGAACGGGCCTCCAGCTCGGCTTGGTGCTGTTTATTTACCTGCTCCTGAGACTGTTTTGCCTCGGCTTGTTTTTTCAGCTCATCTAGTAAGCTCATAGATCCCCACAACCCTTTGGTATTACAAATAAATCATCATGATGCATATCCGATGATTGTATAAAAAAGTATGCCACAAGGGTATGAGTTTTTTAAATGCCCATAATGAATAATGTTTATTCGACGATAGTCCGGATATTTTTTAAAATACTAAGTTATTGTTTTATTTGCTATTAATTGCCTTTTCAAGCGCGGCACCCATTTCCGCTGGAGATTTTGCCGTGCAGACACCGGCTGCCTCCAACGCAACAAACTTCTCCTCCGCCGTTCCCTTACCCCCGGCAATAATCGCCCCGGCATGGCCCATGCGTTTGCCCTTGGGCGCCGTCACGCCTGCAATATAGGCAGCAACCGGCTTGGTCACATGCTGCTTGATGTAGTCGGCGGCCTCCTCTTCAGCCGTACCGCCGATCTCACCCACCATCAATATGGCCTCGGTCTGCGGATCGGCCTGAAACAACTTCAGGGTATCGACAAAGGTCATGCCGGGTATGGGGTCGCCACCAATGCCAATACAGGTGCTCTGGCCATATTTAGCAGACTGCTTGACCGCCTCATAGGTCAGGGTGCCGGAACGGGAGACAATGCCGATCGAACCGGGTTTGTGAATCTCGCCCGGCATAATGCCAATCTTACATTCACCTGGCGTAATGATACCCGGGCAGTTCGGGCCAATCAGTCTTGCGCCCGCCTCCTGGACCACTATCCTGGCCTCAAGCATATCGAGTGTCGGTATGCCTTCTGTGATACAGACAATCAGTGGGATTTCGGCATCCACGGCCTCCAGTATGGCGTCCTTGCAGAAAGGCGCAGGCACATAGATCACCGTGGCATTGGCGCCGGTTTCCTCCACGGCCTGCCTGACAGTATCAAACACGGGCAGGTCCAGGTGTTTCGTTCCACCTTTGCCCGGGGTCACGCCGCCGACCATTTTGGTGCCATAGGCAATAGCCTGTTCCGAATGAAACGTCCCTTGTTTGCCGGTAAAGCCCTGACAAATCACTTTGGTGTCTTTATTGATCAATACACTCATTGGCCTAACCCTTTGCTGCCGCAACAGCCTTTTCTGCCGCCTCGGTCAAACCGTTAGCCGCGATAATTTCAAAATTGCTTTTTTCCAGTAACTGTCTGCCAAGTTCGGCATTATTACCCTCCAGACGCACCACGACCGGAATCTCAACATGAACCTCTTCGACGGCACCGATAATGCCTTCGGCAATCATGTCGCAACGCACAATACCGCCAAAGATATTCACCAACACGGTCTTGACGTTTTTATCTGACAAAATAAGTTTAAAGGCCTCGGCCACCCGTTCCCTGGTAGCAGTACCACCAACATCCAGGAAGTTGGCCGGGTTACCGCCGTGTAGCTTGATTATGTCCATCGTAGCCATGGCCAGCCCGGCACCGTTGACCATACAACCGATGTCGCCATCGAGCGCCACATAATTGAGGTCCCATTCTCCCGCTTCCACCTCGCGCGGGTCTTCCTGCGATTCATCACGCAGTTCAGTTAATGCCGTTTGCCGATAAGCGGCGTTATCATCAATATTGACCTTGGCGTCGAGACAAATCAGATCACCTTGTGACGTCACGACCAAGGGATTGACTTCCATCAGGCTGAAATCTTTTTCAACGAACAGTTTCGCCAGACCGGCAAGAATGCGGCTGAATTGTTTGATTTGATCGCCTTTCAGTCCCAGGCCAAAAGCCAGTTGCCGACACTGATAGGGTTGCAACCCTACCATGGGATTCAAAGTGGTTTGGAGAATTTTTTCCGGTGTCTCGTGGGCCACCTTTTCAATCTCGACGCCACCTTCCGTCGAGGCCATAAACACGACACGCTGTTTGGAGCGATCGATCACGGCACCGAGATAAAGTTCACGGGCAATATCACTCGGTTGCTCAATCAGTATTTGATTAATCGGCTGGCCATTGGCATCGGTTTGAATTGTCACCAGCCTGGAACCCAGCATGGACTCGACAAACGCCCTGGCCTCTTTTTTATCACTGGTCAGTGTAACGCCACCGGCCTTGCCACGCCCACCGGCATGTACCTGTGCCTTTAATACCCAACGATCACCGCCCAGCTCCTTGAGTGCCTGGTCGGTGTCACTTGCCTGATTGATGACACAATGTTTGGGTACCGGTACACCATATTCGGCAAATAAACCCTTGGCCTGATATTCATGTAAATTCATAATGCTTCCTGAAAAATTTTGCGTATCTAAACAAGTTCATCCGTTAAAAGCAAATGTCATTTTTTTCTTCCTGCGATATGTATCGCACGACCGGATACGGCCAATGCGGCTTCATGCAAGGACTCCGATAAAGTAGGATGGGCAAATGTGGTCAGGGCAAGGTCTTCACTGCTGGCCATCATCTCTCTGGCGATCACCCCCTGGGCAATCAATTCCGAACAATGGGCGCCCAGCATGTGGACTCCCAGAATCCTGTCCGTGTTTGCATCCGCCAACACCTTGATCATACCCTTGGTATCACCGGCGGCACGGGCCCGGCCACTGGCTGCGAAGGGAAACACGCCGCTTTTATATTCCACCCCGGCCTGCTTCAATTCCTGTTCGGTCTTGCCGACCCAGGCGATCTCAGGCTCGGTATAAATGACCGACGGAATGTTATCGTAATTCACGCGGGCTTTGTGCCCGGCGATCCGTTCGGCAACCATCACACCCTCTTCTGATCCCTTGTGAGCCAGCATGGGCCCACGCACGATATCACCGATGGCGTAGACATTGGGCAAACTGGTACAGCAATACTCATCGACTTCAACAAAGCCTCGCTCATCCAGTTTCAGTCCGAGTTCTTTTGCACCCAGGTTTTGGGTGTTGGGCTTGCGTCCCACGGCCACCACCAGTTTATCGAACTTGATACTTTGTTGGCCTTGCGCATTCTGGTAGTTGACTTCAACCTTATTGTTCTTGACCGTGGCGCCTTCAACCTTTGCCCCCAACTGAATGTCCATGCCCTGTTTGGTGTAATGCTTCAAGGCCTCTTTGGCAAGCTGTTCATCGGCCATGGGCAAAAAGCTGTCCATGGCTTCAAGTATTGTTACCTTGGCGCCCAGTCGATGCCAGACACTACCGAGCTCCAGACCGATTACCCCGGCACCAATGATGCCCAGCGTCTTAGGCACCTCGGCAAAGGCCAGCGCCCCGGTTGAGTCGACTATCTGGTCACCCGTCAGCGGCGCAATGGGGATATTCATCGGACTGGACCCGGTGGCGAGGATAATATGTGTCGCCAGTATGTTGGTGATTTTATTATCCTGGCCTGTGATTTCAATCTGGGAGCTATTCAGCAGGCGGGCGGTACCATGATGAAAACTTACCTTGTTCGCAGTGAACAGTGCCTTGATACCTTGTGTCAGGTCCTTTACCACTTGCTCCTTGCGGGCCTGCATCGCCGCCACATCCATCTTAATGGTTTTGACACTGATACCGTGCTGGGCAAAATCATGTTGTGCCTTCTCATACCAGGCCGATGATTCAAGCAAGGCCTTGGACGGGATACAACCGACATTCAGACAAGTGCCCCCCAACGAAGGCTTGCCCGCAGCATCACTCCATGCATCGATACAGATGGTATTAAGGCCAAGTTGCGCACAACGGATCGCGGCCACATAACCGGCTGGGCCACCACCAACTACCACTACATCATATTGATCCGTCATGCGCTCAATCTCTTGTTAGATTTCCAGCAATATCCTTGCCGGGTCTTCCAGCAAGTCCTTGATGGTGACCAGGAACTGGACGGCCTCCCGACCGTCGACAATGCGATGATCATAGGACAAGGCCAGATACATCATGGGCCTCACCACCACTTCACCGTTTTCGACCACGGCACGTTCCTGGATCTTGTGCATCCCCAGGATGGCGCTTTGCGGTGGATTTAAAATAGGCGTCGATAGCAGGGAACCAAACACCCCGCCATTGGTGATCGAAAATGTCCCCCCGGTAATCTCATCCAGCGACAGGGAACCATCCTTGGCGCGTTGACCAAAGTCGGCAATCTTGCCTTCGATTTCGGCCACGCTCAGCATGTCCACATCACGCAGGATCGGCACCACCAGACCGCGCGGCGAACCCACGGCAATGCCGACATCAAAGAAACCGTGATAGACAATGTCTTCACCTTCGATCGAGCCATTCACTTCCGGGAAGCGCTTCAGGGCCTCAACCGCTGCTTTAACAAAAAAGGACATGAAACCCAATCGCACATTATGCTTTTTTTCAAATTGATCCCGATAACGGCTACGTAGTGCCATCAAGGGCTGCATATTGACTTCGTTAAATGTCGTCAGAATGGCCGCCGTTTGTTGTGCCTCGACCAGGCGTTCGGCAATACGGGTGCGCAGACGCGACATGGGCACCCTCTTTTGCGGACGCTCTCCCGTCGGAAAAGTGACGACCGTTTGTTTTGCAGAAGAGGTGATTGATGCCACTTTGCCGGAACCACTTTGCAAATGTGCCTGCACATCTTCTTTCAGGATACGGCCGTCTTTACCTGTCCCCCTGACTTGTTGCGGGCTCAGATTGTTTTCTGCCATGAGCTTAAGCGCCGAGGGTGAAACAGGTATTTCCGTATCTTCCGGTGCAGCCTGTGCAACCGGTTTATCAGAACGGTTTGCTTTCGGCGCCTGACCTTCGGTAATCGTGGCAAGCAACTGACCGGCCAAAACCGTGGCGCCTTCCTGTTCATGAATCTCTGCTATGACACCGTCATCAATGGCGGGCACCTCAAACACAACCTTGTCCGTTTCAATATCCGCCAACACCTCATCACGGGCAACGGCATCTCCCACCGCCTTGTGCCATTTCACCAAGGTGCCTTCATTGACTGACTCAGGAAAGGCGGGGACTTTTATTTCTATTGACATGACAATTCCCTATCCAGACTTACGCTGTTGTTAAATACTAAAGGCCTGTTCGACCAGTTCTTGCTGTTGCTTGAGGTGTAATTTGGCAGAACCCACGGCCGGTGCGGCATGGAAAGGTCGGCCGGCATATTCCAGAGGCGTCTGCTTGCCAATGATATTGCGAATATGATGCTGACTGGAGAACCAGGCACCCTGATTCATGGGTTCTTCCTGACACCAGACAAATTTTTTCACATTGGGGTACTTTTCCTGTTCCTGTTTAAATAGTTCAACCGGAAAAGGATAGAGTTGTTCGACACGAATAATCGCCGCATCGTCGAGTTGATCGCGTTGACGTTTCTCCTGCAAGTCATAATAAACTTTACCACTACACAGGATGATACGTTGAATATTTTCTGCCGGGAGGTCACTTTGATCCGGTATCATGGTCCTGAATTCACCTTCCACCAGGTCTTCAAACGGACTGGAAGCGGCAGGATGACGCAACAGGCTCTTGGGTGACATCACAATCAGGGGCCGACGGCACTCCATTAACATTTGCCTGCGCAACAAATGAAAGATTTGTGATGCCGTGGTGGGCATACAGACCTGCATATTATGCTGACCACAAAGTTGCAGATAGCGTTCCAGCCTGGCAGAGGAATGCTCCGGTCCCTGACCTTCAAGGCCATGGGGTAGCAGCATCACCAGACCACACATGCGGCTCCACTTTTGCTCACCGGCACTGATAAACTGATCGACCACCACCTGGGCGCCATTGGCAAAATCGCCAAACTGCGCCTCCCATATCGTCAGGGTATGCGGGTCTGTCGTCGAATAACCATATTCAAAGGCCAGTACGGCCTCTTCAGATAAAACAGAGTTGATTACCAGAAAGTTGGGCTGACCATCAAATAAATTACGCAAGGGTACATAGGCTTCACCATCCAGCTGGTTATGAAGTACCGCGTGGCGATGAAAGAAGGTACCACGTCCTGAGTCCTGGCCGGATAACCGTACCGGAAAACCATCATGCAATAAAGTGGCATAGGCCATGGTTTCGGCAAAGCCCCAATCTACCGGCAGTTCACCAGCGATCATCTTGCTGCGGTTATCGATTATTTTTTTCACATTGGACTGCAATTCAAAACCTTCCGGCAGGTCTTGCAAACTGTCACCCATACGTCGAATCAGCTCTGCAGAGACGGCTGTTTTGACCTCCGGCAAATATTCCTGCCCCACATAATCACTCCAGTCGGAAATATAGGGGTATCGGCTTTTATTGCCGGCCATAATTTCATCGACAACGCTATCACCGGCTTCCAGTTGAGTGCGGAAATGATCACCAATGGTTTTGACTTCGGCTTCCTGCAAAATAGATTGCGCAATCAAATTTTTTGCATACAGCTCACGCGTCGTCGGATGTTGTTTAACCTTTTTATACATCATAGGCTGGGTTGCCATGGGCTCATCGGCCTCACTATGGCCATGGCGGCGATAACAAACCAGATCAATGACAATATCTTTGGAAAAGCTTGCACGATAATCCATTGCCAGTTGTGTCACAAACACCACGGCTTCCGGGTCATCGGCATTCACATGCAGGATCGGCGCCCCCACCATCTTGGCCACGTCACTACTGTACAAGGTCGAACGGGCATCTTCCTGATTGCTGGTCGTGAAACCGATCTGGTTATTGATAATAATATGCACCGTGCCCTTGGTGGAGTAACCACGTGACTGGGACATATTGAAGGTTTCCATCACCACACCCTGCCCGGCAAAGGCGGCATCACCATGAATGAGAACAGGTACCACCTTGGTGCCATCCTTATCCTTGCGGCGATCCTGACGGGCGCGAATTGAACCTTCCACCACAGGTCCGACAATTTCAAGGTGCGATGGATTAAACGCGAGGGCGACATGCACAGGGCCTTGCTCGGTGAGAACATCCGAAGAGAAACCCATGTGATATTTTACATCACCCGTACCATTACCATTAGTCACGCTCCCTTCAAACTCTTTGAATAATTCTGCCGGTGTCTTGCCCATGATATTGACCAGCACATTGAGCCGACCACGATGCGCCATACCAATGGCCATCTCTTCCACCCCCTGCTTGCCGGCCCGTCGGATCAAAGCCTTCAGCATGGGAATCAGACTATCACCGCCTTCCAGAGAAAATCGCTTTTGACCCACATAGCGGCTGTGCAGATACCGCTCCAGACCTTCGGCCATGTTCAGGTGAGAATAGATTTTCTTTTTTGCCTGCGGGCTAAATGCGGGTTTGCCATGAATTTTTTCGAGCTGATCCTGAACCCAGCGTTTTTCTTTGGTGCTGGTCAAGTGCATGTATTCTGCACCAACCGATCCGCAATAGGTCGAATTCAGGATGGCGACGATTTCTCTTAGTGAGGCCTTATCTTTGCCTGCGGCCAGCGAGCCGGTTTCGAACATACTATCAAAATCGGCCTCGGACAACTCATGGTAAGCCAGATCCAGCTCTGGAACCGTAACGGCCTCATGCAAGGCCAGGGGATCCAGCCTGGCCTGTTGATGGCCACGAAAACGATAGGCATTTATCAGCTGCAATACCCGCACCTGTTTGTGGATATGTTCGACACCTTGTCCAGAACCAACACCAGCGGCCTGTCGATGTATGCCCATGGCCCGGAACTGGCTGCGGATATCGGCATGAGAAATGTCAGCCTCCTGACCATTAACCTGTGGCAAGGCAGCAAAATAGTCACGCCAGGTCGGCGGGACATTGTCCGGGTGTTGCAAATAGTCTTCGTACAATTGTTCCAGGTAAGCCGCATTCAAACCGGCTAACGGTGAGCTTGCCCAGAGCGCCTGTAGCGTTTTATCCTTGCTGGAGGCCATGTTATTCCTGTTTTAATTTTTCTCGTCCATATAGAATAAGCGTAGTCCACATTGATACTTTCGGCCGCTACGAGTTTTTCTGTAGTCATAGGCCGTATTGCCAATACAACTGAGTTATTAGTATGACAATAACAACCACCATAATGCTGCAAAGATAAAACGTGTTTCAAAATATAGACTGGTGCCGACAAGAGGAATCGAACCTCTGACCTACTGATTACGAATCAGTTGCTCTACCAACTGAGCTATGTCGGCAAGATAAAATGGATTGTTGCATCTGGTTAATTTACCAGATGTAACAGAATTGTTTGAGTGTATTGCGGAGGATACCCCTAAAGCGAGGGGTATTATATGGCTTTATTACGGATCCGGATAACGATATCAATACCTTCCGCTTCGGTACCTTTCGGCAAGCGTGGCATATTTTGCAGGTGAAGATTGTCACATTCGATATCGATCAATTCACCGGATTCAATGGCGAAAAAGTGGTGGTGCACCGAGGTATTGGAGTCATAAAAGACCTTGCTGGGGTCGACAATCACCTCTTTAACCAGTCCTTTACGTGCAAACAGGCCGAGGGTGTTATAAATAGTCGCCTTGGAGACGAGCGGTCCAGCCTGGTTAACCACATTCAAGACCTGATCGGCGGATAGATGCTGCGGTTTGGCAAACAGAATTTGGCCAATCTCAACCCGTTGCTGGGTCGGTGTTACACCCGCTATCTTGAGTTTCTCGATCACCTGGCTTTTTGAAATCATGTGTAAATCATCCATTTCTTTTCCTCTTCCTGAAAATTATAGACCAGCCCTTTAGACAAAGTCTATTTCTAAAAGGCTGCACACGAATTATACGCACTAATAATATGTTTTTATAGTGAGTATTGGTTCTTTTTCGAGCACAATATCGGCCATGAGCCGTGCCGATGCGGGCCCCAGCACGACCCCATTGCGGAAATGACCGGTATTGACGTATAGCCCCTGGATGCGTTGATCCTTATATATATAAGGTGTCCCATCCGGAGAGGCCGGTCGCAGTCCAGCCCAATGGTGTTCGACCTCAAATCTGGACAGGGCCGGAATCAGCCTTCGCGCCTCTCTAATCAACTCGTCCCGGGCTTCTGCGGTGGTGGATTTGTCGAAACCCACATCCTCCAGGGTGCTGCCCACCAGAATTCGGCCATCGCGACGGGGAATCACATAACGGTCACGGTTGAGGACTATGCGTGACACCAGATCGGGACGTCCCTTGAACAACAGCATTTGACCCCGCAGTGGTTTGACCTCAAGCCGGATACCCAGCTGTTGCAGCAAACCCGCACTCCAGGCTCCACTGGTGATAATCACCTTTTCTGCATCGATTTCATTACCCGCAGCCAGTACACCCGTGATGCGACCTTGTTTAATGGCAAGGGCATCCACCTCGGTATGCTCCCGCAACGCGACACCATGGTGAAGGAGACTCCCGCGCATGGCCTTGACCAGACGGGGATTACGGACCTGGGCCACGTCGGGCAACCAGATTCCGTCAGAATTGACCGAACCCAGTTGCGGTTCCAGTTCCAACGCCTGGGCAGGTTTGACTATCTCACAGGAGTAGGCATATTTTTGCGCCCACTGACGGGCTTCCTGTTGTTCGTTCGTATCGAGGATCAACAGGCCATTTTGGGTCCACTCCGGGTCGATGCCGCTTTCCTGCTGAATTTCCGCCGCCAATTGCGGATAAACCGCCTGGCTCCAGCGGGCCAATTGGGTAACGGTATCGTTATAACGCCAGGGATAAAGGGGGGAAATAATCCCGCCACCGGCCCAGGATGACTCCTGCCCGGTCTCACCCCGTTCCAGCAGGGTCACTGACCGTCCAGCCTTGGCCAATTCCCGTGCGGTGAGCATACCAATCAACCCACCGCCGACTATCAAACAATCACTCACAAATTCATCCCGGTTTTTCTATCAGGTTTTCATACCTGTGATTAATTACACACTACGCGCATATAGTAAACCGTTTATCCGGTTTAAGATGCAGCTTATCGGTAAGCAGGCGACAATTCCAAACCACTCCACAATACTTACCAACATGAGAAAACATCGTGGATTTACCTTGATTGAGTTGATGGTCGTGCTGGCCGTGACGGGAATAATGCTTGGCTTTGGTGTGCCCAGGCTGACCGCGATGTTACAAAGTAATCGCACTGCTGCAAGCCTCAACAGCCTGTCGGCCCATTTGAACTATGCCCGCAGTGAGGCCGTCAGGCGCAATGCTAACATCACTGTTGCTGCACTGGACCCTGGCTTTCCCGCTCAATGGCATCGCGGCTGGGTTGTGTTTATTGACACCAATAATAACGGTACTCTTGATGCGCTGGAACAACAGCTTAGGGTTGTCGAGGCCCTGAATATTCCTAACTTTACGATAACCCCGACCATCAATGTCGTCACGTATAACCGTTTGGGTACAGCAACACAAAGCCAATTTACATTTACAAAAGACGGCCAAACCAAAACAATGAGCATTTCCGCCACCGGGCATGTGCGATTCGATACCAAGACCTGGGTTGGATATTGAATGATGAAGAAACCAGGCATAACAAACACTGCGCAACGCATAACAAACGCTACGCAACGGGGTTTTACCCTGGTAGAGGTCATGGTGGCCCTCGTCATCTTTTCCGTCGGCCTGCTCGGCCTGGCCGGCTTGCAAATGGCCGGCATGCAAAGTAACCACAATGCTATGATGCGCACCATCGCCACCCAGCATACCTATGATATGGCTGAGCGCGTTCGCTCCAACCGTGGAGCCTTTGCAGATGGCGGCTACGATAACCTGAGCGGTGCAGCACCGGCACCCACTGCTTGTGGTAGCCCACCCTGCAATCTTACTGCCGATGACGATTACCGGGTCTGGAGTGAGACCCTGGCCAGTTCACTGCCCTCGGGCAGCGGCCAGGTAACGAGGGTTGGGGGTGCGGTGGTGATTACCGTGCGCTGGGATGAAGATCGTACCGGTGCCAATAGACAGAACTGCCCGCCTCTCAGCCCATTAGATCTGCAATGTATACAAGTGCCAATTGTGCCTTGAGGAAAACCATGAATCAACCAATCCACCACAGGCAATATAGTGCCGGGCTCAGTCTGATCGAATTGATGGTGGCGCTGGCGGTCAGTGCCATTATGTTACTGGGTGTCACCACCATCTATACCGCCAGCAAACGCTCATATCAGATCAACAGTGAAATGGCGGCCATCCAGGAAAATGCCCGCTATGCCTTGCACACACTGACCAACGAAATACGCATGGCGGGCACCACCGGATGCCAGAATATAGACTCCATCAAAATGCAGGTACTATCCAGTCCGCCGCCTGCAGGGTTCTCGAATACAACCGCACCCGGTGACGACGGTATACATCGGGTAAGTACTTTCAATTTAAACAGTTATCTAACGGGGCATACCTATAATGGTGGTGCCTGGAGCCCGCCTTTCGAGGCAGGTTTGGAACCCACCAACTTCGTCGCAGGAACCGATGCCATTACAATTCGCAATGTCAGTGCCTGCAGTGCCCGCGTCAACAGCGACAATGGCAACAATTTAAACGTTACGGGTAACTGTACTTTTAATGACGGTGATGTGGTGATCGTCGCTGACTGCCAAAGTGCCGATATGTTTACCGTCACAGGTCCACCCGGCAATGGCAACCCATATACATTGAGCTATAACGGAGCGGCTAACGATCCCAATACCCTTTCCGGCAAAGAAGAAAAATATGAAGGTGCCATGGTATTCAAGGCCAATACTGCGGTTTATTACCTTGGCCAGGATAATGGTGTTCCTCCTACCGGTTTGTATGTCCGACGCCTGACCAATATCGGGGGGGCCTATATACCACAGCAAAGCCTGTTAATTCCCAATGTAGACGACCTGGTAATCACCTACGGCCTGGATACCGACGGCGATCCCGGTCGTAGTGTCGATACAGAAATGTTTGCTGCTGCAATAGACGCGGCTGGCTTACCCCTTATTCAAAACGCAATTCAACGAGATATGGATGAAGGCCGACCTGTCAAGATCGCCGTAACGTCTCCCTGGTCCAGGGTGGTGCGAGTCAACTTGCAATTGTTACTGGCCTCCGAACCCGTTGGAACCACACTTAAACCGTTTAACTTTGACGGCGTTAATTACAATGATACCCGCTCCCGACGGGTATTTAGCACCAGCATTAATATCCGGGCCCGCACACCTTAGACTGAGGGTACATAACACATGCAATATTTGACTCAAATAAACAGGTATACACGACCCACTAAGCAGCGTGGCGCCGTGCTGATCATCGGCCTGGTGTTATTGGTTTCACTCACCATTGTCGGTATCGGCGTACTAGGCACAACCTCACTGGAGCAGCGCATGGCGGGTAATATGACAGACTTAAACCTGGCCTTTAATGCCGCAGAAACCGCCGGCCGCGCCTTTACTGCCCGGATCCGTAACGGTAACTTTAAAAAAAGTGCTATCTGCCAGGGACTCGGCGGGGTGGGATGCACCGCTGAGATTATCCCATCTGCAAACTGGTCGTATACAGCAGATAATAATTGGTGGCAGGCTAATTCCCTTGTGCTGGATTCGAATCTGATTGATCAACCGATTGAAGGGGTCTATGCCCAACCCAGAATCATAATAGTACCCTTACGACATGTCGGCTATACAAAAGTAAAAGGGGGGACGACCGGATATGGATTGGACGGACTCATGTACGTTTCAGTGATCAGCCGCGGTAAAGGTGCTTCAAACGATACCGAGGTCATTATTCAACAGGTCATTGCAAAGAGATAAACAACATTGCATATATTAAAACATGAATTTAATGCCCAGCCAGCAAAACCATTGATTCAGTATTAATGATCATATACAGGTAAACGAACATGTTACGTCAATTCAGAAAAACTATTTTACCCGGTCTGGTTGGGGTACTTCTCTCCTTTCCCCTCAGCCTATCTGCCGCCACTGAGCTGAATATTGCCGATGTGCCGCTTTCGGTCATATCTTCGGTGCCGCCCAATGTCATGTTGCTGCTGGATGACTCCGGTAGTATGAATAATGTTGTCTGGTATCAGGGTGATAATGCAGGTATTCCCGCTTATGACACAACAGCAACTTATGATCCTTGGTGTGATAACTGTAGTGGTGGTAATCGATGGGATCCTGCTGACCCAAACATAGCACTGGATGAGATTCCGGCGCCTTTAGCTGCAGATAACTGCGGAACCCCGGATCTTAGTCCTGTTTCCATTCCTAATGCATCCACTCCAAGTGTCCCATATACTGTAAATCGATACCTTGTTGCAGGCCGGCTGGGAAGTGAAACCAAATGCCTGGTTTTGCCCGATATTCGTACCGGTGGTAACACCTGGTATGCAGGCCACTATCTGAATTATCTGTTTCATTATTTCACTGATGGCCAGGATCTAACAAAGATTATACCCTTCAAGACCCGGATGATGGTCATGCAGGAAGTCACGACCGATCTGATCTCAAGCACACCCGGTATGAACTTTGGTGTGACAGTCTTTAATAATGGTAATGGTGGAGATGTATTGGCGGGCTGTACAAGAGACAATTCAATTATTACCGAAGAAATTAACAGACTGACTTCCGGTGGAAGCACACCATTGGCTGAATCGATGTATGAAGTTACACGTTATTTTCGCAACATGCGCCCGTACTACAGATCCCGTAATGATTTTGACAACCCCATTAAATACAGTTGTCAAAAGAATTTTGTTATTGCCGTAACTGACGGATTGCCCACGAGTGACGGCAGCGTGGACACTGACGATCCGGACATTGCCACATACTGCCCATCGGGTACATGTTCGCTTCCAAACTGGGACCAGTTAAACACATCCCCAAGGTTCAGTGACAGTGGCACGCTGTATTTTGATGATATTGTCAAGTTCGCCTATGACGTTGACATGAAAACAGGCCCTGGTTTCGATGACGATCCTTTTGCCATACAGAACATAGAAACCTATGCCGTCGGCTTTTCTATCGCAAACCAGATGCTGCGTGACGCAGGCCACTATGGAAGCGGCAGAACAGCAGATCAGGACGAAGATGAGCCACCGACTAATTATTTTACAGCAGATGATGAATCACAGTTAAAGGACGATCTTGAAGCTGCGCTAAACCGGATTGAAGGGAAAAGCGGTTCTGCAGCATCCGTCGCGGCCAGCACTGGTTTTATTGGCGCCGGGACGTCGCTTTATCAGGGCTTGTTCGATACCAATAACTGGACCGGTAACCTGAAACGCTATGACCTGAGCATTGACACTGATAGAACCGTAACCATTGCTGAAACAGATATTGATGCCGCCAGTAAATTAATCGCAAAACTCTCGACAACAGGTGGCGCAGCAGGGAGAAATATTATTAGCTATAACCCTGATCTCACCCCAAGCGGGCCCGGTCAAGGTATCGATTTTAACTGGTCATCACTGTCAAGTGCCCAGAAAACCTATTTGGCCAACCGCGAGGAAATACTCGATTTTATTCGTGGTGACCAGCGCTGCGAAATTACAAGTAGCGGAACATGTGATGCTCCCAAAACCCGAAATCTACGGGACCGGGGTACAAACGGTGAGGGCTTGCTCGGCACCATCGTTAATTCCACACCGATCTATATCGCCAAACCAATTGAGTACTATCCCGCTATATGGAAGGGTACCAACGCACCTGAAAATATCGTGGGAGCAGAAAAACATTATGACTTCAAGGATGAACATAAGGCGCGTCAAGCCATGGTATATGTTGGTGCAAATGATGGCATGCTGCACATATTTGATGCGGACAGCCTGGAAGAAGTCATGGCCTATATCCCGAATGCAGTGTATCCGAAGCTGGCCGATTTGGCAGATCAAAACCACACTCATAAATATTATGTTGATGGTACCCCCACCGTTATTGATGCATTCTTTGGCAGTGGCGCACCTGTAGGTGGTGACAACAAGTGGCATACTATACTGGCAGGGGGACTGAATCGCGGCGGCCAGGGGATCTATGCCCTCGACATCACCGACCCGAATAAATTCACCGGGGCAAATGCCAAAAACTCTGTGCTGTGGGAATTTACTCACGACAATGATCGTGATCTTGGTTATAGCTTCAGCCGCCCGTCTATTGTCCGTATGCACAATGGGATATGGGCTGCCGTGTTTGGCAATGGTTATAACAATACAGAAATCGATGACGGAGACACCAACGGTGATGGTATTACCGATATCAATGATGACACCGGTGATAATGACAGCCAAACAGGTAATGCGGTTCTGTATATCGTTAACCTGCGAACCGGTGAATTGATACTAAAAATTGATACCGAGATCGGCTCAGCTCAGGATCCAACCGGTAAGAACCGACCTAATGGTCTGGCAACCGTTGCACCGGTCGATATCGACGATGACTTTATTATCGATTATATCTACGCCGGAGACCTGTTTGGTAACTTATGGCGTTTCGATGTAACAGGATCGGATCCTGGGACGTGGAAAATATTCGGTAAGGGAAGTCCCTCTAATCCGGACCCGATATTCGTTGCCCACGATTCAAATGGGATACCCCAGCCGATCACTTCTCGACCGGATGCCGCCATTACTGACGCAGGTGGTCTGATGATTTATTTTGGGACCGGCCAATACATACAACTGTCCGACATAAGTAATAAGGATGTGCAATCCTTTTACGGGCTGCTTGATAACCCTGAAAACGATAAACGATCACCGGACGATGCGGTGCAAAAGACACGAGCAAAAATGATCCAGCAAACGATCAATGCTGAAGCAACCTATTCCTCAGGACAGGGAACTGAAACTGTCAGGCAATTCAGTAAAAACGCCAGCACAGACAATTATGCCAGCTGGTATATTGATTTAATTGTGGAGGGGGGCAGCCCCGAGGGTGAGCGAGTAATTGGGGCTCCGATCGTGCGCGGTGTCAGCTCGAAAAAGATTGTCTTCACCAGTATTATTCCCACTCAGGACATCTGTGACTTTGGTGGCCGGAGCTGGTTAATGGAACTGGATGCCCGTAATGGCAATCTTACCACCACACCGGTGTTTGACCTGAATTTTGATGGCAAACTGGATAAGCAGGATAATGGTAATGGTAAGGATGTATTTAATGGCTGGTCGCAAAAAGGAATCATGACTTCACCTGCCATTCTAAAGGATAAAATTGAGTACAAAATTCTTTCCGGTTCAACAGGAGTCCTTCGTGCCGTCGGTGAGGCTCCAGATGCAGAACAAGAAGGTGCGCGGCAGTCTTGGCGGCAGATTAAGTAACCTCAGGAGACCAACAGACCATGTTAAAATATATGACAACTTTCCTGGCACTCTGCGTCTGCGTTGGCCTTATCAACACAGCCAATGCCGGAACACATTCCCCGGATCCTCAGTATGCCATACTAAAATCCCTGGATAAAAACAACAGGACTGTTGTCGTCGGGCAGGATATGTACAAACTTAGAATGGGTATCAAGATCCACGATAGTGACACAAAACTTCCCGGGATCTCTTCTCTTGTCGTTGGCGAAAAAATAAAATTTAAAACCCGTAAAAACAAGCGCACTGGGCAGGTGGAAATAAGCGAAATCTGGATCCTTAGGATGTAATCTAATCATAGCGCAAAGACTAGACTACCTATGAATACAAAACATAAAGGCTTCACCCTCATCGAGCTAATGGTAGTGATTGCTATTATCGGATTCCTGGCGGTGACTGGTTGGCGGCAATATGATCAATACCAGACCAGGGTGACACGATCTGATGCCATTGACGCTCTGACACGAGCAGCCAATGATATGGAAAAGTGCGCTGCAAGACAGGGGAATACCTATAATGGCTGTAAATTGGCAAACTTCCCGTCACCAAATGGCCACTACACTATTGGCTGGCCAGCGGCATTAAATCCTCCTCTGGTTAATAGCGCTTACGTTATTGCCGCCAGCAAAATTGTCCCTAATGTAAATGATACCAACTGCATAGCTGGTGTTGTTAATTATGATCTTGTGATTAATGAACTCGGCCAACAAGGTATCTGGCTGGGCGTTGGCGCTCCAATTTTTGGCAACACACAACAAGTCCGAAGATGTTGGAACAAGTAAACTAACTTGCTATACCGACTGAAGTGCCTTGGGTATCGAAAAGGTAATCGTTTCCGGCATGCCATCCATAGTCTTTAGTTCACCACAATCCCACTCCTGTAACCTGGCAATCACATTCAATACCAGCACCTCCGGTGCAGAGGCCCCGGCGCTGATGCCTATGGTATTTTTATTTTCTAGCCACAGTTTATTAATCTGCGACTCATCATCAATCAGATAGGCCTCGGTACCTAGCCGCTCGGCGACTTCCTTTAATCGGTTGGAATTGGAGCTATTGGGTGAACCGACCACCAGCACCAGATCGCTTTGTTCGGCCAGTTGTTTGACCGCATCCTGGCGATTCTGGGTGGCATAGCAGATATCATCTTTTTTTGGCCCACGAATATGAGAGAAGCGTTGCCGCAGGGCGTCGATGATCGCGGCGGTATCATCTATAGACAGCGTGGTCTGTGTCACATAGGCCAGTTTGTCTTGTGTGACATCCAATGTAGCAACATCAGCAATGGTCTCGATCAGATACATCTTGCCACCATCCTGTTCATCAAACTGGCCCATGGTGCCTTCCACTTCCGGGTGACCTTTGTGACCAATCAGGATACAGCCGTAACCTTGTTTGCTAAAACGTGACACCTCAAGATGGACCTTGGTCACCAGCGGACAGGTCGCATCAAATACCTTTAAACCACGGGCCCTTGCCTCTTGCTGCACTTCCAGCGAAACACCGTGGGCGCTAAAAATAACGATGGCATCATCCGGGACTTCGTGTAGTTCATCGACAAAGATCGTGCCCTTGTTTTTTAAACCATCCACCACGAAGCGGTTGTGCACCACTTCATGCCGAACATAAACCGGTGCACCAAACACCTCCAGCGCACGTTCAACGATCTCAATCGCCCGATCGACACCGGCGCAAAAACCCCGTGGATTGGCCAATAAAATTGACATCA
>Ga0209633_10001816_pt1 | contig 21385 bp, 18 predicted proteins | sample Cruoilmetagenom1_FD_187290 | JGI IMG/M metagenome (GOLD analysis project Ga0209633, IMG submission 187290) | Oil polluted marine microbial communities from Coal Oil Point, Santa Barbara, California, USA - Sample 1 (SPAdes) (version 2) | ecosystem: Environmental > Aquatic > Marine > Oil seeps ... | reverse complement strand
GTCTTCGTCTGATATTGATTTTCAAAAACGAATTTTATTAATACGGGAAATACTTTACATAATTCAGCAAAATGATATCCCTCTTTGTGCTTATTATTTGGATGAAATTTAGGTTTTTTCGATTTATCTGATTTCATAAACAATATTCGAAGCCTCTATTTAAATTCCTTACAAGATATAATCAGTATTTACAAAATTTGATTTTTTGGAGGTTAACAAGTCCTCTAAAATCTGATTGTTATATGGATTGTCTTTTGAAGCAATAAATGTTCGGATAGAAAAACTTCGTAGAGCATCATGAACACTCAAAGTTGAAACGGCAGAATCTTTGCGTCCAGTAAACGGAAAAACATCAGGTCCTCTTTGACAAGAGCTATTCAAATTCACCCTACAAACCAAATTCACCAATGTATCGATCAATCTTGAAAGTAACTTCACATCTTTTCCAAAAATACTCACTTGTTGCCCATAATTAGAATCGGCTATATCATCTAAAGGTTCATCAATACTTTTAAATGTTCTGATTGGAACCACAGGGCCAAATTGTTCTTCTTCATAAACTTTCATATCCTTTGTAACGGGATATAACACCGCCGGAAAAATGAAATTCTCAGTCAACTCACCACCTTTTTTATTAATTATTTTCGCTCCCTTACTGATTGCATCTTCAATTAATTCTTGAATATATTCAACTTTCCCCGGCTCAGGAAGTGGTGTTAGCTGTACATCTTCATCCCAAGGGTTTCCCAATTTAAGAGCATCAACTCTTTTAGAATATCGTTTATTAAATTCATCGGCTATATTTTCATGAACATATACTATTTTTAGAGCCGTACAACGTTGTCCATTATATGAAAGTGTACCTGCAATACACTCATTTACTGCCAAATCAATATCGGCATCCGGTAAAATAATTGCCGGGTTTTTTGCTTCTAACCCTAATACCAATCGCAACCTATTCGACTTCGGATGTAAGTTTTGCAAAGCATTTGCAGACGAACTATGACCAATTAATGCCAACACATCTACTTTCCCTGATTTCATAATTGGTGATGCCACAACTCTACCTCTACCATATATAACATTTACTACACCTGCCGGAAAACTTTCTTGAAATGCTTTTAGCAAAGGTGAAATTAATAAAACACCATGCTTTGCAGGTTTAAAAACGGTAGTATTTCCCATTATCAACGCCGGAATCAGCAAGCAAAATGTTTCATTTAAGGGATAATTGTACGGCCCTAGACAGAGAACCACACCCAGAGGTCCGCGACGAATATGCGCATAAATACCGCTATTTTTTTCAAAACGCGCACTATCACGATCCATTTTTTTATAATCTTCAATAGTGTCGTAGATATAATCTATGGTTCTATCAAATTCTTTTTCAGCATCAGCGATAGTTTTGCAGATTTCCCAAACTAAATACTTAACAACTTCATCACGTTGTTTTTTTATTTTCTCAACAAAAACTTCCATGCAGTCAATACGGTCGGCCACTTTCATAGTAGGCCAAACTCCTTGTCCTTTATCATAAGCTTTACAAGCTGAATCTAAAGCTTCTAAGGCTTCTTTCTCACCAAGGTTGGGAACTGTTCCTAACAGCGTTTTAGCATATTCACCTTTGTTATTAATTGTATGGATTGGCGAATAGACTTCAGCCATATCACCACTCCATTTAATAAACTCATTATTAACTAAGTATGAATCTTGATGCAAAAGTGATTCTAACTGAAACCTTTTTGGTATTTCATTATTCTTTATCATTGAAAATCTTCTTAACTTAATTTGAAAATCAAAATTAAGTTAAAATCAGAGATTGTAGGGGTTAATTCATGTAAATACTTACACTATTTTAATCATTGCAGTCATAGAAGCTCTTAAACTGGCTCCTATTTTTTCTACAGCATGTTGGCGAATACTTTTATTAACAGCTATTAATTCTTGATTTTCTACACCATTATCTTTGCCTGAATTGTATGTAGTACCAATGACATCTGTATCGATATTTTTCATAAAATCAGACAATAAAGGCTTACAGGCATGATCAAAAAGATAACAACCATATTCAGCAGTATCAGAAATGATTCTGTTCATTTCAAATAATTTTTTTCTTGCGATTGTATTAGCTATCAATGGTGTTTCATGTAATGATTCATAGTATGCCGATTCTTGTTTGATTCCAGCTTCGGTCATCGTTTCAAATGCCAATTCTACACCAGATTTTACAAATGCCACCATTAATACTGCGTTGTCAAAATATTCTTGTTCGGCTATAGATGCTAAAGTAGCTTCTGTTTTTTCAAAGGCAGTTTCACCAGTTGCTTGACGCCAGGACAATAATTTCTTATCACCATTAGTCCAATCTTCCATCATGGTTTTAGAAAAATAGCCACTCATAATATCATCCATATGTTTCTGGAATAATGGTCTCATAATTTGTTTTAACTCCTCGGCTAAATTGAACGCTTTAATTTTTGCAGGATTTGATAGTCTATCCATCATATTGGTGATTCCTCCATGCTTCAATGCTTCTGTTATGGTCTCCCATCCATATTGGATTAATTTTGACGCATAAGTGGGATCAATTCCTTTTTCAACCATTTTATCGAACGAAAGTATAGATCCTGTTTGCAACAATCCACAAAGGATAGTTTGCTCGCCCATTAAATCTGATTTAACCTCAGCAACAAATGACGAGTGCAATACACCTGCCCTATGACCTCCGGTAGCTGCGGCATACGCTTTTGCCTGTTCAAAACCATCTCCGTTAGGATCATTTTCAGGATGCACGGCAATTAAGGTAGGCACACCAAATCCTCTTTTATATTCTTCTCGAACTTCAGAACCTGGACATTTAGGCGCGATCATTATTACCGTAATATCCTTACGAATTTCCATGCCTTCCTCAACAATATTGAATCCATGAGAATAAGATAAGGTTGCACCTTGTTTCATTAAAGGCATAATGGCATTCACTACTGACGTATGTTGTTTATCTGGTGTTAAATTAGAAACTAGATCTGCCGTAGGTACTAACTCTTCATAAGTACCAACTGTAAATCCGTTATCTATTGCATTTTTATACGAAGCTCTCTTTTCTGTAATGGCACCTTCTCTTAAAGCATAAGAGATGTCTAAGCCAGAATCGCGCATATTTAAGCCTTGATTCAAGCCCTGCGCTCCACAACCGATAATTACTATTTTTTTACCGATTAATTTTTCTACACCTTCACCAAATTCTGATGCGTCCATAAAATCACAAGTTCCTAATTGCTCTAATTGCAAACGTAATGGAAGTGTGTTAAAATAATTTGTCATTTTTATATGCTTTCATTTAATTTATTTCTAATAATAACTCTGAAATCGCCATTTTAGGTCTTGAAATTGCAATGCGTCCTGAACGTACAAATTGTAATAAACCATATGGCTTTAATTTTTCATACATTCTATCAATATCTACTTTTAGACCTGAAGCTTCAATAACAAAATAATTTTCTGTTATTGCTATAATATGTGCCCTTCTAAATTTTAACTTACCTTGAATTTTTTCATCATACAAATGCTCTGACGATATTTTAAACAAAGCTGTTTCATGATAAATTATTTCATCTTCGGTGTGATAATAGGCCTTGATCACTTCTATTTGTTTTTGTAACTGACCAATAATTTTTCGAACATTATTTTCTGTCATTTTAACAACAAATGTAAATCTATGGACGTTTTCAATTTCTGACTTAGAAACTGTCATACTTTCAATATTAATATGACGTTTTAAAAATATTGCTGAAAGGCGATTTAAAATACCAATATTATTTTCGGTATAAATCGATATGGTATAAATTTGTTTTTCTTCCATAATTAACTTAATCTAATATCTGAGACGGATGCTCCTGATGGAATCATCGGAAATACATTATCTTCTTTTTCTACAGCAACTTCTAAAAAATAACCTTCTTTAGAGGCAATCATTTTTTGAACAGCTGCAGCTAAATCTTCCCTTTTAGTAACCTTATGAGCATCTAAATGATATCCCTTGGCAATAGTCACAAAATCAGGATTTGTCATTTCTGTTGAAGCATAGCGTTTATCAAAAAATAACTGTTGCCATTGACGAACCATTCCTAAAAAATCATTATTCAAAACAACGATCTTTACCGGTACTTTGGTCTGAAAAATAGTACCTAATTCTTGAATGGTCATTTGATAACTACCATCTCCAATAATGGCCACAACTTCTCTATCAGGTACTCCCATTTTGGCACCAATGGCTGCTGGAAGGGCAAAACCCATTGTTCCTAATCCACCCGAAGTAATATTACTTTTAGTTTGGTTGAATTTTGCATATCTGCAAGCTATCATTTGATGTTGACCAACATCAGAAACGATGACCGCATCACCTTTGGTTGCATTGTTTATCTCTTTAATAACTTCAGCCATTGTTAAACCATCTTTTTCAGGATGTAAGTCATTTTTTATGACTTTTTCATATTCTATAGCATCATGATCTTTAAATTCTTGCATCCATGATTCATGAGAATCGGTATTTACTAGCTTTAATATTTCAGCCAAGGTCTGTTTTACATCTCCTAGAACGGCAATATCTGTCTTTACATTTTTATCAACTTCTGCAGGATCTATTTCAAAATGAATAACTTTGGCTTGCTTTGCATATGTATTTAGATCACCTGTTACGCGGTCATCGAAACGCATACCTATGGCAATCAAAGTGTCACATTCATTTGTCAACCTATTAGGTCCATAATTACCATGCATACCAACCATACCAACATTCAATGGATGGTCTGTTGATAATGCTGACAATCCTAAAATAGTCCAGGCAGATGGAATTCCAGTTTTTTCTATAAAGGCCTTAAATTCTTCTTCAGCTTTCCCTAAAATAACACCCTGCCCAAAAACAATCAACGGTTTTTTAGCCTCATTTATAACCTCAGCTGCAGCCTTAATTTTACTCATATCCATTTCCGGTACAGGTTTATAGCTGCGTACAGAAGTACATTTTTTATACTGATAATCAAACATTTCAAATTGAGCATTTTTTGTAATATCAACTAGCACCGGTCCGGGTCTTCCAGAACGAGCAATATAAAATGCCTTTGCCATAATTTCAGGGATTTCACTCGCCTTTGTAATTTGATAATTCCATTTTGTTACCGGCATAGAAATACCAATAATATCTGTTTCCTGAAATGCATCAGAGCCTAATAAATTTTTTGCTACCTGGCCAGTTATACAAACCATAGGGGTCGAATCAATCTGAGCATCAGCAATTCCTGTTACTAAATTAGTAGCACCGGGTCCGGAGGTAGCCATAGCGACACCTACTTTGCCGGTAACACGGGCATAACCTTGTGCAGCATGTGTAGCCCCTTGTTCATGTCTGGTAAGTACATGATGTAGTTTATCTTGATACTTATACAATTCATCATATATCGGCATTATTGCTCCACCGGGATATCCGTATAATAAATCAACGCCTTCCTCAAGAAGACATTTGATTACTGCTTCTGCACCAGAAATTTTCTTGGTTTTAACGGTTGTCGGTTCCTGAGCTGTTTGTGTTTGTGTAGTCATACCTTTTATTATTAAAATTCATCAGTTACACATCCCTGGGAAGCTGACGAAACAGTTTTTGCATATTTGTACAAAATGCCTTTATTAAATTTTAAATCGGGTTTTTTCCAAGAATTTCGACGTTGCTCTAAAACATCTTCTGAAAGGCTTACCGATATTGTATTGGTTTCTGCATCAATAGTAATTTCGTCTCCATCTTCAATCAATGCTATGTTGCCTCCATCTTGTGCTTCAGGTGTAATATGACCAACCACAAAACCATGAGTACCGCCAGAGAATCTCCCGTCTGTAATTAATGCAACTTCTTTACCCAATCCTGCACCCATAATAGCTGCAGTTGGCTTTAGCATCTCGGGCATACCCGGACCACCTTTTGGGCCTTCAAAACGAATGACAACCACATCTCCTTTTTTAACTTTCCCATCTCGAATTCCATCATTGGCGTCATATTCACCATCAAAAACTTTGGCTTTTCCTGTAAATTGTAATCCTTCTTTACCGGTAATTTTAGCTACTGAGCCTTCAGAGGCAATATTGCCATAAAGTATTCTGATGTGTCCTGTTGCTTTTATGGGATTGTCAATTGGTTTTATTACTTGTTGATCTTCTGCTAAATCTTGAACATTTTCTAAATTTTCAGCTAAGGTTTTACCTGTTACAGTTAAACAATCACCGTGTAATAAGCCTTGTTCTAACATATATTTCAAAACGGCTGGTATTCCGCCAATAGCGTGTACATCTTCCATTAAATATTTACCACTTGGCTTTAAATCGGCTAAAAAAGGTGTACTATCGCAAATAGCTTGAAAATCTTTTAAGGTAAATTCGATATTTGCAGCTTTGGCAATTGCTAGAAAATGCAATACTGCATTTGTAGATCCACCCAATACGGTAATTAATCTTATTGCATTTTCGATAGATTTAATAGTCACAATATCACTAGGTTTGATATCATTTTCTATAAGATATCGTAATTGTTTTCCAGCCTCAACACATTCTAGTTCTTTGTTGTTACTAACAGCAGGATTTGACGAATTAAAAGGTAAAGACATCCCTAAAGCTTCAATTGCTGAGGCCATAGTATTGGCTGTATACATTCCTCCACAAGCTCCTGCTCCCGGACAAGCTTTGTGAATTACTTGTTTATATTCATCTTCGTCAATAGTACCAGCCATTCTTTCACCCCAAGCTTCAAATGCCGAAACCACATCTAGTTTTTTTCCATTATGACAACCAGAAGCAATAGTACCTCCATACACTAAAACAGATGGACGATTCAAACGGAGCATTGCCATTAATGCACCCGGCATATTTTTATCACAACCTACAACTGTTACTAATCCATCATACGACATTGCCTGAACAACTGTCTCGACGGAATCAGCAATAATATCACGAGATGGTAATGAATATCGCATTCCCGGTGTTCCCATAGAAATACCATCACTCACGCCAATAGTATTAAATATCAAACCAACTGCATTAGATTCTTCAACACCACTTTTTACAATTTTAGCTAAATCATTCAAGTGCATATTACAAGGATTGCCCTCATAACCAGTACTGGCAATACCAATCATTGGTTTCTTAAAATCATCATCAGTTAAACCAATTGCGTGTAGCATAGCTTGTGCAGCTGGTTGTGTGGTATCTTGAGTTACAGTTTTACTGTATTTATTTATCATACTCTCATTCTATTTTTTCAATGGATTTTAACTAATTATCCCGTTCTTATTATTGAATTTTCGAAATTAAATTTTTACATCTCTTTTTTAATAATCCTTTAGCAATATACATTAAATTCAAAATTTTAATATTCTTTTAAAATACTGATTACTAGATATTTATATAATAATAATTATTACATTCAATACATGAAAAAACACGTCACTTTTTTTGAGATGTATTGATTAAACCTAATTTTAATTTTTTGTAGTTTTATAGCAAATACTTTAATGATGAAAAAATACAGTTATTTACTTTTGGTTTTACTGTTTATTTCATGTGGTAGTTATAATTCGATCAACCGTTTTTATAACATTCATAAAAATGATGCTAACGTAACAGCAATTCATGTTCCTCAATATATGTTAAGTTTATTGAGAGGTACTTCAGGTGACATGAATAATTTTATGAGTAATGTGAAAGAAATTCGATTTATTCAGTTACAACCTGCTACTGAAAATGAAAGAAATTCAATTAGTACACAAATAAATGGTTTGGTTTCAAACAATTTTGTGGAAGTATTTAGGAAAAATGAGGACGAAAACAGGACCTTAATAAGTCTAAGAGAAAAAAGAGATATCGTTAAGGAAATAATCATTTATAAAAATAATAATAAGAACAATTCTATTTTTTATTTAAATGGGAACTTTAATCCTAATAAAGTTCGTGAATATGTAAAATCCAATGAATTAGATAATCTTTCTAGTTCCATTTTACAACTTAACAATATTAATCCCGCTTCGTCAGAAAAATAGGTAAAAATGAAAAGGTTAAAATATTTATTGGTATTTATATTACCGATTACTGCATTCATTTCTTTTACATCAAAAGGGTTTTTAACTTTTTTACCTGTTTTGATAACTTTCGGCCTTGTACCAATTTTAGAATTATTCTTTAAAGCAGACAGTGAAAATTTTGATAAAGAAACGGCCAAACTAGAAAAAGAAAATAATATCTATAGTTGGATATTATATGCAACCGTACCTGTACAATTAGGCATACTTGTTTTGTTCTTTTATGTAATAGAGGAACCACTTACAACAGCTGAATATATTGGGAGAGTTTTGTCAATGGGCATAACATGCGGCGTTTTAGGAATTAATGTAGGTCATGAATTGGGTCATCGATTAAATAAAATCGAACAATTTTTAGGAGAATTGATGTTACTTACATCATTAAATACTCATTTTTTACCCTATCATAACGGTGGACATCATTTGAATGTAGCTACTGCTCATGATGCGGCAACCGCAAGAAAAAATGAACCTTTATATGTATTTTGGATTCGATCACATTTTTCAAGTTATATTCAAGCTTGGCAATTAGAAAATAAGAGATTTCGCAGCAAAAATAAAAGCAGTTATTCATTGCACAATAAAATGATTAGTTATTCAATCGCTAATCTTATTGTAGTTTTTACCATTTATTACATCTTCGGATGGTTTGTTTTGGTAAGTTTTGTGTTTGCAGCTACAATTGGAATTTTAGAACTAGAAACAGTCAATTATATAGAACATTATGGTTTACTTCGTAAAAAAAATGAGCATGGTCGATATGAAAAAGTAAGACATCATCATTCGTGGAATTCTGACCATGTTATTGGTAAACTATTATTATTTAATTTATCTAGGCATTCTGACCATCATTATAATGGCAGTAAACCTTACCAAATATTAAAATCGTTACCTGAAAGTCCGCAAATGCCAAGTGGTTATCCGGGTATGATGTTGCTTTCATTAATACCTCCCTTATGGTTCAATTATATGAATGCAAAAATCGATGATATTCAATCATAAAATAACTAATATTTCATAAATGGTTATAGAAAAAAGTGTTTCAGACGCTATTAAATACAGACGTTCTGTACGGGTTTATGATGAGACCAAACCCATTGACACAGAAAAAGTGAGACAATGTATTCAACAAGCTTCATTGGCACCTAACAGCAGTAATATGCAACTTTGGGAATTCCATCATATTATTTCTGAAGACATTAAAAAGAAGATGGCACCGTATTGTTTCGACCAAAATGCAGCTAAAACGGCACAGCATTTAGTTGTAATAGTTACTCGAAAAGACCTTTGGAAAAAAAGAGCAAAAGCGAATATTAAACATATCAATTCATTGTATAAGCCCAAACCTAAAGCAGAACAAAGTAGTAGAGAAAAAGTAATTAGAAATTATTACGGAAAGTTAATCCCGTTTGCCTATGCTGATTTTCTTGGAATTTTTGGATGGACCAAATATTTTATTGTTACGCTTATAGGATTATTCAGACCAATGTATAGAGAAGTAAGAGCGAAAGATATGCGAGTAGTCGCTCATAAAAGCGCTGGATTGGCTGCACAAAGTTTTATGTTAAGTATGGCTGCAATCAATTATGACACTTGCCCGATGGAAGGGACAGATACTTCTAGAATTAAACGTTTATTAGAACTACCTTTTGGTGCTGAAATAAATATGGTGATTGGCTGCGGAATTAGAAAACCGGAGGGTGTTTATGGTGAAAGGTTTAGAATCCCTTTTGATGAAATTTGTAAGGAATGGTAGTTTTTTTAAACTAAGTAGAACACATTCAATAAAGTTAACTTTCTTAAAAATTAATATGTCTTTAGATTCTATAATAAAAAAAATACAAGCTCATAAAAAGAGACCAAATCTTGATTTTAGTCTTAAAAGAAAAGCTGAATTATTTACGGATAATCTATTCCATACGCTTTTTGATGCAAATATTTCAGTTGCCGATAATATTCAACGTTTAGGACAAGATTTTGATGAAATTACATCTATCGCTTGTTTTAATCCTGAAGTTTCTTGTGAAGTTCTTTGGAAAGCTTTTCTTAACAAATTACCCGAAATTATTGAAAAATTAAATTTAGATGCGCAGGATATTTTAGACAATGATCCGGCTGCAAATAATATTGAAGAAGTGTATTTGGCATACCCTGGTTTTTATGCCATAGCTGTATATCGATTTAGTCATGAGTTTTATTTAATAAACATGCCATTGATACCTAGATTAATGAGCGAATATGCACATCGATTAACTGGAATTGATATCAACCCTGGTGCAAAAATTGGCACACCATTTTTTATAGATCATGGTACCGGTATTGTAATTGGCGAAACTGTCATTATTAAAAACCATGTGAAAATTTATCAAGGAGTTACCTTGGGAGCTTTACAAGTCTCTAAAGAAATGCGTAATCAAAAAAGACATCCTACTGTTGAAGATAATGTAACTATCTATGCGAATGCAACCATTTTAGGTGGAGAAACCACGATAGGTAAAAATACTACCATAGGTGGAAATGTATGGATAACCGAATCTATTCCTGAAAATTCATTGGTATACCATACTTCTGAGACAAAGTTAAAACCAAAAAATCATTGATTTTGAAAACAAAAAGTTTTTTAGATTTTATCGGAAATACACCTTTAATTAAAGCTACTCGGCTTATCGAAAATAAAAACATAACGCTTTTATTAAAGTTAGAAGGAAACAATCCCGGTGGTAGCGTAAAAGACCGTGCAGCTTATAATATGATAAAATCAGCTCTTGATAGAGGTGATATTAAAAAAGGTGATAAATTAATAGAAGCTACCAGTGGCAATACAGGCATTGCATTGGCAATGATAGCCAACGCCTTTGACATAGATATTGAACTTGTTATGCCTGAAAATTCTACCAAAGAACGTGTACAAACAATGCGGGCTTATGGAGCGAAGGTTATATTAACTTCTGCTGATACGGGAATTTTAGGTTCAAGAGATTATGCCGATAAGAAAGTTGCTGAAGGAGGCTATATAATGCTCAACCAGTTTGCAAATGACGATAACTGGAAAGCGCATTACACAACAACCGGACCTGAAATATGGAAAGATACCGAAGGAAGTATTACACATTTTGTTTCTGCCATGGGTACTACAGGAACTATTATGGGTACCTCCACTTTTTTAAAAGAACAAAATAATGCTGTACAAATAGTGGGAGCGCAACCTACAGATAATTCTAAAATACCCGGCATAAGAAAATGGCCAAAGGAATATCTTCCAAAAATTTTCAACCCTAAAAAAGTAGATCAAATTATTGAAGTGAGTGAAGAAGAGGCAAGAATTATGACTAAGAGATTGGCGCAAGAAGAAGGCATTTTGGCAGGTATGAGTAGTGGTGGTGCAGTTTTTGCAACTTGAAAACTTGCTAAAACTTTAGATAAAGGGGTATTGGTTGCTGTAATTTGTGATAGAGGAGACAGATATTTATCTTCAGATCTGTTCGATTAATTTTTATAATGACGCCATTGTTGTTAGTATATTAACAACAATGGCATCGGTTTGATTAGTTTTGAGTAGCTAAAGATTCTTCATATGAAGGTCCATATAAACCAGGTACTGTTTTACCATTTACTCTTAAGTACGCAATTAATTCGCCTCTATGATGATAGAGATGGTTCATCAAAAATCCTCTAATTACTTGAATTCTTGGCATAGCTGGCATCAATTCTATTCCATTACTTTGCATAGACCACATTTCCATAAACTTTTCTTCAGGATAATTATCGAGACTCTTTATGGCATTGGCAATATTCTCTTCAAGTTTCATTTTAATTGACTTCATATTAGAAATATCTCCTTTGTCGTATGTATAAGTACTCATTTCCAACACCTCCTGATTTAAAGTAAGGTTCCACCAATTATAAACTTCAGCAGTATGAGCACATAGTTGTGCAATGATCCAATTAAAATCATTGGGCTTGTAATCTAACACATCGTCAGGGATCGCATCGAATAATTTTCTTGTGTTTTCGGCTTCAAATTGAAGCTCGCCTAATAACGCTGTTCGTAACATAGTTTAAGAATTTAGAAGTTAAGCATTCAAGTTACAGTTAAACTATTCATTTTTAAGTTAATAAAATGATAAATCTTTCATGTCTTTAAATGGAAGTCGTTTTCTAATCTTTACTAATATTAGTCTTTATCACCAACCACCGAGTAATTTTAAACTATGTTGACACCAGTTCTATTTTTCGAAAACCTTTTTTAATTCTTGTAATTTTGGATCATCCGGGTAATACTTGATTAGCCGATCTGTAAGTGTAATTCCAATTGCACAATTCTCATTTTCAAATATGCAACTATAACTATACGCTAATGCCAATCTATAACTGGCTTCAAACTCATTTGGGAACAAATCCACTGCTTGTTTATATCTATAGATCGCATTATTCCAATTTTTTTTATCAATCCAATTATCACCTTCTTCTATTAAATAACTGTATTCATTTATATTTTCATGTAAATAATTTTCTTTCTCAATTTCTACTTCTTTATTTTTTTTAATATTTTGTTTATGCGAAATGTAAAAGGAAATTATTATTACTGTTATAATGAACCCGATAACAACTGACAAAGTAGTTATACGCTCAATCTTACGTTGCTTGATAATTTTATTTCTAATAAGATGTAATTCTTCTTTTGACGCTTTTTTTAATTCAATTTGTTTTCCTTTTGCAGCTTTGTAATATTCCTTACGAGTACTTAAAAATGTACGATCTCTTTTAAACATACTTTTTTTACGTAACAAAATTCTGTTGTTCCGCAAACTCGTAATCATTGATTGAATACTACCTTCTCCTCCCATTTAATTTTCAGGGCTAAATACTAATTTGTTTTCGGAAGCTTTAATCTTATCAATATTCAATAACATAGGTATAAATTCCCCTTTAATATATTTTTCAGCTTGATCTTTATAATGTTTACTAAACACATTACCAGATTGACCTGTAGGCACTATAGCAACACTATTTTCAATATCACTAAAATCAATAATTCTACGTGTCGACGGACCTCCTTTTACTTCGTAAATTCCACTTTTGTTAATAGAGAATATTTGATTGTTTAACACTTCATTTGAACCATTGGTCACAAAAGGCCCAACATTAAAAAAGCCTTTTAATAATGCTACCCTGTCAAAAGCATGCTTATGGGTTACTGAAATTGCCTTATTCCATGCCCAATTTTCCATATCCTTACCAAACTGATCTTCTAATGCGGTGATGGTTTGATGTATTGATTTGATAAAAATTTCACTTCTATTTTCTTGTATCTCATTTGTAGTAATATCATCCCACCAAACAGATCTTTCCATTTTTATTTGTTTTGCAATTTGACGTTTATAAACATGCGTGTTTAAAAATTGATGAAAACCTTCTTCGCCCATTTCATCGGCAAACGTGTTTTCTATAAACAAATACAAAAATTTAGTATAAATAGTCGGTGCAATTTTATCTGATTTGTAGTCTCCTTCCCAATTTTGCAAAATTTTTATTGCCTCTTTTTCGTTATCCGATAAATCCGTTTTGCTTAGATTCTCTAGAATAATAGGAATCAATTCAGGAATAACCGATGACTGGTCATCATTTATCATTACTTCTACATCTTTGCTTGTAAAATCATTTTTAGGCTTGAGTAAGTCAACTATTCTTCTACCTCTATCCTCAGGCAGATAATAACCCGGATACAAAGCTCCAGCAATAGAATCAGGTTGGTTATTAGCAGAATATACATAATGCCAAGGTGGATTCACAGCTTGTGGATTTTCAGAAAAATCTAAATAATTTATTTGGTCATCTTCTCCATTAGCACCATCTAATATAAATTTGCTGTTGACATTATTAGAACGCGTATATAATTTAGCGGATGCAAACCACGCAATATTATCATTCGCATCACCATACATTACGTTTAATCCTGGCGCATATATCATAGATGCGCCAACTTTAAATTCTGGCAATGAGTTAGAGTGTGACATTTTATAAGACGCTTCAAGCATTTCATTATCAAGTTTGGTGTAGAGCCAGTCCATTGCAATTGACTTTTCTGAATCAATAATTTCGATAAAATCATTCATGATTGGTCCGTGTTTTCCTACTCTAACTTCAATAGTGACATCCTCAGCATTTTTAACTTTAATTATTTCTTTTCTTAGTGAATATGATAGACTATCACTTTCTTCATAAAAATCAATATCGTCATTTTCGAACATGGTTAAACCATATGCGTAATTCCTATTGTGCCCTAATAATGGGAAAGGTGTTAATGCCAGATTAAATCCATAAATTTCAAAATCAGGCGTTACGATATGCGATTGATACCACACAGCAGGTTGCCCGAACATTATATGAGGGTCATTTGCCAAGATCACCTTTTTATTTTTAGTTTTTTCAGCGCCTATAACCCAACTATTACTTCCTACAAAAGGAGGAATCGGAGAATTAGCTAATACATTAGTTACCGATGCCGTTAACGTGCTTGCTATATTACTTTCTTCAGTTGAGTTATGATTTTGAATTAAAGTTGAAGTAGGATTGATATCAATCCCTAAATCTTGTATATAAGCTGCCCCTAACTTATCTTTAAGATTAGTCATTAAAGGATCTGTTTTATGCGCTTGGGCAAAACCAAAACTCATATAACCAAAAACATTATATATGTCTTTTATAGTAAATTTTTCTTTTTCAATTCCGATGAGTCTATACTCAACAGGAGTAGAACCATTTTCAATAAATTGGTTAATTCCTTTTAGATAAGCCTGCGTTAATTTATAAGCTTGTGTAGTAGTATCTAATTTTTGGATACTCTTTATTGCGGCTGCTTCAATCCCTAAACCCAAAAAAAACTTGTCGGTTTCAATCAATTCTTTTCCTAAAATTTCTGATAGTCTACCAGCTGAAATGCGCCTTACCAATTCCATTTGCCACAAACGATCTTGTGCATGTGCATAGCCTAAAGCTATATAAGCATCATGTTGATTCTGGGCATATATATGTGGCACACCATAATCATCATAATATACTTCAACCTCATTTTGTAAGGATGGAAGGTTCAATTCACCTTTATAGTCTGGCTTTAAACTATTTTTAAGTAAGAAACCCCCAGCAATAAGTATAAGAATTATAACCACTAAGATTTTTAAACCCTTTTTAAAGATACTCATATTATTGAATTTAAGTTTCTCAAATATATAAAATAAAACTAACGCCTTTATATCAAGATTTAATAGTAAACTAATATATTTTTATATCTTTATTCTATCATCCTAATTACCCATGTTTAATATTATTTTGCTATGAATATACTAATACGACCAAAAAAAATATTGGGCATATTAATCATTATTATATTTTTCCTTGAAATCGCAAATATTATAAATCTGACTTTTTATTTTAATAATATTAATATTAAATGGTTCTATAATTTATTTGACCTAAATACTGAAGGAAATATTGCGTCTTTTTATTCGTCAATAACTATTTTTATTTCTGCCACTTTACTTGGATTTATAGCTTTTTTTCGAAAAAAAAATAATTTATCATATGTATTATGGTTTTTTCTATCTATCGTCTTTTTATTTCTTTCAATTGATGAAGCATCACAATTACATGAAAGAGTAGGTGTTTTATTTGAAGATAATTTGAATCTTACCGGATATTTATCTTGGGCATGGGTAGTGCCCTATGGAATATTAGTAATAATTTTTTCTGTAGTTTATTATTTTAAATTCCTTCCGCAACTTCCAAAAAAAATCTATTGGTTATTTATAATTTCTGGCTCAATATACGTAACTGGAGCCCTTGGCTTTGAAATGTTAGCTGCCAAAAATTATAATTCACCTTTATTCTCTGAGATTCTAAACGCAATTTATTACAGTATCGAAGAATTTCTAGAAATGTTAGGCATAGCATTATTTATATACAGCCTATTGTTATATATAAAAGAAGAAATAATTATATCAATAAAAAAACAGCCTAAATCTTAAAAGCTGTTTTTTTATTATAATATTATTTTATAATTTAGAATTCTTCTTCACCGTCTCTAATGGGAAGAACTTGAGGTGTAAAATCTTGGCCTCCCCATAGCTCACCGTTTTCATCGGTTTTACTATAATCATATGCCCAACGATGAACTGCAGGAATTTCGCCTGGCCAGTTACCATGCATATGCTCTACAGGTGTAGTCCATTCAAGTGTATTTGATCTCCAAGGATTTTGAGGTGCCTTTTTACCTTTAGAAATACTAAAGAAAAAGTTAGCTAAGAAAATTATTTGTGCCAAACCACCAATAATAGCGAATACAGTCATCACTACATTAATTTCCATCAGATCATCAAATATAGGGAAGGCGGTATTATTATAATATCTTCTAGGTAAACCTGCCAAACCAACAAAGTGCATCGGGAAGAAAACCCCGTAAGCCGCAATTGCAGTTATCCAGAAATGCAGATAACCTAAATCTTTATTCATCATTCTACCATACAATTTCGGGAACCAATGATATACACCGGCAAACATTCCGAAAATTGCAGAAATTCCCATTACTAAGTGAAAGTGGGCAACTACAAAATACGTATCATGTACGTTAATATCTAAGGCACTATCGCCCAATATCAACCCTGTTAAACCACCAGTAATAAATGTTGAAACCAATCCTATTGAAAATAGCATTGCAGGATTTAATTGTAAATTACCCTTCCATAACGTAGTTATATAATTAAATCCTTTTACAGCAGATGGAATTGCGATCAACAAGGTTGTAAAGGTAAATACAGATCCTAAAAACGGATTCATACCTGTGACAAACATATGATGCCCCCAAACTATAGTGGATAAAAAGGCAATGGCAATAATTGACATTACCATGGCTCTATAACCGAATATAGGTTTTCGTGAATTTGTAGCAATAATTTCAGAGGTAATTCCTAACGCTGGTAATAATACAATATATACTTCAGGATGTCCTAAAAACCAGAATAAATGCTCAAATAGTATAGGTGACCCTCCTTTATAATGTAATACTTCTCCAGATATAAATATATCTGATAAATAAAATGATGTTCCAAAACTTCTATCAAAAATCAACAATAAAGCTGCTGACAATAAAACAGGGAAAGATACTACTCCAATTATAGCAGTAACAAAGAATGCCCAGATAGTTAATGGCAGTCTAGTCATTTTCATCCCTAATGTTCTTAAATTTAATACGGTGACAATATAGTTTAAGGCACCTAATAAAGATGAAGCAATAAAAATAGCCATAGATACCAACCATAAAGTCATTCCTAAACCTGAACCGGCAATTGCCTGTGGCAATGCACTTAATGGTGGATAAATTGTCCATCCTGCGGAAGCGGGACCTGTTTCAACAAAAAGTGAAAGTACCATGACAACACTTGACAGGAAAAATAACCAATACGAGATCATATTTAAGAAACCTGATGCCATATCTCTTGCACCAATTTGCAACGGAATTAATAAGTTACTAAATGTTCCACTTAAACCAGCAGTTAATACAAAGAATACCATGATGGTACCATGAATAGTAACTAAAGATAAGTACATGTCTGGTGTCATTACACCGCCTTCTCCTGATCTGCCTAAAAATGCCTCAATAATACTAAATGATTGTTCAGGATATGCTAATTGTAAACGAAATAACATAGACATAAATACCCCTATAACACCCATTACAATACCTGTAATTAAGTATTGCTTAGCAATCATTTTATGATCTTGACTAAAGACATACTTTGTTACGAAAGTTTCTTTATGATGATGATCTGACATACTCTAAATTATTTTTTATTATTTAATTATTTAATTGTGCAAACGTTTTTTGACCAGCTATCCATTTATTAAAGTCAGCTTCTTCGTCAACAACTATTTTTAATTGCATATTATAGTGTGAAGAACCACATATTTTGTTACATAATAATAAGTAATCAAATTCAACGGCTTCTTCACCTTTTTCGGTTCTTATCTTATTTATATGTTCAAACTTAGCTTTGGTATCATCATTTAATCTCATTTCGGCAGTAGTAACAGTTGGTGTAAAAGCCATTTCGGTTACCATACCTGGAACACAGTTCATTTGAGCTCTAAAGTGAGGCATGTAAGCTGAGTGTAATACGTCTTGTGAACGCAATTTAAAAATTACTTTTCTACCTTTTGGCAGATGTAATTCTTTTACAAACTTACCTTCCCCAACCATTAATGGAATATCATCAGAGGCGTTCTTATCACTCATATCTACACCCATTGTATTAGTGCCTTCGATCATTCGTACACTGGCATTTCCTAACTCATTATCGGCTCCGGAATAACGTGCTTCCCATTGAAATTGTTTTGCATATAATTCAACTATTAAAGGGTTCTCTGCATCAGAAGAATCCATTACTTGATTCCATGTCCATAATCCATAAATAATCAAACCAGCCAATACAATAGTTGGTATCACTGTCCATATAATTTCCAGTTTATGGCTATCAGCAAAGAAATAGGCTTTTCTACCTTTAACACCTCGATATTTAAATGTGAAATAATAGATCAAAAACTGTAATATAAACTGAACCACTAAAATAAGGGTCATTGATATCTTAAACAAGATATCTATATGGTACCCTTCTGCAGAAGCCGATAGTTGCGGTAACAACATATCTTTAGCACCGTACATACTATAGATCATTAAACCATAAATAAATGCCATCAAAGCCAGCATCAACCATCCGTTGATATTATTCTCTCTTTCAGTAGCTGTTTGATCTTCAACTTTTGTTAGGCCTAACAGTTTTACAAATTGCCAACAGGCAACTGCTATTGCTACAAAAATGATTATAAATAATAATGCTTTCATCTGTTATTTTAATAGTTTAATAGTAATGGTAAATTTCACTTTCCTTCATCAACGGATTCCCTTTAGCGTGCAGTGGAGCTTTTGTCATAGCGTTAAACACTACATATATAAATAATCCTAAAAAGAACAAAATAGCACTAATTTCCGGAATTCCAAAATGTAATTCATTTCCTACTGTACCAGGAGCAACCATGATAAATAAATCTATATAATGCCCAGTTAATATAACCAATCCGGCAAGTACTAAAAACCATGGTTTATTTTTATAATCTTTATTCATTAAAATCAATACCGGGAATACAAAATTCATTACTAACATTCCGATAAAAATTGGTTGATAGCTACCCAATAATCTTGGCATAAAGTACACTACTTCTTCAGGAATGTTAGCGTACCACTGTAACATAAATTGGTCAAACCATAAGTAGGTCCAAAATATACTAAATCCGAACATATACTTTCCTAGATCATGTATATGGCTATCATTAACATTAGGTAAAAATCCTTTAGATTTCATATACACAGCTACCAACGCAATTACAGTAATTGCCGACACTAACATACTGGCAAATACATAAAAAGGATATAATTGACTAAACCAGTGATGGTCTATTGACATTAACCAGTCAAAAGCCATAAACAATTCTGAAACTAAAAATACTACTAAAAATATGACAGATAATTTAAAGCTATTATTAAAATGTTTTACATCTGTGGCGTCATCTTGAGCTCTTGAATTTTTTACGATAAAGTGTCTAAAACCTACCCATATTAATACATAAATAACCGATCTGATCAACCAACCCGGAATATTCAACCACCAATCTTTAGTTTCCATTACAAAATCATAATTTTCTGCTGTGGGATCAATACTTGTATACATCCACGCAAACATATGATTGCCATGGCCTACTGACGAATAAATTAAAAATGCCAACACAAGTAGAGAGCCTGGTAATATATAGGCAGTAAGACCTTCCATTACTCTAAATAGTACTGGAGACCAACCGGCAGAAGACGCTCTTTGAATAGCATAGAAAACCAAAATGCAAACTGAAATCAACAAAAAGAATAGCATTGCAACATAGGTTGCTGCCCATGGTCTGTTTTGAGCCTGCGTTAATACATGCTCTAAATGTGCTTCTTCGTCACCATGGGCGTCATGTGTATCTGCTTCAGCTTCATGTTCAGTTGTTTCACCATGCGTTTCTTCAGCATGTTGCATCATCTCTTTGACATCGTCAGTTGTTTTTGGTGCAGTAAAAAATCCGTAACCCATTCCTAAAGCACCAAGTATAATCAGTGCAATTGAAAAGGTTTTTAATTTACTTGAAAATGTGTACATATCTTATCGTTATTCCTGGTAATCGTTTATTTTAACAAATCGTTTCTCAGTTGTTCAACATAATGAGTTACTTGCCAACGTTCTTCGGCATTCAATTGAGATGCATGCGAACCCATTAAGTTTCTACCATACATAATAACATGGTAAATACTTCCTTCAGTTATCTCTCTATCCTTATAATTTGGAACTCCTAAAAATTTCTCATTTTTAACCAGATCACCTTGACCATCACCCTTCAACCCATGACATGTAGCACAATAAATACCATATAAATATTTACCCTGAGCCATATTCGCCTCAGAAACTTTATAAACAGAATCCAATACTGTCTTTACTTTGAGTGGTGATCTTAATGAATCTTTAGCGTTTTGATATCCACCTTCATTATTTGGATAACCATAAGGTACTTTTCCTCTTGCGATGGTTCCTTCTACAGGAGTTTGAGCTGCCATTCCATCTTTAAATATTGCATGATCGGCAGAATATGTTTCATAAGGAACAGCATTATACATATCTGTATCTCCCATATATTGCACTTGTCTATTTCTATTGTCTGTACATGATGCCAAGACAATAATTAAAACTAATAATGCTATTATTTTTATAAAGCTCTTCATAAGTCTTAATGCTTTTCGTTTACAGTAATTTCTATTGCTCCTGTTCTCTCTAATAATGATGTGATCTCACTTTCATTTCCGTCAACTCCCACTTCCATTAAAAACTTATCATCAGTAGTTCTTGGGTCTGGATTCTCTGCTTTTTTAAATGGCCATATCTTACTTCGCATATAAAAAGTAATTACCATTAAATGCGCTGCAAAAAATACGGTCATTTCAAACATAATTGGTACAAAAGCAGGCATATTTTCAGCAAAGCTAAAACTAGGTTTACCCCCAATATTTTGTGGCCATTCTTGTATCATTATCAAATTCAAAAACCAAATCGCAAAGCTTAAACCTGTGATGCCATACATAAATGATGCAATTGCAATTTTTGTTGGAGCTAAGCCCATTGCTCTGTCTAAACCATGTA
>Ga0209633_10001815_pt1 | contig 21387 bp, 17 predicted proteins | sample Cruoilmetagenom1_FD_187290 | JGI IMG/M metagenome (GOLD analysis project Ga0209633, IMG submission 187290) | Oil polluted marine microbial communities from Coal Oil Point, Santa Barbara, California, USA - Sample 1 (SPAdes) (version 2) | ecosystem: Environmental > Aquatic > Marine > Oil seeps ... | reverse complement strand
AGTGGAAAACGACCGCGATGAGAGCGACCTGAAAAGCCGACGTGAATTTCTCATCGGTCTCGGCAAGTGGTCGAAAGTCATCATCGGCGGTGCCGTGTTCGGCGGTCTGTTGACGGTCGATAAAGAGGCGCAGGCCTGGATCAACCGCCGCGGTTACGGTGGCGGTTGGATCAACAACAGGGGGTACTACGGCGGTGGCTGGCTCAATAACAGAGGATACTACGGCGGCAGCTGGGCAAACGCCCGCGGGGGCGGCGGCTGGGCCAACCGCCGCGGAGGTGGAAGTTGGGCCAACCGGCGCGGCGGCGGAGGCTGGGCCAATCGGCGCTGGTGAATACCATCGCGAATCCGGCCTTTGGTTTTCTCTCAGCGCATTGCTCGATCGACGACGCGACGACTGAAAGAGCATCAAGCCGGCCGAGTCCAGCCTGGCATGGTGCTCACAGCGCACCCTACAGCGCGGCGACGTTAAATGTGGGGTGCGCCGCGCGCGGCCAATTGGTCGGCATTAACCTGTCGAACTTAATTCATGCATGTTCCTGAGGAGGAAAAAACCATGAACGATCGATTTGCAGGCTGGCTGCTGGCGAGCTTTTTCGCTGTCTCCGCGCCGGCCATGGCGGACAATGCCGCCATGACAACCGGAACAGCAATTCAGGCGCTGCTCTCGAAACATGATCAGGCGCTCGTCAAACAGGATCTTGCCGGCGTACTCGATACTTTTATGGTCGATGCCATACTGCTGGGAACCGGGCCGGGCGAACAGTGGCGTGGAACAGAGGCGATCAAGGACGCCTATCAGCATTTCTTTGCCGACTACGATGCCGGTTCGTTGAATATCGACTGCACCTGGCACTCTGCCGGCACCAACGACAGCCTCACGTGGCTGACGGCCATGTGCTGGTTCACCGATTATCTGAAAAACGAGAAAAGAGAGTTCGCGGTCAATATATCGGCAGTGGCGGAAAAGCAGGGAGGCGAATGGCGATTTCGTACCTTTCACTTCTCCAACGTCACCGCGCCTGAGCAGCCGGAACAGGCCGCCCCTTAAGGACCGGAGGCGCAGCAATGAGTCAGGACGAAAAACCGGAAAAAAGCGATATCATCGATCCGGATGCGGAGCTGACAAGCAGGCGGGAATTTTTGATCGGCCTCGGCAAGTGGTCCAAGGTGATCGTCGGCAGTGCGCTGCTCGGGGGTTGCTACACGTACGGTGGAACCGGCTGGATCAACCGCCGCGGCGGCGGCTGGATCAATGGCCGCGGCTACGGCGGCGGAGGGTGGGTCAACCGACGCCATAACTATCGAGGCGGCGGCGGATGGGTCAACCGGCGCGGCGGCGGCCGCAGTTGGGTCAACCGACGCTAGTCGTAGTCGGCACCTCCTTCGAACCGCACTCGGTTTCAAAGAGAACCCATGAATGAGGTCGTATACAATATTCCGGCCTGCCGAATCGGTGCTTACCAAGGACACCCGCTCATCGCGCGATCCTCCGATCCATCGGAATGGATCCGATGTTTGTCCGATGACACGCTGGATCACGTTGTCTACCTTCAGCTGCTGTCGATCTCAGCGGATCTCGACCCACTGATGCATTGGGGCGAAGGCGTTCCCCTCGAATTGGTCGTACAGGACCCGACCGCGGAATTCCCGTTACTCTATGACTGCACGAACCTGCTGGACCGGCACCCGGTGCGGGTGTCGATTCCGCTGACGCCCGGCTTTGGTCAGGCGGTAAAACTCGCTGTTTCGCTGCAGTTCGGGGTCCAGCTCAGAGTAACACAGCCTGATTCGCTCCCCGTCGACGAGCTGAGAAACATCCTTCATTTTTATCTGCACCATTCCACCGCCTCCCAGCCCATCGATTTTTTCCACAGTCTGTTTTTCGCCTTCCACGACGAAGAGCCTATGACGCTTTGGGAGATCCAGGAAGAGGATCCCGCCTGTTTCCGATTCGTCGACGATCAGGGCAGAGAGCACCTGCCCGGACGCTTGGCACGAATGGACTTCGCAGGGGATAAAGCCCTGTTCATCGAGGAGTTCAAGAAGGTGGTTCGGGCACCGGAGAGCGAATGTTCCGATTGCGCCTTTTTTCAGAACTGCGCCGGCTATTTCAAATGGCCGAACCCGCATTACCGCTGCGACGGCATCAAATCCCTGCTCCGGATGCTCCGGGATGCTGCCTCGGAACTGAGAAGCGACCTCGAACGATACGATAAGCAGAATGCAGGTGACTAACCATGACCGGCGACCATTTTTCCATCATTCTGCTCTCCACCCTCAAATGCAACGCCGACTGCGATTACTGTTTCGAAAACAAGACCAGCGACCGGCTCACCATCGAACGGCTGGAGATGATGATGGAAAAGGTCCTGGACTATATGGAAGAACAGCAGACCACTGCGTTGACGATCCACTGGCAGGGGGGCGAAGCGATGCTGCTGCCGTCAAGCTGGTACCAGCAGGCCTACGAACGGATCGGGAAATTGGCGGACGCCAGAAGCAAACGGGTATTCCACGGCCTGCAGACCAACATGCTGCTCTATCATGAGCGCTGGAACCCGGTGATCGCCGGCATGTTCGAGAACAGCGTCAGCACCTCGGTGGACTTTCCCAACCTGCACCGCAAAGTGCTGGGACGCGGGCCGGATGACTATAATGACATCTGGTACCGCAAGGTTCGCCAGGCCCGCGATGCGGGCATCGACGTCAAGGTGATCTCGGTCCCCAATCAGGGAACGCTCGATATCGGCGCCGAGCGTTTTTATTCCCATTTCGTCGATAAACTCGATATCACCGACTTTCAGATCAACACCCCCTTCCCCGGCGGCGATGCAAATGCCGACACATCCGGCATCCCCCTGGACGTGGACCGGCTCACTCGCTTTTATCTCGAGCTGGCCGATCTCTGGCTGGAACGTGGTTACGATCGCGGCGTAAAAATCGGCCCTTTCGACGAGCTGTTGAAATCATTCAGTCACGAAGAGGCCTGCCTGCCCTGTATCTGGGCCGACAACTGCGCCAATCATATTCTTGCCATCGACGCCAGGGGGTACGTGGCGCAATGCGACTGCTGGGTCACCAGCTATCCCGAATATTTTTTCGGCAACATCTTCGAATGCGACAGCTTTTCCGAGCTGCTGCAAAACAGCAAAGCCCGTCGGGACTTCCAGGCCCGCCCGATCACCTTGATGCAGCGCGACTGCATCGAATGCGATTATCTCTCCCTGTGCCACGGCGGCTGCCCGGTCAGGACCTACACTGTCGGCGGCTCCATGTTCGAGAAAGACCCCTATTGCCATCTGTACAAATCACTGTTCAAGCACATGGAAGAGGCCGCTGCGCAGCGCGCTCGCGAAACCGTGACACAGCGAGGCGCGGCGGCCTGTGTCTGTATACAGCAACAAGCAAGGTTAAGCTGATCAGCCATGTCCGAGTAAGGTCGGGTGCAATCCACCCTCCCCTCTTTGAACCCTCGGGCACTACCACTGGGCACTCCAGCCTGAACAGGTGCTCCCTTGATCCTGTCATTTCTTAACCGCGGCCGACGCTCTCATTTCTCCAGGCTGCCGCATGATAAACCCACCATTCAAATACAGCTGGTCGGCTTAGGCAATCCGCCGATCTTGCAGGCATACTTCAACGGCCCATCCGGAAACAACCGGTAAAGGTAGCGGCTGTTGCCTTTCTCTTCTCCCAACTGCTTCCGTACCGCCTGTGTAAAGACACGTTGATTGGGCAAGTGTTTGTAACGTTGATAATATGCGCGGATAAAATGCACGATCTCCCAATGCGCCTCCGTCAATTCTATCGAATCCGCGGCCGCCAGCGCTTCCGCAACAGCTCCGTTCCAGTCGTCCGGATCGATCAGAAAACCCAAATCCGTCGTGTCAAGGAGCTTGCCGTTCACTTCGATCATCGTTTTACTCATTATTGCTGTGCTGCGACCGCATCATGGCCGGCGGTATTGATCTTTTTTACCGCCTCCCCTACTCTATGCAGCCATAACTATTTTCACATCGACTGCTTCAGGTGATCCATGAACCCGCTTACACTGCTGCCTTTTATTCAGGCAATGATCGTGCTTTCCTTCGTTATCTTCATCGTCGGAATGATCCGGCCCACATGGGTTTTTTTCTGGATGAAAGACCCCAGGCGCTACCTGATCATCGCTGTTTCCATGATCGTGTTCATGCTTTCCCTGATCGGTTATGGTGAGACCATGAAAAAAATAGCGGGCGAGAAAGAAAAACAGAGTCAACAGCCAAGCGCGCCGATGGAAAAACCCAAGTAGGCGAGTCCTGGCGGCTGCAGGCGATCAGCCGGTTGGAATCCGGGGTCAGGGAACTGGAATCAGAAATACAAACTCATCTGTTCCGACCCCTGATCCCTGTTTCCCGATCCCTGTTTCCTGACGGCCCTACCACATCAAATCATCCGGAACCTGATAGTCCGCGTAGGAATCGTCCGCATCCTCACCGGGCTGCGTCTCATTGCAAAAAATTACCCGCTGTTCATCGCGCGTGCGAATTTTTTCTGCGACCGCAACCGGTACGACCTCATACTGTGAATCCGACCTGACGATTGCCAAACGACCGCCGGCCAGCTGCTCCCGGATTCCTTCGGGGACATAGACCTTTTTTATCTTTTTGTCGTCTTCGAAATGATAAGCAATCTCACCGTCTTTTATCGGCAAGCGATTCGTTTCGATCAGCTGTTGGATTTGCGCCTCCCGCGCTTTTCGTTCGCTCGCCTGCTGCCGCTCGCGGTTGAGTCGGCGGTCACGCTCGGCTTTCTCCGCCAGCGCCTGCTGCGCGTGCAGTTGATTGTCGGAGAGGACCGCCGTTTTATTTTTGCGCTGCTGCTTGGCCTTTTTGCGTTTTTCCTGTTTCGCTTTGTTGGCCTGCTTTTCGTTCACCAGGCCCGCCTTCAGCAGCTGATCACGTAACGAATGACTCAAGAGCCTGTCTCCTTTGTTGATGATTTATCTAATGATCCTGGGCGCATGGTTGAGTTGATACATGAACCAGGCGGGCCGATGCACGACCATCTGCGGCCGGGTGCCGAAAAACGCACTCAACGTCTATGGGAAGAAAACTCCCTGCGCAGTTTGCCGCCCCGCATGGAGCAATGATAATCCAGCTGCCCCTCAAAAACCAAACCCGAAACGCCATGACGCCGGCAAGGCCTCCGACGCCGCCATTATCGACAGGTTCGTTGCCAACTGAAATATGACGTGGCTTGACGGAAGCGTTATAATCAAAGGATTTTCGCTTGGTGACCGGCAAGCGGTATTTGGCGGCAATGACAGGAAAAACTGAACGTTTTCGGTGGCTTGAAAACAATCGAGCAGGTCATCGAAGAATAGAACAGTGGTCGATTGCCCTCGTTTAGCGGTAAAAGTTGAGGTGAACAATGAATAGCGGTGCTCTGCCAGAAAGACAAGGTTTATATGATCCCCGTAACGAACACGATTCCTGCGGAGTCGGGTTCATTGCCCACATCAAAGGGCAGAAAAGTCATGAAATCATTTCCCGCGGATTGGAACTCCTGCGCAACCTGACGCATCGCGGCGCGGTCGGCGCCGACCCACTCGCAGGTGACGGGGCGGGCATCCTGATTCAGATTCCGGACGCGTTTTTTCGGCAGGAGTGCGCAGCAGCAGGCGTCGACCTGCCGGCCTTGGGCGATTACGGCATTGGCATGGCATTTCTGCCCCCACAGCCGGAGAGTCGCGCAGCATGCGAAAAAATACTCACGGCGACAGCCGAGGCGGAAGGACAGGTCGTATTGGGGTGGCGGGACGTGCCGGTCGACAACAGCGGTCTGGGTGAATCGGTGAAGGCCGTCGAACCGCTCGTCCGCCAGGTCTTCATTGGCAGAGGGAACAATTGCAAAGATCAAGAGGCCTTCGAACGCAAATTGTTCGTGATCCGCAAACAGGTGGAACATGCGGTCAGAAAGGCGCAGTTGGAAAACGGACAGACCTCCTACCTGCCCTCTTTTTCGTCCCGAACCTTGCTGTACAAAGGCATGCTGCTGGCCGACCAGGTGGGGGTCTATTTCCCCGACCTGACCGACACGCGCATGATCACGGCTCTGGCGCTGGTGCATCAGCGGTTCTCGACCAACACTTTCCCAACGTGGGATCTGGCGCAGCCCTTCCGCATGATCGCCCATAACGGCGAAATCAATACCGTGCGGGGCAACGTCAACTGGATGGCCGCGCGACGTCATGCGATGTCTTCCGAAGCCTTGGGTGAGGATCTAAGCAAACTGTGGCCGTTGATCACAGAAGGCCAGTCGGACACCGCCTGTTTCGACAATGCGCTCGAACTTCTGGTGGCCGGCGGCTATTCGCTCGCCCACGCCATGATGCTGTTGATTCCGGAAGCCTGGGCAGGCAACCCGCTGATGGACGAGCAACGCCGGGCTTTTTATGAATACCATGCCGCAGTGATGGAGCCGTGGGACGGGCCGGCGGCGATCGCTTTCACCGACGGCCGGCAGATCGGCGCGACCCTGGACCGCAACGGACTGCGTCCCGCACGCTACCTGATTACCGACGACGACCTGGTGGTCATGGCATCGGAAATGGGCGTTCTCGACATCCCACAGGAGCGCATCGTCAAAAAGTGGCGCCTGCAGCCGGGCAAGATGTTCCTGATCGACACCGAACAGGGCCGCATCATCGATGACGGCGAACTCAAGGCCGAACTCTCGGAACGGGCGCCCTACCAGGCCTGGCTGGATAAAACGCAGATCCTGCTGGAAAACCTGCCGGACGAGATCGCTGCCATGCCGCCCGACAGCCGAACCCTGCTGGACCGGCAGCAGGCATTCGGCTACACCCAGGAAGACATCCGCTTTTTCATGACGCCGATGGCTGTCAGCGCTCAGGACCCGATCGGTTCGATGGGCGTCGATGCGTCGCTGGCGGTGCTGTCGAGCCGTTCCAGACTGCTGTACGATTATTTCAAGCAGGCATTTGCACAGGTGACCAACCCTGCCATCGACCCCATTCGGGAAGAGCTGGTGATGTCGCTGGTCTCACTCATCGGGCCGCGCCCCAACCTGTTCGGTTTCGACGATGCCGGGTCCCATAACCGCCTGGAAGTACGCCAGCCGATATTGACCAATATCGAAATGGAAAAGGTGCGGCGCATCGAAGCACGCACCGACGGCGTCTTCAAAACCAAAACGCTGAATATCTGCTATGCCGCCGACAGCGGCGCACCGGGCATGGAGGCTGCGCTCGAAGCGCTGTGCACCAACGCCAAGCAAGCGGTCGCCGAAGGCAACAACATTCTGGTGCTCTCGGACCGCTGCATGGATGCCGGCCTGGTCGCCATTCCGGCGCTGTTGGCGACCTCCGCGGTTCATCACTACCTCATCGGCACGGGGCTGAGAACCGAGGTCGGCCTGGTCGTGGAAACCGGTGAGGCGCGCGAAGTCCACCACTTCGCGGTATTGGCCGGATTCGGCGCCGAGGCGGTCAATCCCTATCTGGCGTTCGATACCCTGTCGGCTCTGCGTGACAAACTGCCCGAACCGCTCTCGGGAACTGAAGTCCACAGCCGCTACATCAAGGCGATCGACAAAGGTCTGCTGAAGGTCATGTCGAAGATGGGCATCTCCACCTATCAATCGTACTGCGGCGCACAGATTTTCGACGCTGTCGGCTTGAGCGAAGCCTTTCTCGATCGCTTCTTTACCGGCACCACCAGCACGACAGGAGGCACCGGACTCAAGGAGATCGCGGAAGAAACCCTGCGGCGGCACCGCCTTGCATTCGGCAATGCACCGCTCTATCGCAACGCTCTGGATGTCGGCGGCGAATACGCTTACCGGCAGCGCGGCGAAGACCACATGTGGACACCGCAATCGATCGCAGCGCTGCAGCATGCAACACGGGCGAACAGCTGGAAGCAATACCAGGACTTCGCCCGTCAGGTCAACGAACAGAGCGAGCGGCTGCTGACCCTGAGAGGCTTGATGACCTTCAAATTCGCCGATTCGCCGATTCCCGTCGACGAGATCGAACCGGTACCGAAGATCGTCAGACGTTTTGCGACCGGCGCCATGTCGTTCGGCTCCATCTCCTATGAGGCCCACACCACGCTGGCGATCGCCATGAACCGGATCGGCGGCAAGTCCAATACCGGCGAGGGTGGTGAACTTCCGGAGCGGTTCGTTCAGATGGAAAACGGCGACTCCATGCGCTCGGCGATCAAACAGGTGGCTTCGGGCCGCTTCGGCGTGACCACCGAATATCTGGTCAATGCCGATGACATACAGATCAAGGTGTGCCAGGGCGCAAAGCCGGGCGAGGGCGGCCAGTTGCCAGGTCATAAGGTGGACCAGATCATCGCCAAGGTGCGCCATTCGACGCCTGGAGTCGGTCTGATTTCGCCGCCGCCGCACCACGATATCTATTCGATCGAGGATCTGAAGCAGCTGATCCATGATCTGAAAAACGTCAACCCGACGGCCCGCATCAGCGTCAAGCTGGTCTCGGAAGTCGGCGTCGGCACGGTTGCCGCGGGCGTCTCCAAGGCGCATGCCGATCATGTCACCATCTCCGGCTACGACGGCGGCACCGGCGCCAGCCCGATCACCTCGATCAAACACGCCGGACTGCCGTGGGAGATCGGACTTGCCGAAACCCATCAGACACTCACGTTGAATAAGCTGCGCGGCCGCATCGCGGTGCAGACCGACGGCGGTCTGCGCACCGGCCGCGACGTGGTGATCGCTGCGCTGCTGGGGGCGGACGAATACGGCTTCGCCACCGCGCCGCTGATCGTCGAGGGGTGTCTGATGATGCGCAAATGCCATCTCAACACCTGCCCTGTCGGCGTTGCAACGCAGGACCCGGAGCTGCGCAAGCGTTTCACCGGACAGCCCGAGCATGTGGTCAACTACTTTTTCTTTATCGCCGAAGAAGTGCGGCAATTGATGGCACAGCTGGGTTTCAGAACATTCGAGGAGATGATCGGTCAGTCCGACCGGCTGGAAATGCGCGAGGCCATTTCCCATTGGAAAGCAAAAGGCCTGGATTTTTCACGCATCCTCTACAAGCCGGAAGTGGCGCCGGATGTCGCCCTGTACAATTGCGAACGCCAGGACCATGGTCTGGACAAAGCGCTCGATCGGCAGATGATCGAACGCGCAAGGCCGGCACTGGATGAACGCCGACCGGTCCATATCGAGACCGAAATCCGCAACACCAACCGCACCTTCGGCGCCATGCTGTCGGGCGAAGTGGCCAGGCGATATGGCCACGAGGGACTGCCGGAAGACACGATCCATATCGTCGCCAAAGGCACCGCCGGACAGAGCTTCGGTGCCTTCGTGGCGACCGGCGTCAGCATCGAGCTGCAGGGCGAAGGCAACGATTATGTGGGCAAAGGATTGAGCGGCGGCCGTCTGGTCATCTATCCGCCCGCCGAATGCCCGATCGTTCCGGAGGAGAACATCATCGTCGGCAATACCGTCCTTTACGGCGCCATCAGCGGGGAGTGTTATTTCCGGGGCGTCGCCGGCGAGCGTTTCGCGGTCCGCAATTCGGGCGCGATCGCCGTCGTCGAAGGCGTCGGCGACCACGGCTGCGAATACATGACCGGCGGCGTCGTTGTCGTGCTCGGGTCGACCGGCCGCAACTTTGCAGCCGGCATGAGCGGCGGCATCGCCTACGTGTTGGATAAGGAAGGCACATTCGAGCAGCGCTGCAACCTGGCATTGGTGGAGCTGGAGCCCATTCTCGAGGAGGATGCCGCTCTGGAAAAGCTGGAGCATCAGGGGGGCGATCTCGAAACCCACGGCCGCGTCGATATCATGCACGACATGACCCGCTTCGACCAGCAGCGGTTGAGAAGTCTGATCGAACGGCACGCACACTACACCGCCAGCGACCGCGCCAAAAAGATACTCGACAACTGGAGCGACTATCTGCCGAAGTTCGTCAAGGTGATGCCTGTCGATTACCGCCGGGCGCTCGAGCAGATGCAGAAAAGTCACGACCAGGCTGCTCTAAAACAACAGCACGTATAACAGAGGATAGGGAATAGGGAGCAGGGAGCAGAAAACATATTCTGATCCTTGATTCCTGACCCCCGATTCCTGATTCCCGAGGTAACAAAGCATGGGTAAACCCACCGGATTTATGGAGATCGCCCGCCAGGAGCGCACCTACGCGCTGGCGGCGGATCGAATCCAGCATTATCACGAGTTCGTCATCCCTTTGAACGACATCGAAGTCGGCAAACAGGGCGCGCGCTGCATGGATTGCGGCATCCCCTATTGCCATGAAGGATGCCCGATCAACAATATCATTCCGGATTGGAACGATCTGGTTTACCAAAACAACTGGCGCGAGGCGCTGGAAGTTCTGCACAGTACCAACAACTTTCCGGAATTCACCGGGCGCATCTGCCCTGCTCCATGCGAAGCGGCCTGCACGCTCAATCTTTTCGAAGAGCCGGTGACCATCAAAACGATCGAATGCTCCATTATCGACAAAGGGTGGGAAATGGGCTGGATCGAACCGCAGGTGCCGCTGCACCGCAGCGGGAAAAACGTCGCCGTGGTCGGTTCCGGGCCGTCAGGTATGGCCTGTGCACAGCAGCTCGCCCGCGCCGGCCATATGGTCACCGTATTCGAGAAGTCCGACCGGATCGGCGGATTGCTGCGCTATGGCATCCCCGATTTCAAAATGGAGAAACACCACATCGACCGCCGCATCGCGCAGATGAAGGCCGAAGGCGTCACCTTCCGCCCCAACGCCCACGTCGGCAAAAACATACCCGTTCAGCAGCTGGTCGATGACTTCGATGGGCTCGTGCTCGCCGGCGGGTCGGAACACCCACGAGACCTGACCGTACCCGGACGCGAACTGGACGGCGTCCATTTCGCCATGGAATTCCTGCCGCAGCAAAACAGACGGGTCGCGGGGAATGAGATTCGGGAGGAGGTCAGTCTCACCGCCACCGGCAAGCATGTGATCGTCATCGGCGGCGGCGATACCGGATCGGACTGCATCGGTACATCGATACGTCAGGGGGCCGAGTCGGTGACGCAGCTGGAAATTCTACCCAAGCCACCGAACAAAGAGAACAAGGAGTTGACCTGGCCGAACTGGCCGAACAAGCTGCGAACATCCTCTTCGCAGGAAGAAGGCTGCACGCGAGAGTGGTGTGTCACTACCAAATCGATCGAAGAAGAAAACGATCGGGCGACGCGGATCAACTGTGCCCGCGTGGCGTGGAAACAGGTGGACGGCCGCTGGGAGATGTCCGAAATCCCAGGCAGTGAATTCAGCCTGAAAGCCGATCTGGTTCTGCTGGCAATGGGCTTCGTCCACCCCGTTCACGAAGGGATGCTCGAGGATCTCGAGGTCGCATTGGACGGCCGCGGCAATGTTCAGGCAAACACCGACGACTACCGAACCAGCATCGACAAAGTCTTCACCGCAGGCGACATGCGCCGCGGCCAATCGCTGGTGGTCTGGGCCATCCGCGAAGGCCGCCAGGCGGCACGCGCAGTGGATGAATTCCTGATGGGCTCTTCGGAACTGCCGCGCTGATCGATCGATCCAGCACTGTCGGCGGGCAGCCCGCCAGCGATTTCTTTTGTTACCGGTCCGCACGGCGGCAGCCATTCGATGATCATAAGATTCAATTCAGCAGCTGTTGTCAATCTGTTGTCGGCTGTACTGCTGGTCTTGCCGCTTCTCGGACTCGCCCGGGAGCAGGTGCTCGAGGTGATCCACCTCTCGCACCGCCAGGCATCGGAAATGGCCAGTATCATTCGGCCGTTTCTCGGTCCCGGGGAAACGGTCGTCGCCCACGGAACCCGGTTGATCGTCAAAGCCGGCCCGCAAAAAATGGCCGAAATACGCCGCTTGATCAACCAGCTCGACACACAACTCGCACGCCTGCAAATCTCGGTGATACAATCGGATAGAACCACTATCGACGAATTGAATGCGCGGGCGACCATTCACGGTGGGATCTCGAGCCGAGGCGGTCGTATTCACGGGGAGGGAACCCTCGATCGATCGAACGCCCGGTTGGACGAACACATTTCACAGCAGATCCAGACGTTGGAGGGCAAAGCCGCGCATATTCAGGTCGGCGAAGCCTTTCCGCTGCCCGATTATCGGGTATCGCCATACGGCAGCCGGTACTACCCGAATGCAGGCGTCACCTATCACGAAGCGACCACCGGCTTCGCTGTCGTTCCGAGGCTGGTCGGCGATGATGAGGTGCAACTCGAAATTTCGCCGTGGTCGGACCGCCTGCGCCGTTCGAGCCGAGGTATTATCGATACCCGCAACGACGATACGCGCACCGCTCGGACAATGGGTCGAGTTGGGTGGTCAGACGCGCAGGGCGTCGGGAGATGCGACCGGGCTTTTCGAAAAGTCGCGTCGGAACAATCGGCAGGCGTTGAAACTGTTCATCAAAGTCGACAAGCTCAATTGATCGGCTCCTCTGAAAACCGGCCGCTTGCGCATCTGCGCGAAGTCGAGCGGCGTGAAGTCGACGTCGAACTGGTAGCGCCCATAGAAGTTGATGTGCTGCCAGACTATGGGTGATAGACGCTTGAGGACCTCGGCAGAAGCGATCTCGCCGCGGGTATCCAACTCCGCGAGGGCCTCGCGTTGTAGTAAGCCACCGCGTTGCCAACGAGCCTGGAACACTCATTCCAAATCTCCTGCTCATGCTGGGAGTGGACCCGGTAGCGGCCACCGTGGGCATACGCAATCGCCCGGCGAAGCTGGTGGTATGCTTCGCCGCGGTTGAGCGCCCGCTGCACAGTGCGCCGCAGAACTGGGGAGTCGATGTAATCTAGCAGGGAGAGGCTCGTCCCCTCCTCTTTTGCCGTTTTTATACCCCTTTGGTTGCGCCGCGTGCAGGACTTACGGCTTGCGCGTCCGTCTGCGCCGGCCGCTTCCGCCTTCGTCCTTTCGCAACGCTCCCTTTGCGCTTGCTTCTTTGACCGACGATCCAAAAAAGCTTCCGCTGAAAATCCCAGACCCCGACGATGCGATCTACCTCGAATGTAGTATGCCCAGAATTTCTTTCTTTACATGGTTTATCCACCTGCAGCGATGGGGAAGCCAAACAACGCCACGCGATTTGTTTTGGCCTATGCTGACTCCCGCAACCCTTCCACGGTCATTTATGGCGAACGCCCACGCTTGCAGATCGCCGTCAAGCGGCGATAAGCGGTGAGGGCGCCCTGTCGGCCCCCAATGAGCAGCAGTCGCGATCTCACCAGCAAGGGCATCAGCAATACTCACCCCCACGGCTTCGCGACGAAAGTTGATACCAAAAGCCTCACTTCGCCTTCCTCCGGCAAGAGGTTCCAACAGCAGCGGCTCCGGATCCCAGAGCGTTCCAACCTCATTGGCACCCTCGATATCACCAACAATCGACCCTTCTTCACTGATATCATACGCTTCGCTGTTCCGTTGATCCTGAGTACCAGGCAGAAGCTCCGGGATCCCCGAAGCGTCCCATCGCACTGCCTGATCCTCTATACTGTCGCTGAATGCATAGCCTGCCGCTTCACCAAAGTCGTTGATGGCTTTGGCCACGCCCTCAGTGTAACCAGCCGGTATGGCCAGAGCCCTCGGGTTTCCGGCCCGGTCCCATACCACTGGGGTCAGACTGATGCCACCTTCCACCTCCCCGACCCCGCGCCGCCCAAGGCTGTATCCAGCCACTTCACCACTCGCATTGATGTCCTCAGCATAGCTTTCCAAATCAGCCGCGAGCGGTCGTAAGAGCCGCGGCCGACGATATGAACCCCAGCGTACGGCGGTTGTCACAGCACCGATGCTGATTCCAGCAACCCAACCACGGTTGTTGACCGCCTTCGCCACGCTCTCTGAATCGAATCGCAGTGGGCGCAGCCGTCTCGCCCATCCGCCGTACCAAATAACAGCATTTGACTGCCCCTCGCCCAGGCTCGCCCCAACGACCAAACCCCAGTCATTTAGGCCAAATGCCAGACTATCGGTATCACCGCGTAAGGGTTTCAGACTCAGCCGACAACTGTTATCGCGACCCAGGCCTGTGGGCCTCGCCTCAGCGGCGATTGAAGAGGTAAAAATAGATACGTACGTAACAACTGCCAGCATCACCGCCAGACAACGGGCTGATATGATCATTTTTGAGACTCCTCTATCGACTGCCATGAAATTAGGGCTTTTCCGACCATGTTCAGGGACAGAAAGTCACGGTGAAATTAGTGTCGAAAGGACAGGCGTGTGTGCCTGCATCATCGTCAAAGGCAAAACTATAGGCCGAGGGACAATTGGCCCGGACTCGTTTCACATACTCCGTCTGGGTCACGATGCCGGCATTGCATTCCGCAGGTGAAATCCCACCGGCGCAGCACAACTCCCGACCGTCGCCCTCGATTTCGGGTTTGTTGAGACCATAGGGGGAGGGGTAGTTCCAGCGTTTACAGGGGGAGAGGCACATCACTGTCTCACCATCCCGAACCACGCGCAGGTCGCCAAGCCCAAATTTTTCGTCTGACGGGCATACATCGAATGATAGATTGCAATCGAAGGTCGTGCAGTTTCCGGAGGACGGAGCACTCGGTGTGATCTTGGTGTGCAGGGTATAACCATCCACCAGACTGATATCAAAGAATGGTTTTTGAATCGGAGTGTCCGGAAACGGAAAGAAAAATTCAACTTTCGTTTCGGCAGGGGGCTCGCAAATATTGTAGGGAGGCGGATCGGTTGGACATGGAGGGAGAGATTGACCGGAGCGACAATTGTTGCCGTTTTCATCGCAATCGAACTTGGGGCGGAACTGTCCGCCCCAGCCGCCGTCTGGAATCCCATAGACATGCGACTGGCCCTGATCGAGGCGAACCAAATTGTCTTCGGGCCGAAGCGGTGGGGAGCCGGCGTTATCCAGCGCCTTGACCCATACGGCGAAGCTGCATTGATTCTCGATGGTGATACGGTCAGAAAAGGTTTGAGCCGGAGCCTCGATCGCCGCGCATAGCAATGCCAACGTTGCGAGCAAGCCCTTTACCATTTGGCATACCTGAATTTTCATGCTTTGCCCCTCTTATAATCCGGTTGATCATCTGATGCTGTCGCCCTTGGAAATCATAGGAAACGAGTAGTTATTCCGCGAGGAGTGGAGTGAGGATATCAAACAGGGAAAGTGTGCTCTGAAGGGCGCCGATGCTCCTGATTATCGAGCGATCCGGCGATCAACCCGGCTTGTGAAGCATTTTTTCAACCTCACCGGCATGCAACTCCTCCTGAGCAATCTGCCGCCGGGCGTACTCCTCCAGGATGACGCTGCGGCCCTGAACATGTTCCAGTAGCTCTCTGTAGTAGGCCAATGCCAGCTGTTCGTGCTCCAGCGACTCGCGCAGAATATCGCCGATATCGTGCTTATGCGTTTCCAGAAGAGGCCCGATGCCCAAGGAGGGATGGCCGCTGAAATGGGTAATCAATTCGCCGGCTTCGGTAGCATGCGCCAATGACTCGTTCGCCTGCCCCCGCATCCACGATACGATGGGAATCCGATTATAGCCAAAGACCATGAACGAATAATGTGTATACCGAACCACGCCCGCCAACTCGGTCTCCAGAATCCGGTTGAGCAGGTTCAGCACAACGGTGGTATCGATTTTCTGATCGGACATAACGACACCCTCATTTTCTTGGTGAGAAGCTTTAACTATAACCGAAAACGTCGGCGAAAGGGAAATTGACTGTGGCGTGTTTCCGGTGATCGGCGCGCCGCCGTCTGGTGCGGCATGCTCGTTGTTTGAAGCAGGCCGAACAAGGGAGCTGCCTCGGCCCGCCCGGATTGTCACTATCCCCCAATGGCCAAAAACGGTTTGGTCGACAAATAAATGACCGCTGCAATAATTGCCGAATAGATGATGAATCGAACCGGGTGTTCTTTTATTCCACCGATGATCGTCTTGCTTTTGCCCTCTTTTTCGAGTCGATCATACTCCTCTCTCAACCGGACAACCCTGTCATCTTCGTATTGTTCGATCAGCCGCTGCGCTTTCGCCAATTGCGTGTCATCGTTCAACCATAGGGCCGGCATCGATATACCCCAATTGCCGGCAGGCGTTTCATAATAATCGATTTCATTGCGCGCCAACAATTCACGAATATCTTCTGCTTCGTCGTCGGGCACGCCTCTGAGTTTGAACAGTTGAACCGGCATCGAGTGTTCTTTTACCCTTAAATTTAGAAGGGGCATGGTAGCCAGCCGACGATTAAAAGTCCAGCGATCATGCTGACCGCCGAGGAAGAGGAACGGCTCGGTTTCGTAGTGCGTTTCCCGCCGACCAAGCTAAAGTCCGTTGCGACAAAAATACCCAGCGGAACGGTGCGCACGGCGCACCCTACGTTTGTTGCCACGGCGCATGCGGGCCGTAGGGTGCGCCGTGCGCACCAATTTAACCCATCAGACGCCCCCCGACCTTTTTAAGATGGCACCGCCGGTCGATCACTCGAGCCGACCGCGCTCCCCCTCCGCTGCCGCACCGCTTCATACAGGCAGACGCCGGCGGCAACCGATACATTCAGGCTTTCCACCCGGCCGAACATCGGCAGCCTGACGAGCAGGTCGCACTGCTCGCGCGTCAAGCGCCGCAGTCCCTTCTCTTCGGCGCCCATGACAAGCGCCAGCGGGCCGGTCAGATCGACCTCGAACAGAGTCTGTTCGGCGTCGCCGGCGGCGCCCATCAGCCAGACGCCCTGTGCTTTCATCCAACGCAGTGTGCGCGCCAGGTTGGTGACGCGGTAAACAGGCACTGTTTCCGCAGCGCCGCTCGCCACTTTGCAGACGGTCGGTGTCAGACCGGCCGACTGGTCCTTGGGGACGACGATGCCGTGAACGCCGGCCGCATCGGCGGTGCGCAGGCAGGCACCGAGGTTGTGGGGGTCCTGAACTTGATCCAGGATCAGATAGAAGGCATCCGGGAGTGAGCGTACCACCGCCTTTTTCAGCGCATCGAAGTCCAGCTCCACCGCGCCGTGCAGCTCGATGACGACGCCCTGATGCCGGGCCCCGCCGGCCAGGCGCTCCAGCTCCAGCTTGTCCACCACCGTCACCTGCGCCTCGGTCCGCTGCAGGGCATCGTGCAGCGCTGCAAGCCGGCGGTCGCGGCGGGACCGATCGATCCAGGCGCATTGGATTCGCTCGGGCGTCTGCTCCAGCGCCGATCGGGCGGCGTGCAGCCCGTAGACACGGCGCGTCGTCGTCATCGCTTGCGCCGACGGCGCTTTTTGGGTTTGGTCTCCACCAGATCGAAATCGATCTTGCGCTCGTCCAGATCGACCCGCGCCACCACCACCCGAACCGAATCGCCCAATCGGTAGCTGATGCCGCTGCGTTCGCCGTTCAAGCGGTGACCGATAGGATCAAAATGAAAATAGTCCCGACCCAGCGTCGAAATATGGACCAGGCCTTCCACAAAAATGTCCTTCAGTTCGACAAAAAAACCAAACGAAGTCACGGCGGAGATGACGCCCGGGAAGGTTTCACCCAATTTATCCATCATGTATTCGCATTTCAGCCAGCTGACGACATCGCGCGTCGCATCGTCCGCACGCCGCTCCGTCGCCGAACAGTGCTCACCCAGCCTGGTCATGTCGATCGGCGTATAGCGGAAGGTTTCACGCCTCTGATGGCTCAAGCAGTGTTTGATCGCCCGATGAATCAGCAGGTCCGGATAACGCCTGATCGGCGAAGTGAAATGGCTATACACTTCCAGAGCCAGGCCGAAATGGCCTTTGGGCCGGGGACTGTATTCGGCCTGCGACAAAGAACGCAGCAGAACAGTCTGAATCAGATGGGCGTCGGGACGCTCTCGGATCGACTCGATCAGCGTCATATAATCACCGGGCTTCGGCTCTTCGCCGCCGGGCAGCCGCAAGCCGAGCTCGCCGAGAAAAGAGCGCAGATCTTTGATCTTTTCGGTCGAAGGCCCTTCGTGCACGCGCAGCAGATGCGGAATTCTGTTGCGCTTCAAAAACCGCGCTGCTGCGATGTTCGCCATGATCATGCACTCTTCGATCAGACGGTGGGCATCATTGCGCTGCGTCGGCACGATCTTCTCGATTTTTCGCCCCTCTCCGAAGATGATCCGCGACTCCTGCGTATCGAAGTCGATCGCCCCGCGCTGTTCCCGGCTTTGCCGCAACACCTGATAGAGCGCATAAAGGCTCTCCAGATCGGGTACCAGCGCCGAATATTTTTTTCGCAGCCCGCGCTTTTTGTCGACCAGGATTCCGGCGACTTCGGTATAGGTCAGACGTGCATGAGAACGCATCACCCCCTCGAAGAACCGTGTGCGATAGACCTGGCCGTCGTTCGAGATATAGAGCTCGCACACCATACAGAGACGGTCTTCATGAGGATTGATCGAACAGAGGCCGTTGGACAGCACTTCCGGCAGCATCGGTATGACCCGTTCCGGAAAATAGACCGAGGTACCACGGTTGACGGCTTCCTGGTCCAACTCCGTATCCGGCGCGACATAACAAGAGACGTCGGCGATCGCCACCAGCAGACGCCACCCTTTCGAGGTGCGTTTGCAATAGACGGCATCATCGAAATCCCTGGCATCTTCCCCGTCGATCGTCACTAGCGGCGTCTCGCGCAGATCGACGCGGTGCTCTTTTTCCGCTTCCGGAACCGCCTGTTCCAGCGCGGCGATCTCCTCGAGCACGCCCGCCGGCCACTCGCACGGCAGTTCATGGGCGCGGATAGCCACCTCGATTTCCAGTCCCGGCGCCATATGATCGCCAAGAATTTCGGTCGCTCGGCCGACAGGCTTCGCCCGGCGGCTCGGCTGTTCGAGAATCTCGACGACAACGATCTGGCCATGGGATGCACCCCCCAAATACCGGTCGGGAATCAGAATATCCTGGGCGATCTTTTTGTTGTCCGGAACGACAAAATTGATCCCGCTTTCCATATAGAGCCGTCCGACCACATGGTGGGTATTGCGCTCCAAAACCTCGACGATGGCAGCTTCTCTGCGCCCTCGGCGGTCGACGCCCCTGACGCGGACCACGACGCGGTCATCATGCATCAGCGAACGCATCTCTTTCGGGGAGAGAAACAGGTCACCGCCGCCTTCGTCCGGCTTCAAAAAGCCGAATCCATCGGGATGCCCGATGACGCGGCCGGAAATCAGATCCTTCTTATTGATCAGGCAGTAGCGGTCCTGACGATTGCGCAGCAGCTGCGCATCCCGTTCCATCGCCCGAAGGCGCCGCCGCAAGGCCTCCGTATCTTCCTCGCCCTCTATCCCCAACTCTTCGGCTATTTCTTCCCGGGTCAAGGGCGCGCCGTACTGCTCCAAAAATTGGGCGATCAGTTCCCGGCTTGGAATCGGACGGGAATATCTTTCCGCCTCGCGTTTAGCCTCAGGATCATCCAATTTGAAGGTTCTGACCTCTTCGTTAGCATTAAATGTCATCAATTCAGTCCAATCAATCGTATCAGCCTACAGTGAATCCCGGCTTTTCCGGAACAACGTGTTTAATTTGGTTAACTTAACCTGAAAAAGAGGATGGTGCAATGGTTATCACCTCATTCCAGGGCAATTGCACAACAGCCCGACGCTGTCACGATATCCCACGTAGGGCGGATGCCCGCAGGGTGATCCGCCAACCCTGGAATCCGGGATCAGGGAACTGGCATCGGAAGTACAGCCCCATCCATTCTGATTCCCGATCCCAGATCCCTGTTTCCCGATGGCGGAACCGCTTCGCTTTCTGCCCTACGGACTGACAAATTGAAAGAAATCGGTTTAATGCCGGCCCATTCTGTAGTAGGATTCGCTCATCTTTCAGCAACGGAACAGTGTTGTCACCATGCAGGAACTCAATCCGATCATCAATCAAATCAACGATCTCAAGCGCCGGTGTCAGGCGTTAAGGGGGTATCTTTGACTTCGAAACCAAAAGCGAGCGCCTAACCGAAGTCCTGCGCGAACTGGAACAGCCGAATGTCTGGGAAAACCCGGAGCGGGCCCAGGCACTCGGGCGCGAGCGCGGCCAGCTCGAATCGGTGGTCAATACCATCACCGAAATGGAGCGCTCGCTCGACGACGCCGAGGAACTGCTCGATCTCGCCAGGGAAGAGAACGACAGCGAGACCATCGACACCGTTGCCGACGACCTGAAGTCCGTCGAAAGCCGGGTCGCGGAGCTGGAATTCCGCCGCATGTTCTCCGGCGAGATGGACGCGAACAATGCCTTTCTCGACATTCAGGCCGGTTCCGGAGGCACCGAAGCTCAGGACTGGGCCGAAATGCTGCTGCGCATGTATCTGCGCTGGGGTGAGCGCAGAGGGTTCAAAACCGAACTGATCGAAGCGTCGCCGGGCGAGGTGGCAGGGATCAAGAGCGCCACCATTCGCTTCGAAGGCGATTACGCCTTCGGCTGGCTGCGTACCGAAACCGGCGTTCACCGTCTGGTGCGAAAATCGCCGTTCGATTCCGGCAACCGCCGGCACACCTCGTTCGCTGCGGTCTTCTGCTCTCCGGAAATCGAAGACGACATCGACATCGAGATCAACCCGGCCGACCTGCGCATCGACGTCTATCGCGCCAGCGGCGCCGGCGGGCAGCACGTCAACCGCACCGAATCGGCGGTGCGCATCACCCATCTGCCGACCAATACGGTGGTGCAGTGCCAGAACGATCGCTCGCAGCACAAAAACAAGGCGACGGCGATGAAGCAGCTCAAGGCCAAACTGTACGAACTGGAGATGCTCAAACGCAACGCCGAGCAGCAGAAGATCGAGCAGTCCAAATCCGATATCGGCTGGGGCAGCCAGATCCGCTCCTACGTGCTCGACCAGTCACGCATCAAGGACCTGCGCACCGGCGTCGAAACCGGCAACACGCAAGCGGTGCTGGACGGCGATCTGGACCCGTTCATCGAGGCCAGCCTGAAAAGCAGCGCTTGAACGACGCCCGACGGCGGTTCCATCCATCAACAGCGAACAATAGACAGGCACTTTTTAATTCATGTCAGAACAGGACGAACAGGAACAGATCAAGCAGCGGCGCAGCAAGCTGGCTGCACTGCGCGAAGAGGGCATCGCCTATCCGACCGATTTCCGGCGCAATGTCGTCGCCGGCGAACTGCTTGCCGAATATGACGACAAGGCGGGCGAATGGTTCGAAGAAGAGCAGATTCGGGTGAAGATCGCCGGCCGCATGATGACCCGACGCATCATGGGCAAGGCGACCTTTTGCCACATCCAGGATATGTCGGGCCAGATCCAGTTGTACATACAGCGCTCCAGCCTGCCGGAGGGCTTTTACAACCAGCAGTTCAAGAAATGGGACATCGGCGACATC
>Ga0209633_10001814_pt1 | contig 21388 bp, 38 predicted proteins | sample Cruoilmetagenom1_FD_187290 | JGI IMG/M metagenome (GOLD analysis project Ga0209633, IMG submission 187290) | Oil polluted marine microbial communities from Coal Oil Point, Santa Barbara, California, USA - Sample 1 (SPAdes) (version 2) | ecosystem: Environmental > Aquatic > Marine > Oil seeps ... | reverse complement strand
GTTTGCCTTGGTGTTCAAGAGATCCTGACCTTCCTAAACACCAAGGCAAACCGAGCATTTCAACCCGTGCCGGCCAATGTAGACCTCATTGTAAACCGTCTGAAAGAAGGAGCCACGCCCGGCCAGTGTAGACAGGTGATCGCCAGAAAGATCATGGATTGGGCCACGGACGACGATATGAGTACCTACCTACGGCCTAAGACAATCTTTAACCGAACGAATTTCGCTCAGTATGTGGGCGAACTGGTGGTGGAAAATGAGTAAATGCCCTGCTTGTGACGAACCGTTAAAAAATCCGAAGCAATGCCCGTGTGGCTGGAAGCAGGGTGGCAAGGCCAGGTCTTTCCGTTGTGTTGGGCCAGGCTGCCAGAATGTGGGCTCCATATCGCTATCGACAAAAGGCGATCTGTGGTATTGCCGAAAGTGTTTTGATTTCCTGAAAGGCGTGGATAAGCCCAGAGATAAAGAGCTGGCACTGAACGCTGTTCAGCAATTAAAACAGAGGTTGACACGTAATTGATTACGTGGTACACATAGGAAATGGGAAAAGATCACACGGCGGCCAAACGTATGAAGGAATTACGTGAGCGCAGAAAGAAAGAGGGTAAAGTGCTATTCACTAAATACGTCTGGCCTGACATGGTGGCCAAACTCCACACCTATGCAGACAAGTTGTTGAGGAAAGGGAAGAATGTATAAAGAACTCATAGACGAAATGCTAGAGAAGGCAGAGCGTTTAGGATTGACTGTGAGAAATCATGACCACTCATGGTGGGTATATGATCGACAGCATGACTCTGATACTGGTCCTTACGCGACGGAGCAAGAGGCATGGGATTGGATTTTTAACATAGTGGAAGATAAAGAGTAATGAGGCAGAGTTATCAAAGCGTAGGCACGGTAGGGCTAAGTCGCCCATGACAACCGTGGTCCAGGGCTCCTGCCCTTGAAACCGGGAAGCCGATAAGCAGAGGGGACAGCCTGGAGAGACAGGCACCATTTTTGGAGATAAAATGACCAAATGCAAGCACACAAAATGCCCGACAGGATATATCGCATGGCATGAGTGGGCAGAGAAGAAAAGCAAGACACATAAGCAGATAAAATGTCCTCACTGTGATCGATATGCTATATGGGTAAAGTGTGAAATCTGCAAGGATATTGGTTATTACTATGACCACATCAAACTCAAGAATGTGAAATGCAATCATGACCGATAAATTCAAATCAAGATATGTGTTGGGGGAAGGGTATCCTTGGAGCAAAGGGCAAGGAAAAGACAATATACAAATGCATAGGAATACTGAAGGTGGTCCTCCAGTTATACTAAAAATACCTGATGTATTGCTTGGTGTGGGTGGTCCAAAATACCGTCTAGTTCTGGAGCGGATAGATGAGTGAAGAACTTAAGGTATGCCCCTTTTGCGGTGAGATGCCTATTTTATATGAGGACAAGCGATCAGTTTTTTATTCCCATTGGTGGATAAATTGCAATAAATGTCTTTATGCTTTTGGTGGAGATGCTGACAAACAAATACAGATTGATAAATGGAACACCCGCAAGGAACCCAAACCATGATCCATGATGCCATAGTGCCGGTGACGTGTGATAATGAGTGTGGTGCAATTCAGATGATCTTCTGTCTAAAATATCCTATGAATGATAAAATATATGCAATACTTGAGGCAGCAATAAAAGGACATGATTGGACTGTCATAGACGGCAAACACTACTGCTCCGAAGCATGTGCGAAAGAGGCGGAAGATGGAAAATGATCTATTCAAATTTCCGATACCACCATACAAATCATATGATGAGTGTTACAAAGCAGGTTTTGATTGTGGATTAAATGGTCCTAATAAAAATAACTGCCATTTTTCTTTTTTTACAACCCATGAGAAAATGAAAGAATGGGAGAAAGGTAGAAAAGAGGCGGAAGATGGCAAAGGTTAAGATGACCAAAGCTGAGCAAGCCGTGCTGGATATGCTCGATGAATATATCCACAAATGGACCTCTTGGCAGGATAAACCTTTACCTGAGATCCATTTATATCGCAAAGATGCTAAGATATTCGATGCGATCTGTAAAAAGATTGATGATGGTATGTCCAGAGGATCTGTGAATCCACAAGCCAAAACATACCGCGATGTACCGATAAGGTGTCAGTTATGAGCAGATTAATAGAAAGTATTAGGGCTGATCTATCTGGCAGACGTTTTGCTAGTGAACATCATCTTATAAGAGCTGATATAGAAGTTATTGAACCTGGATATATAACGGAATATAAGATTCATTTTGGTGGGGCTATTCAAGTACATTGTAAATCAAAAGATATAAACTTAATGTTAGATAATGTTATTAGGCAAATAAGAGAAGAAATATACGGAGATATTAAAAATAGAATTATAAGACTAGAACGCGCTTATTACATGGAAGATGATAAAACAGTAAGATCAGAGCTTAGAGATATTAACCGGGAAATATTTGGATGATAAAAGTGTCAGCTATGAAACTAACCCATGAAACAAACTACACCGTCCTGATAGCCACTTTTATCCTAGTGGTCACTATTGGGACCATGCTGTTCATGTGGCAGGAAGACAGCCATAGGACCGAGCTTCAATACAATGAGTTAGTCCTATTAATGTCCATGCATGAGCATTGCTATGGATCATATACGCTAGTGGTAGCGGATGCCAAAATGGTCTGCCAGGAAACGACAAAGCAATCAGGGCAACGAGTGGCGGATATTCGTAAACATCGTGAAGCATTGGCGCAGCGAGTGGATTATTAGAGATAGTGATGGGGGTAGGTGATGATTAATTGGCGGAGATTATCAATTCCAGGCTCTATGTTGGTAATCCTATCGTGTTTGTTTGTAGCTTTTACAAGGACAAATTTATTATGGGATGGAGTTGCTATGATGATTTTCGCAGTTGGGAATTTACTTATCTGGATTGATGAAAGAGAAATATAAATAATGCCTAAACGCGCCGACAGAAATCAACCACAGATCGTTAGGGACTTACGGCGGGCTGGGTTTTCTGTGCAGAGTCTTCACACAGTAGGCGATGGTTGCCCCGATATTCTTGTTGGCCACCAAGGCATGAACTGGTTATTCGAGATTAAAAACCCGGAGCAGCCGCCGAGCAAGCGCAAACTATCGCCAGATGAAAAAGATTTTTTTGAAGAATGGAAAGGGCAAATTAATATTATTCATCATGCTGATGAAGCCATAGAAATAATATTATATTGGCGTAAGGAAATGGGATTATTAGAGAGGGCGCATGAAAGTTGATACGCTTTTTATTGGTGGTTGTGTGGATGGTAAAAGGATGGCCATAGATGAAGGTATTCGCCATTATCAAATACCAGTTCCCCTCTCAATAGAAGACATCACTGTGGCTAATCCTGTGGCCACTACAACAGAATGGAAAACGGAGTTGTATCGTTCAGAACAATTGAGAGAGGGTGAACATAAATATACAATAATGGTGAGCAATTCAATTCCAATGGGAAAAGTTATAGCGACTTTGATTGATGGATATCGAAAATGAACTTCCAGGATCTTGAAACCCAAGTCGAGAAAGCCCTTCATTATCTGAGGGACACCGACGAGGAACACGCCAAAGCCAAGGCCAGGGTCAAGGGTCTTGAGCAAAAGCGCAAGACAGAGAAGTCTGTGGGCTATCTCAAGGCAGAGGGAACCATAGCAGAGCGTGAAGCTATAGCCTATTCACTCGGAGATTACAGACAGTGTGTCGAGGACTACGAAAACGCAGTCTATGACGAGCAGATCCTAACCAATAAGCGCAAGCGGGCAGAGCTGACCATTGAGGTCTGGCGGTCCATGAACGCATCCTATAAGAGAGGGAATGTATGAATGAGAAAAGATATTTTCTTCACCCTGGAGAGGTAAAAAGCAAAAATGACGATGATGTGCATTATATTAGTGCTCCTGAATTAGCGAGACTATATGGCTTAGATTATAAAAAATGCCATATTATTTATGATGAACATCGAGAAAGATATGCAGGATATAAAAAACAACCGGGAGATATACATTTATGGCCAAAATATTCAGGTGATTATAAGATTATAAAATGAACCTCCAAAAACAACCCTGCTGGTGCTCTGAGAAGTACATTAAATGGGTCTGTACTCAGGATTGTGTCGTCTGTGGTTATCCGGGTCATGATGGTAATCAGATCGTGCCCCATCACCTTAAGGGTGTAGCGAACGTAAGCGGGGCAGGATTAAAGGCCGGGGATAATTGGGCTATGCCAATGCATGTCAAATGCCATAATTGGTTTCATGCTGTAGTGCTAAAAAATTGGACTGGAGAGATTAATGGTATTGTAGTGGCTGTTATTGATCAGCCATTATGGGTTGCCCGCACATTGGCTAGAGCAGTAGAGCAGGGGGTATTGAAGGTATGATCTGGACTAGTACACGACAAGCCATTCATGATGCCTTAGCCTGGGGCTGGCTCAATCGCTCGGATATGGGACTTTTAGAACATATCCAATTACATTGCCGGGTCCAGAAATCCAATACACACAATAATAATGCAAGAATCCAGGATATATTAGAGGCTGGTTATATACTGGCCGCTATCCGGGAGCAGAGACCGCTGGTCCAATCCTGGTTATATTTTGCCTATGATATAACAGAACACGCCCAAGACCGCGCTGAGATCGCCTGTGAGCTATTTGATCAATTTTTTAGGGGCCATATAGGAGCAAATAAAATATTGCGTTACAGAGCTTTGTGTGAGGTCTCAGTGGATGATTACAGGCTCAGGATATTGAGACAAAAGCCCCTTCCAATCCAGGTATATACACGGACCATGAAGACACATCCTGACCATTTTGCTAGGGATTGGCAGGAAAAGCGGGATAAATGCTTGGATAAAGTAGGCAGTTTAGATAAGGAGGGGATAGGCAATGTGTCGCGCATGGTCAAATCGCTTCAAGGCAATAGCCAGGAAACCCCCTCGGAAATTCTTTATTCGCCATATAACAGCTTCATATAACAGCAAATTCTTGACAACGGCAGGTTATTTTGCCATTATTTCCATGTTGGGGAAGTATCCCAGTGTGATTAGAAAAGACAAGGCCCGCTCAAAAGACGGGCCATTGTTTCAAGGCATATTCCAGTAGATCGATAGCATGATCAGGGCGAAAACTAGATAGCAGATTGCCCCGAGTCCGGCAAGTATCAATAAGATTTCCATAGAGACCTCCAAAGCGCCATCCTTGGCGTGTTGTGGGTTAGGCGGCTTTACCCGTCTCTATGCCGTCACAGTAAGCGCAGATACGGTAGAACAATTCACGTTTAGGCATATGACCGACGCTAAAGATATCAGTCACGCCCCCGCCGGTGTTTGTCATTTGATTGAGTGCAACGCCACCATAGGCAAAAGACAAATGGTAATTGCCAATGTTGGCTTTACCAGCCTTTTCCCATGATCCCGCTGGATTGCCGGTCATTTCATTTAGCAAATCCACCTTGCGTTGCAGCATTTTCTCAGTGATACGATATGTCATAGGTATATCCCCCGTGTTTACAGTTTATTCCCCACTATCCCCTTGTGAGGGATAGGGAGCAAGAAACTAGCTAACAGCAATAGCGCTTTTCCTGATTTCAGCCGGAATGTCGTCATATCGGCCATAAACTAAGCTATTCAGCGTCTCATAAACCCCTAGAGCTGTTTTGTCACCATATGTCGTTAGATAGCGGTCTTTATGCTCTTTTGAGCGTTTGAGCATGAGTATTTCGGCCCAGTGCTGGCCCATTTTTGCCTTTTGTTCATCTGTTAGCTGTTTCATAATAACCCCCTCAGTTTAGTCCACAAAACCCGCTCTGACCGGGCTAGGGGGATTAGCTGTTAATATGTAGGAAAGAAATATCAATCTCCCTTGCCTGGACGCGCAAAATACCAGAACAGGGAAATGCCAATACAAACGCCAACAAGGATGATGATATCCACTAGCTGACGTGAGTCCTATTGGTGATTGTTTCCAATATTGCCCCACTAGGCGAAACGATATGATAAAACGCTACTTTATTATTCAGCGTGTTACGCGCTGATAGACCCTTGTAATGTTTTGTTCGCTTATAGTTTTTAGCATGAATCACGCCCTGTCCGTCTAAATTACCGAGCATTGGCGTATTGTCGCTGTAATATGCCTCAACGTAGACTTTCATAGCTTTACCCTCTTATTCACAATACGCACATTCGATGGGCTCATAGGTATGAGCATCTATTAAATCAGGATCTTCCCAATTCACATCCACGCCGGTAACGCGCCAGCCGTCATTATCTTTATGGCGCACGGAATAAAGGATTCTCTTATATTCTTGTTTTACTGTCTTATATGACAGTGCAGCGCCATCGTCGACAGTAAAGTAAAGTGGATACCCGCCGGGCCATGCATACGGACCTTGGCGAATAGCATTTTTAAGGTCTTGAGAGTTGTTTATCAGCATGATTTCACCCTTTTAAATGCATCAGGTTGCTGTTTATACACCCTGTCCTCGTAAAGCCGCTCATCAGTGCGCCGAGTGAGCCATTCAGGAAAGGACAGGGATTCCAAGTGATTCCGTTCACAGTCAAGCTGATACTGGCGGTAATCAGTTTGTAGGTTTGGCTGATACATGGTAGCAGGCTCCACAAAGAAGGTATCCACTTGCCAGCCGATACCAGTTAGAGGGATTTATTTCTATACCACATTTAGCGCAATGCTTTGTTGGTGTGTACATGGGTTAGTCCTTTTGACTTAGTATTTCTGAAATCTGATCGCGCAAAGGCATATCTTCTTTGCCAGACTTGCAACCATTAAAACAAATAGCATGTGGAGAAATTGGCGCATCACCGTGCCGCCACCATTCATTGATAGATTTCAATAAGGCGAGCATTTCATCATATTTCTGTTTGTTCATTTTCGTATCCTCTCTTTGTCCCATAGCTTAGACCTGCACTTGGGACAGTTATCGGGATAGGATTCCTTACGCGGTATCCAGGTATAAGGCTTGCCATCCTTATCGACGCATCGCTTACAGGTATAGGTGGGCAGGGTGATCATAGTTTGTTGATCACTTCGCGTAATGCTTCGATTGCACCCGTATCATCGGCACAGTAATCACCATACGAGAAAACATCCCACATTTCGATAACAGCTATGGCTTTTTCTAGCAGTTCAGGCGAAATGGCGATAAGCCCAGCATTGGCTTTTGCTATTTCCACGTCTTCGCCTTCTATATTGTGAAAAGCCGTAGCTATTTGACCTAAATATTCAGGCTCATTAGACCATATCTCAAAGCCTTCGCCATCATAGCCATCAACTACCCATGGCCCTGGTGTGTATTTACGTGTCATAACTCATCCCCCATTCAGTTTAGTCCCCAAAACCCCCGCATGGCAGGGGTTGGAGGGATTAGCTGTTAGTTTCCAGCTCCGTGGTTCAGTCCACCGCATGAACATTCGCAAATATGGCCGGTGGCATTCATGCAGCGGGCGTCGCATTTATGTAAGGACGGATTTGATTTATATTGAATACTCCGTGTTATTGGTAAAATTGCATCTGGCCCACTTACAGGGTGCCCTACTATTCTGGAAAAACTGTCATATCGGTTATGTTTGCTACGCTCGCCGCCGATAGCTGCAAAGCGGGATACCTTCAAGGGAAAGATATTTTTTACTTCTGTTTGCCCACTGTAATATTTCATTGTCATGGTCATTCCCCCGTCAGTTTAGTCCACACTGCCCCGCACGCAGGGCAGAGGGGATTAGCTGGTAAGTCTCGCTATTTCTTTGTCTGCGGCTCTTTGCATATGTGCCGGGGCTTCGGAGTAGTTTATTTTCTTGACGCGCTTGTCTAAGAAAACCCGTGCCAGTATCCATACACCATATGTGATTGTATGTGAGCCGTCCTTATTCTCGATTGACTTGATATCTAATGTCATAACTCATTCCCCCGGTTGGTTACTCTACCCATGAGTATATACATATATGTAAGATACTCAAGATATCTCAGACAAACGGTCATTGTTATTATCAATCGTTCCACGTGGAACAATAGGACAAACCTATGCCTAAAACAGTCAAAGAGCGAGCAGCGTCAGCCAAGAAGAAAACAGATGCTATTGCAAAGGCTCATCCAGTCCCGAACAAGGCTCAGAAGCTACGGGATAAGAGCAGGGATGAACTACGTAGATTAGGGTTGGACTGATGGCAGGCGATAGAAAACCTTGGCCAGAAAGGACAAGGGAAAAGATCCGTGTGGGTGATCTGCTGAGACGTTTGACACTTCACGCCCTGGATGAACCCGACAGCGCTGGCAAACCCGTGAAAATGACCACAACACAGGTAAAAGCCGCTACTGTGCTTATTGACAAGGCATTACCAAGTCTACAGAGCATCGAGCAGCTCGTATGGGATGCTAACGCCAGCATGACCGAATCAGAAGCAAAGGCCCAGTTAGTTGAGTTAGCCAACAGGAACCCAGAGTTGACAAGGATACTAGCAGAGCATTTCCTTCCATTGGAGAACAAACAGCCCATCGAATCAAAGGAATATCGTAAGGTTAGTGAGTACTCACTTACAGATGATGTTAGTGGTCACTTACATAAAGAGGATGAAACAGCGCAATGACTACTCAAATAGGCCATTTCATAGAGACTTGCAAAGAGATTCAGACTAATCGAGACGACGCAAAGTCTTACGAGGATAGGCAATACTGGCAAAGGGTCATGGATACGGCTGTCGAGGATCTGATGACAATAAGGGCATGGCATCGGAGAACAGCACGCAAGAGACTAAAAAGGATGCGGAAGGGCAGGAAACAGTAGTCTCCCTCGCCCTCTCTCTTTTCCTGGATCACAAACCTGATGATAAGCCAGTAATCCATCAGCCATAGCTTATGCTGCACCACATAAGGGCTCGCTACTTCGCGTATCTAGTCTTATGTCAAATTGTATGCACCATGAGGGCGCATGATGGGCCATGGATTTACATGATGCACGCATGAGAGGGCATGTAAGCGCAGCAATAGGGTGATGTGGTAGGTCAGCCGCCCTCATATGAAAGGATGGATTAGAGAGGATCACAGGCAGTTACATGGCTAATCCTGAGCTGGTGCAGATCCTGGATCCACATGGACCCCCCAGGGGACTGTGTGGGTGGGATCAGCTCAGTAGTCCCATCCCAACATTTTTCGACCTTCTTCTTATCCCCACTCTAAGCGAGGAAATCTATGAAACGCATGATCAGCTTTAGCGTCTCCCCCAGATTGATCGAGGATGCCTTGCATATCCCCGAAAACCACGTAATAGAAGGCGCAGAATGGAATTTTGCCTTAGATGTTGTCCGATTATATGTCAGTGGTCCTGATCTACCGGAAGTCCCTGAGCTTGGACGAGTACCGGATGTGACGCCTGCGGTCACTACCAATTATGATCCAAGAACAATGTCTCGGACCTACAAATGGGACTGGAATCTGCCTAAAAAGTAGGCACATATCACCAATCTCTAATATTCTTATCAGCCTTTATTATCAATCACTTAGTTAACTTCCTCCACGGGGCCAGTACTTATGTGTGATGTTGATTGGGACGCCTTCCTTGAAACGGCAATAAGACTTAAAGCCTCTGATTCCCCTGTTGAACAAGCCATGGGGAAAGCTGCCATGAAACATGCTTTATCTCTGCTTGAGCCCAGTAAATTTGAGGCATTAGTTGATTGTCCAAAACGTGGGCAAACGATTAAATGGAGGTCTTATGCCAGCCAAGACTAAGAAGCAGCAGCGTTTCATGGCGTTGTGTGCGGAACCAGAGGGACGTAAGAAAGCTAAGAAGAAGTGTCCACCCGTAAAAGTGGCAAAAGAGTTTAGACATAGTGCCAAACATTGAATTGCTCCCTCTGGGCAATTGGGACAGTTATTGGAGCCCGGAGGAACAGGATAAGATTGATATGACGACCGGTCGTCTCGGTCGCTGTTATGACTGTCATAAGATCACGTTATGTAAACGGTGTACGTGGTGCTATCTGCCTGTTTGCCGTCGATGTAGTTTGAAGCAAAAACATGGAATCTGTTAACCTCACCGCCTTAGAGCTTGTTGTAGACCGTGGAGATTGTAGTCCACTCCAGGCCAGGATTCTGAAAAGAAAGCTCCGTAAGATGGCAAGGCGTGGCCAGCTTTCCTTTGAGAGCCTTGATCCAGAGATGAGGTATAAGCTGTTTAATGCGAGAGCCATGAACGGGGATTTTAGTAACTGGGATGGGTGGGAGTTTCGCTCGGAGTGGTCAAAGTCCCTGATGGCCCTTGATTTACCCCGGTGGTGTGGGGAACATGACAAAGTTTATATCCTGGGTGAACAAGGTCTGGGTGATGAAATCGCCTACGCCTCGTGTATCCCGGAAATGATCGTGAGGCTAGGCCATGACAATGTTGTGCTCGAATGCCAGGATCGGCTTATATCCGTATTTGAACGCTCTTTCCGTATTCAGTGTACCCCTCGGCGCGATCTCGATGTGGACCGGGACGGGTACATCGCAGCGCTTGGAGACGTTCCTCGTTTTTTCAGACGTGATCTATCCCATTTCCCCGGCCTGCCCTACCTCAAACCAGATCCAGATAGATTTCGATACTGGCAGTCTTGGCTCAATGGCCAAGGATCTGGACCTTTTATCGGAGTGGCTTGGGAGGCTCGACAAGGACGGTTGGCCCTGGACTCCCTTACACAAACGTTAACGGGGTGTCTGATCTCTCTCCAGTACGGAGATTTCGACCCTTCCGAGGGAGTGATTATCCCACCTCTGGACCCGATTAAAGACTTTGCCGATCAGATCAACCTGATCGCTGCCTTAGACCGTGTTGTCTCCCTCCCGATGACTGTCGTCCATGTGGCCGGTGCCCTCGGGGTGCCTTGTGATGTCATTCTTCTCCCGTGGTTAGAGGGCTTTGAGGACACTCAGGACCGCTTGGACTGGTCATTTGGGAGGGTCTGTCCCTGGTACAAATCTGTGAACATCCATAGGAGCTTAGATGGCTGGAAGACCGCGCAACCCCGAAAACAGGGTGTATCTCGCCGAAAAACTGGGTGAGTCCATCTTGATTTATGACAAAACCGACTCCCAGATGGTGGAAATCGTGAGGAAATTAAGACTCGTACCCAGAGCCACCCAGGAGATTTCAGGCAAAGAATACATGATCCTTGAAAAAGCCCACTGGATGAAGCTATGAACAGACGCGATTTTATCAAAACCTTCGCCGCAGGTTCCGCCATTGCAAGTTTCCCGTTTACTTTGAAATTGGCGGAAATTCCGAAAGAAATTTATGAAGCAAGTGAAATCAAAGATTTTGTCTTTGATCCTTCTAAGTCTTATGGAAATATGGTTTTACTGAGTGAAGATTTAAAAGGCAATGCATTCGATGAAACATTAAAGGTTGTTATTGATAACGCCAGAGAAGTAGTCCCGCCAGGACACAAAGTACAGATTTTGTATCATCAAGATCCTTTCGGAAAGTCTTATGATCCTTTCCATGAATATGTCTCATTAGCCTGGAAATATTCTCCACATCCCTTTTCCGATGGCTCATATCAGCTTGGCGTGATCACCCTATGAAACTCGCCGTCATCACCCCTGTCGGTCCCGGCCACACAGAACTTGCTAAAGAAGCTCTAGGGTCTGTTGCTCAAGCCTGTGCCCACTCCCAAGGTCCGTTCGATGACGTTCAATTCATTCGCATGGAAGACCCAGACGGAGAATTTGGACGCTCGCTTTCAAGGAACATGGGTGTCCTCGAAGCCCAGGAAGCCGGCGCCAACTGGATATTTTTTCTTGACGCCGACGATCTCATGTTGGAACATGCCTTTGAAGCCATGGAAGACTATGTGGATTATGATGCGGTATGGGGCCAGATTTACGATGTCAAGCCAGGAGAGAATTTCGCCAGGAGACGGGTAGAGCAAGTCCCTGTGGATTCGATCACTGACGTTCTCAACTACGACCCTTACCTAACGTTACAGATGGGGCACTTTGTCAGGACTGAGATCGCTCTTGATAACCCGTTTGACACTAACATGGACGCCGGTGAAGACTTTGAATATTACCTGAGATTGTGGAAAAGCTATTCCTGTATCAAGTCGGACAGGATATTTTTCATTAACCGGCGAGGGCTTCACTCCGAAGGCCCAAAATCCTCCAATGGCGCGATCTGGCGCAAGAACGTCCAGAAAGTCATCTCACAGCACAAGAATCTGATTCTTCCTGATAAGGACATTATTCACTGATGTTTTTATGTCCTTCGAGAAGCCGTCCCCATAATCTTCAACGCCTGATTGATGCATACGACAAGACTCATGCCTATGTGAAGATGTTGATTCGCTTGGATGAGAACGACCCCAAGTTGAATGATTATCTGAAACTTGTCTTCCCTGAAACCTGGATTACCTGTATCGGAAAACAGGTGAAGATGGGTGGAGCCATGAGAGAGACGTTCAAAGAGTTCCCTGATGAGCCTTTTTATTCTTTTATCGGTGACGATACCATTCCAAGAACGGAACATTGGGATATGGAGTTAGCTTATACGGCTGGAGATTGGGAGATTGCTTATCCTAACGATTTACTCCAGGAAGGCATGGCCACCCATCCCGTCATTGGTGGAAAGTTGTTAAGGGCAGTCGGTTACTGGACGCTACCTTGTTTGACCCATCTCTTTACAGATACGGTTTGGGACCACATCGGTAAGGAACTTGATTTACTGCGTTACCGTGAAGACGTGATTTTAGAACACTGTCACTGGTCTAACGGTAAAGCCCCCCGCGATGAAATCTATATTCGTGAGTTCAACGGCAAAAACTATCATTACGAGGACGAAGCATGTTTCAATCACTGGAAACAGAATCTGGATGTCAATACCTTACGCAAGACCATTGCCGAATCTGTGAAGGCCAGCTCAAAATCCTGCTCGACTTCGGAGGCCATTATCTGAGTGGACAGTTCCCCAAAGCTGGAGAACCCGATCCACCCAAAGTCCCACTGACGTTAGTACATTGTGAAGACTGTGGACTGGTGCAGTTAGCCCAAACCGTAGACCCAAAACATCTGTATCATTACGGTTACGGCTATCGAAGTGGAACTACTCATACCATGAGGGACCACTTGAAGGATATTGTTGATAGAGCAAGCACGGAAGTTAATTTGAACTTACGCTCTGATGTTGTTCTCGATATAGGATGTAATGACGGAACGTTGCTTAGTTTCTGGCCAGATAAGTTTATCCGTGTCGGATTTGATCCGATAGCTAAACAGGCAGATGGTTTTCGTATCGTCAATGACTTCTTTAATTATGGTTCTTACAGAAGGACAGTAAGCGATCAGGCTAAAGTCATTACCGCGATTGCGATGTTCTATGACTTGCCAAGCCCTGTTGATGTTGCCAAAGATTTTTATGATATCCTTGATAAAGATGGAATACTGATTATCGAGGTTGGTTATCTTGGGTCGCTTCTAGCAGGCGCATGGGATGGTGTGTGTCATGAACATCTTGAATATTACGGGCTTCATCAGTTAAGAAATATCTTAACCGAAGCCGGATTCTCAGTCTTTCATGCAGAGCTTAATGATATCAATGGCGGTTCATTACAGGTTTGGGCCGATAAAAGTGTCAGACCTGTTAAAGAAAGCGTTAAAGATATCATCAAAAGTGAATGGATGTTTGACTTCGAGTCGTTCAAATTGAATGCTTTTAAGGCGAGAAAGAATCTTCAATTTGAATTAAGGATGTTGAAGGAAAACAATCAGGTCATAGACATTTATGGTGCTTCCACGAAAGGAAACACCTTATTGCAGTTTATCGGTGTTACCGATGAAATAAGATGGGCTGTTGATCGTAATCCTGAAAAGGTAGGTAAAGTCACGCCAGGGACCAGAATCCCAATCGTTTCTGAAATGGCTTCCCGCGAAGATCCGCCAGATTATTATCTTGTCTTACCTTGGGCGTTCAAGAAAGAATTTTTGGAACGTGAGAGACGCCTATTAGATAAAGGTGTAAAGTTTATCTTCCCCTTGCCGGAGCTTGAAATTGTCGGCAATTGAGGAAGCCACACGTCTCTTACAGCACATAGAGAAAAGACGTAAGACCCACCGGATAGAATATTACAAGCCTTACGGTTTCCAAAAATCTTTTCATCACGCCAGACGTAAGGAAAAAGGAGCGTCAATCCCGTCAGATCCACAAGGTGTCCTTGCTACTCAAAGAGCCTTGATGGCCGCCAACCAGGTGGGAAAGACCTTTTGCGGGGCCATGGAAATGGCCTATCACTTAACAGGTCAATATCCTGATTGGTGGGAAGGTCATATTTTTAAATTTCCTGTCCGAGCCCTAGTAGGCTCTAACACCAATGAGACTGTCAGGGATCTTGGCCAGTCAGAGCTTTTTGGAGATTGTAAAGATCCCGACGCGATAGGCACAGGAACAATCCCGATAGATTGCATCGGTGAGAAGTATAGAAAACCTGGTGTCATGAATGCCTACGAGTCTTGTCTGGTAAAACACAGAACCGGAGGATGGTCGAAAGTTTCTTTCAGAGCCTACGAACAAGGCGCCAAGAAACACATGGGCCTCAAGTTCGAGGTTCTATGGCCGGATGAAGAACCCCCCGCCGAGATTTGGTCGCAGTATCTGAGGGCTGTATTTTCGACTAACGGGATCTTGATGCTGACCTTCACCCCGGAAGACGGGGTAACGGAAGTCGTCCACGGATTTGTCAATGATCTGAAAGACACTCAAGCTATCGTCGAGGCAACCTGGGACGATGCGCCTCATATGACCAAGGAACGTCAGGCAGAACATCTAAAGACGATTCCCAAGCACGAACAGGAAATGCGTACCAAAGGTGTTCCAAAGATGGGCTCCGGTCTTGTCTTTCCTGTTCTCGATGAAGACATTATAGTCGATCCCATTGAGATTCTTTATCACTGGCCACGGTTAAATGGAGTGGATTTTGGATGGGACCATCCCTTTGCAGGCGTGGCGATAGCGTGGGATCGTGATACCGATACTGTCTACGTTTACAATGAGTATCGTGAAGAAAGAGCTTTGATGGCGGTTCATGCCGACGCCATTAATCGTTGGGGTCAGTGGATTCCAATAGTCTGGCCGCATGACGGCATGATGAAGGACAAGCAATCTGGAAAGCCTCTAGCCTCCTTATATCGTGACGATTACCACATGAATATGTGGATGGACTGTTTTTCAAACCCCCCTTCTCCGGGACAGGACGAAGGACAAGGTGGCCAGGGAGTCGAAGTCGGTGTGATGGAAATGTTGAACCGCATGGAGACAGGCCGGTTCAAGGTTTTCAGTACCTGTAAGTCATGGTTCGAGGAAAAACGCATGTATCACCGAAAGGACGGGCAAATCGTGAAATTACGCGACGATCTGATGTCTGCCTCACGCTATGCCGTTCAATCTCTACGTTTTGCCATTATTCAACCTCGAATCCGTCAAAAACCGAAGCATGTCGCGGGATTAAGTAATTGGTAGACATCAAGAAACGCAAAATTACCCGTAAAGATTGGGAAAAAGCCCAGGAAACGATCAAACAGGAGCATAAAAGACGCGCAGACAATAAATGGCGCTCAAGACATGAGCGTCAGTGGAAGGAAGTTGACCGCCAAGTCGCGATGGAAGCCGATACCGCGCGATATAACGACAAAAACCCGCAGGATTGGCACAATAACATCGAATTGGGTGAACTTTCCGTCGCCTCAGAGGTCTTGAGCGCTGATTTTCGCCGTTTAGTATTCCCAAATAGCCGTTTCTGGCTTGAATGCCATGTAGAACTCCCTCCACAAGTCAATGAGCAAGGCCCGGTACAAGATCCGAAAGAACAGAAGTTTGTCGATGGTGATTTGAGGGCGTTGATGACCCAACAGCACCGGGACTTTAATTTCAAGAATAGAATCGACCTTTCCGTCAAGGAAGCCTTCCATCACGGGTCTTATGTGGCGGAATGTATTGAATATGACGCGACCAAGATTGACGGAAATAGCGGCATAGAAAACATTTCAGCGCCTGTCTGGCAGCCCCATTCGATGTGGAATTGCTTTCCTGATATGTCGGCCTCGATTATCGGCATGGATCAGTTCTATCGTGGTTCCATGATCATCATTGAATATATGCCTTTAGCAAAGGTTAAGGATATGATGGTCGGACTGGGTTGGATGCGATCTCAGTTCAGACACATCCCCAAGAAACGAAAAGAAGATGTTCGGGATACGACCGATATTGAGATCATGAAGTATTACGGGGATCTTGAGTTTGAACGCCAGGATGGAACGATTATTCTTCCCAATACCAAGACTATTCTCGCTAATGGCATTATTATTTATCACAAAGAAATAAACCTTCCCTTCGCGCCCATTATTTATGGTGGTTATGAGCGGATGGACATCAGAGATCCTTACTATACTTCTCCACTGATTAAGCAGTCTCCAACACAGAAAGTCGGTTCTACAAATGCAAACGGATTCCTTGATGCGGTGGATCTGAATAATCGTCCACCGATGAGTTATGATACCAAGGAATTCCCAGGTGGTGAGCCTGATTACGCGCCAGGGGCAAAGAATGGGGCTACAAGAAATCCACAGGACGCAGTAAGTTTCTGGACGGTTCCTGATCCCAAAGCCGCTTTTGAAGGAATGCAATTCGCGATAAGACAGATCAACCTCGGGACGAGTGTTAATCCTCCCAGAGCCGGTGGAACTTCCGATAGGGGAGAGAAAACCGCCTTTGAAGTCCGCAAGGACGCCCAGGGTGGCGAGATAAGGACTATCGACTTCATAGACAAGTTCGAGGACAATCTTCGCGCTTTTCTTTACATGCAGCATGAGATCAACAAAAAGAATCTCAAGAATTACAGTTATTACAACCCGGAAATGGATGCGCAGGACTTTAACAGGAAGTCCAAGAACGAACTTCCCAGAAATGTTCATTTCGAGGTCGTCGGCTCTAAAGGGATTCTAGGCGAAGAAGAACGGGCAGAGAAAACCACGATGGTCACTTCTTTTGCTTCGACCAATGAGCTGTTTGCACCGCTTTTAGAACCCAATACTATTCTAAAAACGATGTATATGGACGCAGGACAAAAGAATCCAGAAAGTTTTTTGAAAAATCCTGATGATCCATCAGCATTAAAAATTCAGCAAATCCAGGAACAAGCCCAACAACTCATAGATGAAGCCCAACAACAAATACAAGAGTTAGAGGTTAAAGTCACGATCAATGAGATTGATGATGCACGTTGGAGAGCCAAAGTTGAAGGCTTGCAACAGCAGATCAAGGTCATGGAAGAACAGAACCAGCTTACCTCAAGAGAGTCCAGGATTGATGAGAAGCTGAGTAAACTGGCAGATGCAGAGAGGCTTTTCGACATTCAGCAGCAGTTCGAGCTTGACCTTGAAAATGCCAGGAACGAGGGTAACGGAAAGAGTAATGAGGAAAGCGAGAAGAAGGTTGAAGATGAAAGAAGCCAGCGATGGGGCTTCTGAATGGCGTAAGATCCCAATAAGCTGATGTCATTACCTAATATCAAAAACAGTGGCGCGGCAACGGCGTCTAATACAGCAGTGCCGGGAACAGGCGTAACGGTAACATGTCCAAGTGGTGCTTCCGCTCCTGCCAGTAATGATTTAATCGTCTATTATGTTGGTAACGATGATAATACAACGACCGCCCAATGGAATAATACAACGCTAAAGCCGTCCGGTTTCACAATGATTAATGAAACCGGAAATTCTAGTTCGGATGTGCATACCGCAGTTTTTTGGAAATTATCAGATGGCACGGAAGGCGGTACAGGTATCGCCTCTAATGCTCAGTCCTCAATGGATACATGGGGGCGAATCGAAATATGGGAAAATATCGATACCACTACACCGATTGATGTCACAGGTTCAGACTATAACGGCTCTAGTGCCTCATCACATGCCGTGACAGGTGTTACCACCACAATAGATGATTGTATAGCGCGTGCAATACTTGCTGGTGATGGTGGCGATACTTATCCATTCACGGTAAGCGGCACAGGCTGGACGGAAGATTTTGAAATTCAAGCTGGCACTGGATCAGGCAATTGTTCTGGTTGTATTGCAACTAAAACGATGTCTACGGCTGGAGCCACTGGGAATTGCACTTTCAGTCTTAATGTATCGGATGGTGGATCAGGATTTCAATTTGGTATTCGTGGCCTTCAAGCTGGCATTAACAGTGTTACACCTTCCACATTTGATATGGACGAATCCAGCATTACTGTTTCCGGGGAAGCCTTCGGCGCTACACAAGGAACCGGCACAGTATATATCTCCGATGCCGATACGCTGGCGGGCTCGATAAATGAGGTTGAAATCGCCAACGGCATTAACACCTGGTCCGATACAAGTATTAATCTTGATCTAACCGGCCTTAATTCAACCGAAGAAACCAACTTAAACACGTTAGGACCGGGCACCCGTTATGTGATTGTCGTCACCAATGGTTCAGCCGAATACGGATCTGGTGCAGTCACATTACATCGCGCAGAGGCGTTTGTTCTTTCGGCATCGGCCAATATCATTGCCAGTGGTGAAAATACCACGGTCCAACTGACGGCCCCGGCGACTAAAAGTACTGCTGATTTTGACGCAGGACGGATTCAGGATGATGAAAATCCCGCTGATACTATCGATATAACGCTGGATGACTATACTGAGCTGGAATGGTGTTTTAAGGTGGTTGATGCGGCAAGGGATGTGGCCTATCAATTCAGGGTAACGAGTAATGGCACCGCCCTTACTACTTATACCGTTACGCCGCAATTAATAGTCAGTGCCGGTACAAATGTCAATTGTACGACTGACGCCTTGCTGCTGGTAGAACATGATGCGATAGTCAACGCCGCTAACAACATTCAAGCGAATGTAGATTCGCTTAGCATGACAACCTATAGCGCGACAATAAGTCTTCATATTGATGTTGCGGCAAATACCGATGCACTGACATTGACCGAGTATGCTGCAACGGTGAATGCGGCAAAAAATATCTCTGCCAATACAGACGCATTGACACTGACAACGTATCAAGCAAACATCAACGCCGCAACGAATATACTGGCGACGACAGCAAACCTGACTTTAAGTGAAAATGCGGCGGTAATTTCATTACATAAAAATATTACTTGCAACACGGATGCATTGACGTTAACGACCTATCAAGCGAATGTCAGTGGCGCGAATCCGAACAATGAAATTCTGGCAAATGTCGCGAATCTGACATTGACGGAATATCCGGCAACCGTAAATGCCGCATTAAACATAACAACGAATGTCGATGCACTGACGCTCACAACGTATTCAGCGGATATTGCACTGGATCTTGATGTCCAGGCGGGAGTTGATAGTCTTGTTTTAACTGTCTACCCATCGAGCATCAAGTTAAATAGAAATGTCCAGGCAAAAAATCAAGATTTAATTTTAACGACATATCAGGCCACAATTAATGCAGCGAATAATATTACCACAACAACGGATGCATTAGTATTAACAACTTACACAGCAACGATCACATCTGGAGCACAACCGGAGGCGTCTGGTGCGCATTTTTACGCAGGTGAGCAAATGATAATCAGGAGAGACGAAACGGCTGCTCCATTATGGATCGCTATTGACAATACTGGTGGCGTTTCAGGACTGACCGTCATAGTACAGATTAGAGATGGCAATACCACTAACTCGTATCTCGATTTTAACGATGATACATTCAAGACGAGCGGTTGGACGCAAAAAAGCCTTACATTAACGGATCTTGGCAGCGGTTATTACCACAATACGTTGGACATATCCTCTATTACCAATTTGCCAAGCGGTAATCATTTATCGCTTGAATACGATATTTCCGGTGATGTCACAGGCGTTTCAAACAGTACGTTAACGCTTGATGATACAACATCATTAGTATGGGATGAAGTATTAGAGGGCACGATGACCGCCGAGGAAATGATGCGCATCATGGCAGCGGTGCTTTGTGGAAAGGCGTCTGGTCTTGATGTCAACTCTCCGGTATTTCGTTCCATCATGGATACCAAACCCCGTGTCACATCGACCACAGACGATCACGGTAATCGCTCATCGGTGACGATGGACGGTAGCTGATGTTTGGTCCGAGTTATTTTGGCACCAGTTATTTTGGTCCAACGTATTTCGGACCGGGCTCGGAAGTTATTGAAGAAGTACCAACCGGCACCGCCGGTGGTCGTGTCCGTCCTTTCGCATTACCTTTTCGTGAAGTCAGGAAAGAACGTAAAGAAGAAGAAGCTCTATTAGTAGCAAAGGAAGAACGACTCAGAGAAGTCCTTTTAGAGATCAAAGACAAGGCTGGATTCTTACGAAAGATTAGCCACCCTCTGTTAAAGCAGGAACTGGCTTTAAGAGTTCAGATAAAAGTCCTTGAGGAAAAGATCAAGGAACTTATGGAACAAGAACGTCTCGCGCAAATGCACGATGATGAAGAAGCACTATTTGTAATATTAATGGCGATAACCGATGACTGACAAATCTATTATTGACGATTACCTGTTGGAGCAACATGGTAATGCATTCTTTCAGATGATTGAAAAGAAAATAGAGGAATACAGGAAAAACTCACTTTCCATTCCTTTATATAACCACAAGAAAGACAACACGAATGAATGGATGGCCGCATCTTATGAACGTATAGGGTTCGACCGTGCATGTCTATTTTTTAATATCATTTTTAGAGAGGTAGAAAATGACAGAGGAAACAACCCAACAGACTGATGAAGCTGTTGAATCTCAAAGCGAATCTCAGACCTTAGAGGATCTCTACAAAGACCTCAATGTGTCCGAGGAAGCGGAAGAATTTACTGCACAACCGCAGCAGAAAGCAGAGGCTCCTGTTGTTGATTTGCCCACCCCCGATCCGATTATGGACCCGGAAGGTTACAGGGCACATCAAGCACAACAGGCAACCAAAGCATTATACGGTGAACTCACCGCTGTTAAGAGCCAACTGACTGAATTTCAGCAGACGCAATATGAGCAGCAGACTAGCGCCGACATCGGCAAGGCCGTCGATAAAATTGCCAAGAAAGTGGAGGACGTTGATCGTGATGTCCTTGATGCCATGTTAAACGCGCAAGCCTACAAAGACCCGCGTTTCAAGAAGCTATGGGAAAATCGTGTTAAAAACCCGGCTGCTTGGGACAGGGCTCTGGATGCTTTCTCGAATACCGTGGTTGATAAATTCAAGGTCAAGGTCGATCCACAGATCGAGGAAAATCGACGTGCCGTGCATAAGTCTCAACAAAGCATGGCTTCGAC
>Ga0209633_10001813_pt1 | contig 21397 bp, 22 predicted proteins | sample Cruoilmetagenom1_FD_187290 | JGI IMG/M metagenome (GOLD analysis project Ga0209633, IMG submission 187290) | Oil polluted marine microbial communities from Coal Oil Point, Santa Barbara, California, USA - Sample 1 (SPAdes) (version 2) | ecosystem: Environmental > Aquatic > Marine > Oil seeps ... | reverse complement strand
CAAGTGCGAGGGCGCCGCCGCCGAGGCCGGCCGCCATGAGGCCTTCGCCCTTGGCTTCGACGAGCCTATTCCGGTGTCGGCCGAGCATGCCCTGGGCCTGAGCGATTTGCGCGACGCCATCGCCGAACACATGGGCCCCCCAGACGACGAAAGCGCAGAAACGAACGAAGATGAGGACGAGCCTCAGGGCCCCTTGCGCCTGGCGATTGTCGGGCGGCCGAACGTGGGCAAGTCGACGTTGGTCAACCGGCTGTTGGGCGAGGAGCGGGTGCTGACCGGTCCCGAGGCCGGCATTACCCGCGATGCCATCGAGGTCGAGTGGTCGTACGACGGCCGGCCGATCCGCCTGATCGATACGGCGGGCCTGCGCCGCCGTTCCCGGACCAGCGCGAAACTGGAGAAGTTGTCCGTCTCGGAAACCCGCCGCGCCATCGATTTCGCGGAGGTCGTTGTACTGGTGATCGAGGCCGAAACCGGCCTGGAAAAGCAGGACCTGACCATCGCCCGACAGGTGGTCGAGGAAGGCCGGGCGCTGATCATCGCGATCAACAAATGGGATGCCTGTACCGACCGGGAGGCGGCGCAAGCGGCCGTGCGCGACCGCCTGAAACGCTCGCTGTCGCAAACCGGCGGCATCCTGGTCGTTCCCATCTCGGGCCTGCGTGGCCAGCACCTGGATCGCTTGATGGCCGCGGTCTTCGATGTCCGCGAGGTATGGGAGCGTCGCATTCCCACCGGCGCCCTCAACCGCTGGCTGACCGCCACCACCCAGGCGCACCCACCACCGGCCGCCAAGGGCCGGCGCATCAAGCTGCGTTATATGACCCAGGCCAAGGCACGCCCACCGACGTTCGTGATCTTTTGCTCGCAACCCGAAGCGCTGCCGGCATCCTACGTGCGCTATTTGGAAAATGCGATGCGGGTGGATTTCGAGCTTCCTGGCACACCTATTCGCATTCACTTGCGTAAGGGTGAAAACCCTTATGTGTCAGAGAAATAGGAACAGCTTCGAATTCTATGTCCAGAGATGGCAGACTTGAGGACACTGATGAATAGCGGTGACACCCCCTTTTTCAAAGACCACACCGCTACCGTGGGATGATGGCGACGTACCACCAAATCCCCATGCCTTGTCGAGTGATTGCAGATAACTGAAAAGAATATGTCATATGTGGAATAGGTTTGGCATCACTATCTACAGCGTGTTGTGTATTTGCACGACAACAATTGCAATATTGACCTTAAAACATTCAATGAATGAGCCGTTTAATGTAGTCGTAAAAACTGATTTGATATGGCAATTAGTTTTGCCTTCAGCATTCTTTTCATTGTCAATAACCGGCATCGCCGTAGCCTTGTTAGGAAAACTTGGTGTTAGAAAATTGGCTATTTACGCTAGCCTTCTCATTTTATTCTTGGATCTCGCAATATTTTCTGAGGCCATATATGGGTATTTATGGGACTTGGAAGTCCACGCGGGTGTCAACTAAGGGAGGATAAAGGGGGCGCCATCTTTTCATGAGTGGAAAAGGGTAGCGTCCCCTTTTCCTGTTCTCTTTATGTCCCCTTTTCTGTTCTTTTCTGCTTTTCTGTCCCCTTTGAAAAAGGGCAGCAACCCCTATATCTCTTTATCTTCAGGATACTGATGGTAGCACCGGAAGGAAAAGTAGATGCGCTCTGATGAAAGTAGTTTAAGTCGAATGCGACCTCTCATCATTTCGTTTCTAGTGCTGGCCACTGGCGTGGCTGCGGTTCCTGTTTTCTGGTTCCTGGAGGCTGAGTATAATCGCCGCTATCCCCCAATTTCCTTCATGGACGTGGCCGAAGAACCAGCCATTCTTATGGATGGGATCGAGAGTTATGGGTCATTGAAGGATTTCCTTCAGAAACTTGATGCACGTAACTACGCATATCAGGTGGACCAGCCACAATCTCAATCTAGGCGGACCGATAAACCCGTTTTTGAGATCGTGACCGAAAAACCCGTTTTTGAAATCGTGACAGTTGATATCCAGGCTTATCCACACCTCGGATCCGTCGGTCAAATGAGTGTCAGCTTCTTCAATGGCAGATTGAGTTCCATGCTATTCTATCCCGCCGAGTTTGACGGATATCTGACCGCACTTCAGGTTCAGATTGGCGTGGAGATCAGTGCGAGACTGGAGGTCAGACCGTCTGACAATGTTCGTATCTGGTCGGCGGTAGACCATTTAGACCGCAGCTACGTGCTCTGGGAAGATGCACGACTTGCGCAAGAGTTTGATCTTTGGATGAAACTCTACGTTGGTTCTTGACCTGTCCCATCCATAGATATCTTCAGTAGGCGCGGACAACCTCGCCGTTGCTTGTGCAACTCGGTAATGCCAGCGTGACAAATAGTTCGGTAACGGAGTCCGGGAGTGCAAGGGTATCTGGATTCTCGCCGGGGAAGGCTTTGGCGCGCATGACGGTGCGGATTGCGCCGGGGTCGATCAGATTGGCGCGCACGGATGTTTTGCCGATCTCGGCGGCGTAGGTGCGGACCAACATTTCCAGCGCCGCTTTCGAGACCGCATAGGCGCCCCAATAGGCGGTTGCCTGTGCCGCTGCGCCGCTGGTGACGAAAATGGCGCGGCCTGCGCTCGACTGGCGCAAAAGGGGATCCAAGCTTCGAATCAGGCGCCAGTTGGCGGTCAGGTTGACGTCCATGACCTCGGCCCAATCGTCCGGCCGCATATGGCCGGTCGGCCCAAGGGTGCCCAGGACGCCGGCATTGCCGACGAGCACGTCGACGCGCCCGAAGCGTTCGTAGAGGGAGGCGCCGAGGCGGTCCAAGGCGTCGAATTCGCGCAAATCCTGTGGCACCAGGGTGGCCGGGGTACCGCCGGCCTGGCGGATGGCGTCGTCCACCTCTTCGAGGCCGCCGACGGTTCGGGAGACGAGAACTACATGCGCGCCCTCGGCGGCGAAACGCTTGGCAACGGCGGCGCCGATGCCTCGGGAGGCGCCGGTGATCACGGCAATGCGTCCCGCCAACCGGCCGCTTGCTGAACCGGCGTCGCTCATGCGGCGCTTCGCCGGCGAAACAGTCCACGCAACACGCGCTCCACACCGGCAAGCAGGACCAAACCGAGAATGAGACCGATACCCGCGTAGACCATGCCTTCGGTAGTCAAGGGCAGCCCCAGGGCGAAGTCGCCGAACGCGGAACGCGCCGTCTCGGTGTCGATGTGCTGCAGAAGGCGTAAGGGGTGCTCGATCGGCGACGCCCGAGTCAACGCGTCCACGGCCTCGCGCAAGCGGTTCAGATCGGCAACCTCTTCGCTCAGCACGGCACCTTGTTGCAGGTACGTGGAGTCGGCGCTGCTGGTGAATTTTTCGATGTACTGGGCCAGGGTCATGCCCTCTTCACGGGCCGCCGTCTCGATGCGCGAGACCTGAATCTGTGCCTGATCGAGGCGGCCGCCCAGGCGTTGCAGATATTGCTGATAGTAGGTCGGAAATTGCGACAACGAGCCAGCGCCGCCGACCCCCGCAAGGCCGTTGAGGATGCGCCTGAACATGCTCCAGACTCTTACGCCAACTCCGCCAGGAGGGAGAGTTGTGCGACGTTGTCCTTGTCTTCGTGATCGGTCAGCATCGTCGGGTAGTCGCCCGTGAAACAGGCGTCGCAGTATTGCGGTTGATTGGGGTCGCGGCCGGCTTCGCCCATGGCCCGGTAGAGGCCGTCCATGGAAATGAAGGCCAGGCTGTCGACGCCGATATGTTTGGCCATTGCGGGGACGTCCATTTTTGCGGCCAACAGCTCGCTTGGTTCCGGTGTGTCGATGCCATAGAAGCACGGATGCGCCGTCGGCGGCGCGGCGATGCGCATATGCACCTCGGTGGCACCGGCGGCGCGCACCATCTCGACAATCTTTACGGACGTGGTGCCGCGCACGATGGAATCGTCGACCAGGATGACCCGCTTGCCGTCCAATACCGCGCGGTTCGCATTGTGCTTGAGCCGGACGCCCAGATTGCGGATCTGCTGGCCCGGTTCGATAAAGGTCCGGCCGACGTAATGATTGCGGATGATGCCCAACTCAAAGGGAATGCGCGCGGCCTCGGCGTAACCGATGGCGGCCGACACGCCTGAATCGGGAACGGGGACGACCACGTCCGCGGCAACCCCGCTCTCCCGCGCCAACTCGGTACCGATCTGCTTGCGCCGCTGGTAGACGCTGGTGCCGTCCAGGATCGAATCGGGGCGCGCGAAATAGATGTGCTCGAATATGCAGAAACGTTGCCGCGTCGGCGGGAAGGGGCGCAGGCTGTGAATGCCGGAGTCGTCCAGCACAACCATCTCGCCCGCCTCGACGTCGCGCACATAGTGCGCGCCGATGATGTCGAGGGCACAGGTCTCGGAGGCGACGATGTAGGTGTCGCCTAGGCGGCCGATGACCAACGGTCGCACGCCCAGCGGGTCGCGCACGCCGATAACACATGAATCGGTCAGCGCGACGAGGGAATAAGCGCCTTCGATCTTACGCAGGGCGTCGGTCAGCCGGTCTATCATGCTGCCGGATTCCGACGTCGCCATGAGGTGCACGATCACTTCGGTATCCGAGGTCGACTGGAACAGCGATCCGCGCTGCGCCAGTTGCTGGCGCAGCGTCAGCGCGTTGGTCAGATTGCCGTTATGCGCTAGGGCAAAGCCGCCGAATTGCAAATGGGCGAACAACGGCTGCACGTTGCGCAGCACCGTCTCGCCGGCGGTCGAATAACGCACGTGGCCGATGGCCGAATGGCCGATCAGCCGCCTCATGATCTGTTCGCTGGAGAAGGTATCGCCGACTAGGCCGAGATCACGGTGCGCGTTGAATTGCTGGCCGTCGTAGGTGACGATGCCGGCGGCTTCCTGCCCGCGGTGCTGCAGGGCATGGAGGCCCAGGGCCGTGTGCGCCGCCGCGTCGGCAAAGCCGTGGATGCCGAAGACACCGCATTCCTCGTGCAGCTTGTCGTCATCATGGTCGATGGGGTGGTCGAAGGGATGGGTATTAATCATTCGGACCCTGCCTTGCTGCCAGCATCACTCCCGGAATCACCCTGGGTCGTTGCCTCGATGGCCCGCTGCATCTCGTTCCGCATGCGCGCGTTATAACCGGCTTCATCCTCTGTTGCACCGGCTTTTGGGGGCGGGTTGATCAGGCTTTGGAAGCTTTGCTGGGTGGGCGCCCCACTGTTGCTTTCGGAGGTTGGGGCGGCCAGGTCGCCGCGCAGGCGTTCCGGCAGCAGACCGACCAGAAGGGCGCCACCTTGCTCGACCAGGGGCAATGTGCGCGCTTGCTGCAGCCAACTGGGATGATCTTCCCGAGGCAGTACCCAGACGAGAACCAGCCAGGCGATGCACACCAGCAGGGCGCCCCGGACAAAGCCGAAAACCAGTCCCAGGGAGCGGTCCAGGGGACCAAGGCCGCTGCCGCGTACCCGATTCGCCAGAATCCGGGTGAGAATCGACAGCAGCACCAGAACGACCAGGAATATGGCGACGCCCGTGGCCAGATCGGCCACCAGGGGGATGGCGATAATCTTGCGCACTTCGGGCTGCGCAAAGGGGAAGCCGATCAGGGTCGCGGCGGCGGCGCCCACCCACGAGACGACCGCCAGGATTTCGTGGACGAACCCGCGGAATAGCGCGAACAGCCCGGAAGAGAGGATGACCAGCGCGATCGCGATATCGGTCAGATTAATGGGTGATAGGTCCAAAGCCTGCGCGTCCGTCTGATTATGGGTGCTGGGTAGGCGTTCCGGCCGCCGCCGTCAACCGCCGCCGACGGTCCTTCGCCCAGGCTCCTGGCTCTGTCGTCGCGGCCCCTCGGCGGCAAAGCGGGCCACAAGATCCTGTAAATGGGCGATCTCCTGTATCTCCAGGCCGCCGCCCTCGGGCTTCTCCTTGGGCTTTTCCCCCGGCCGCGTACGGCGCGGCGGCACCAAGGCCCGGGTAAAGCCCAGCTTGGCGGCCTCTTTCAGCCGCACCTCCGGCTGGCTCACCGCACGTACCTCGCCGGATAGGCCAATCTCGCCGAATACCACCATTTCGGCCGGTACCGGCTGGTCGCTGGCGGCGGAAACCAGGGCAGCCGCCACGGCCAAATCGGCCGCCGGCTCGCTGACCCGCAAGCCACCGGCGACATTTAGATAGACCTCCCGGCCCGCCAACGCCAGTCCGCATCTTGCCTCCAGTACTGCCAGGACCATGGCCAGGCGGCCGGCGTCCCAGCCGATCACGGCGCGGCGCGGAGTCGCCAGGGAGGAGGGGGAGACCAGGGCCTGCACCTCCACCAAAACCGGCCGGGTGCCCTCCAGGCCGGCGAAGACGGCCGAGCCCGAGACGTTGCCCCGCCGCTCCGCCAGGAATAGGGCAGAGGGGTTGGGGACCTCCATCAGGCCGCGGTCGGTCATCTCGAAGACGCCGATCTCGTCGGTTGGCCCGTAACGGTTCTTGGTGGCCCGCAGGATACGGAACTGGTGCCCGCGCTCCCCCTCGAAGGAGAGGACCGCATCGACCATGTGCTCCAGCACCTTGGGCCCGGCAATCTGGCCGTCCTTGGTCACGTGGCCGACCAGCAGGACGGTGAAGCCGCGCCGCTTGGCCAAACGAATCAGTTCCTGGGCGCTGGCGCGGACCTGCGAGACCGTGCCCGGCGCCGAATCCAGGCTGTCCACGAACATGGTCTGGATCGAGTCGATGACCACGATCCCCGGCGTTTCGGCGGCATCCAGGCTGGCCGCGATGTCCCGCACCGCCGTCGCGGTGGCGAGCAGCACCGGCGCTTGGGCCAGGCCCAGGCGGCGGGCGCGCAGGCGCAGTTGCTCCACCGCTTCCTCGCCCGAGATGTACAAGCAGGCCGGGGCCGCCGTGCTGCCGGCGGGGCCGGCGAGGGCGGCAACCACCTGCAGTAACAAGGTGGACTTGCCGATGCCCGGATCGCCGCCGATGAGGATGGCGGAGCCGGGCACCAGGCCGCCGCCGCACACCCGGTCGAACTCGGCAATGCCGCAGGCGCGGCGCGGGGCGCCCTCGGCGGGCCCATCCATGCTGGCGAATTCGATATTGCGGCTGCGCCGGCGGCTGGCCGTCCCCAGGCCGCCGGGGGCACTCTCGCGCGGCGCTTCCTCGACCACGGTGTTCCAGCCGCCGCAGCCATCGCAGCGGCCGCTCCAACGGGTGCTGGCGGCACCACAGGATTGGCAGACATAGCGGGCGTGTGTCTTGGCCAAGGCTATATGTGAACCTCTCGGCGTTCGACGCGCAGCGCTGAGCCTGGGTGTGTCAAATGGCGCGGACCTGCATTTCGATCGGGCCCTCGGCGCGGCCGTGGATGAACTGATCCACATAAGGATTGCCAGAGGTGTCGATGTTGCCGACCGGCCCGTCCCAGATGATCTTGCCGTCATAGAGCAAGCCGACACGATCCGCGATCTTACGCACGCTGGCCATGTCGTGGGTGATCGACAACGCCGTTGCGCCGAGTTGCCGGACGCACTTGACGATCAGATCGTTGATCACATCGCCCATGATCGGATCGAGACCGGTGGTCGGCTCGTCGAAAAAGATGATTTCCGGCTCTGTGGCGATGGCGCGCGCCAAGCCGACGCGCTTGCGCATGCCGCCGGATAGCTCCGCCGGTGAGAGCTCGCCCACCTCCGGCCCCAGGCCGACGGCGGCCAGCTTCTCGATAGCGATTTTCTTTGCCGCACCGCGCTCCATGCGCTCGCCCTGAATCAGGCCGAAGGCCACGTTTTCCCATACCGGCAGGGAATCGAACAGGGCAGCGTTCTGAAACAGCATGCCGAACTTGCGGCGCACCCGCTCCAGCCCGCGGCCGTTCATGCGCACCACTTCCTCGCCATCCACCTGGATACTGCCCGCCTCGGGCGTGAGCAGACCGAGGATGCATTTGAGCAAGACCGACTTGCCACTGCCCGAGCCGCCGATGACGACCACCGACTGGGCGTCCCCGATATCCAGATCAAGTCCGTCGAGGACGACCTTGTCGCCAAAGGATTTATGCAGACCGCGAATCCGAATCTTGGGTGTCGTTTCAGGAGAGGGGGACGTCATCGGGCGAAGAACAGCTCGGTTATGAAGTAGTTGAAGCAAAGGATCAGGATCGAGGCGGAGACCACGGCATTCGTGGTTGCCGCGCCGACGCCTTGTGCCCCTCCGCGGGAGTTATAGCCGTGATAGCAGCCCATCAGGGTGACCAGGAAACCGAAGACGCCGGCTTTGACCAGGCCGGAAATGACGTCCTGCGGCTCGACGAAATCCATGGTGTTCTTCAGATACGTGGCCGGGTTGAAGCCGAGTTTGTAGCTGGAAACCACATAGCCGCCGAAAACGCCGATGATGTCGGCAATCAGGACCAGTATAGGCAGCATGGTCAGGCCGGCGATCAGGCGTGGTGCTACCAGGTACTTGAACGGGTTGGTGGCTAGCGTATCCAGGGCATCGATCTGCTCGGTGACCCGCATGGTGCCGATCTCGGCGGCCATGGCGGCGCCGACTCGTCCGGCGACCATCAGGCCGGCGAGCACCGGGCCAAGCTCGCGGGTGATCGAGACGACCACCACGTTCGGAATCGCGCTCTCCGCCGAGAAGCGGGCAAAGCCCGTGTAGCTTTGCAGGGCCAACACCATACCGGTGAAGATCGCGGTCAGGCCCACCACCGGCAGCGAATAATACCCGATCTCGATCATCTGCCGGCCAATCAGCCGCGGGTAAATCGGCGGCCGCAGGCAATGTGAGACAGACGTGGCGGTGAACAGAACGATGCGGCCGGTCGCCTGAAGGAAAATCAGAAACGTCCGGCCAAGAGGTTGCAGAATCGGCACGCGGCAGGTCCCTCAATCGCCCGAATAGACGCGGTGATAGCGATGCCCGAGGCCGGTCAGGATCTCGTAACCGATGGTCCCCGCCGATTCGGCCACATCGTCCACGCTCATGTCCGCGCCGATGAGGTTCACCAGGGCGCCCGGACGCGCCGCTTCGCGCGACACCTCGGTCACGTCGAATGTAGTGAGATCCATCGATACCCGCCCGATTAAAGACACCCGCTGTCCGCCGATCCAGGCGCTGCCGCGATTGGACAACGACCGGAGATACCCATCCGCATAACCGACCGCGACGGTCGCGACTCGCGTCGGCCCGGCAGCGCGGTGGGTCGCACCATAGCCAACGGTCCGGGGAGCGTCAATCTCGCGCACCTGTAGGATTTTTCCTTGTAGATGAACGACTTGTTTCATGGGATTGGAGCGGCCCGGGGTCGGATTGACGCCGTAAAGCGCGGCGCCGGGACGCACCAGATCGAAATGATACGCTGCGCCCAGGAAGATGCCGGAAGAATTGGCCAGGCTGGCGGGTGCCTTGGGCAATCGTTCCCGCGCTGCCGTAAACGCGGCGAGTTGCTCGCCGTTGAGCGGATGATCCGGATCTTCGGCGCAGGCTAGGTGGCTCATCACGTAGCGCACGTCGAGGCCGGACAGGCGGGCCGGTTCGGCGGCCAGGATGTCCACCTCTGCCGGCGGCAGGCCAAGACGGTTCATGCCCGTGTCGATGTGAATTGCGGCGGGCAGGGCGCGCCCAACCGTGCGCGCCGCCGCCGCCCATGCCTCGATCTCGCCCAGGCTGTTGAGTGTCGGGGTCAGGTCGTGCGCCAGGAGATCAGTAGTTGGGCCGGCGGCCAATCCGTTTAGGACATAGATGGCCGGCGCCGGCTTTTTATCCGCCAGGCATTGGCGCACGGCGATTGCCTCGTCCAGCAACGCCGTGAAAAATGTGGTGGCGCCGGCACGCGCCAATGCCGGTGCGACACGCGCCGTGCCCAGGCCGTAGGCATCCGCCTTGACCACCGCGGCGCAGTCGCCGCCGGCGCGTTCCGCGAGAGCCCGGTAGTTGGCTTGCAGGGCGGCAAGGTCGATATGGAGGATGGCGCCGGCGCGCGCCGCCGCGGCATTGTTGGTTGCGGCCGGCTCAGGCTCGGACATCGGGCAGATGATCGTCCGGGAACAGATCGTTGAACTGCGTGAATTCGCCCTGGAAATGCAACTCGACGGTACCGATGGGGCCGTGCCGCTGCTTGCCGATGATCACCTCGGCTTTGTTGCGTGCCGTTTCCAGCCGCTCGTCATAGCTGCTTTGGCGCTCGCTAAAGCGCTCGCTGCTCTCGCTCGGCCGCTGCGTCGGCCGCTCGCGTGCAAGGTAATATTCCTCACGGTAGATAAAGAGCACCACGTCCGCGTCCTGCTCAATGGAGCCGGACTCGCGCAGGTCGGACAATTGCGGCCGCTTATCGTCGCGCTGCTCCGTTTGCCGCGAGAGCTGCGAGAGGGCGATGACAGGCACATTCAATTCCTTCGCCACCGCCTTCAGTCCTCGGGTGATCTCGGAGACCTCTTGCACCCGGTTTTCGCTGCGCATGCCGGGCGGGCCCTGCATGAGTTGTATGTAGTCGACGACGATCAAGCTCAAGCCGTGTTGCCGCTTCAGGCGGCGGGCGCGGGTACGCAAGGCTGGGATGGAAAGCGACGGGGTATCGTCGATGAACAGTGGCAAGGCATGCAGGGCGCGGCTGGCTTCGAAGACGCGGTCAAATTCGTCGTCTCGAATCTCGCCGCGCCGCATGGCGTCCGAACGTACATGCGCCTGCTCGGACAGAATGCGGGTGGCCAGCTGTTCGGTCGACATTTCCAAGGAGAAAAAGGCCACGACCTCGGGCACCTCGATGGGGGTGCCGTCCGGTGCACTCTCCCGGCGCCGGGACGAGGCGGCGTTGTAGGCGATATTGGTCGCCAGCGACGTTTTGCCCATGGACGGGCGGGCGGCGAGGATGACCAGATCCGACTGGTGCAGGCCACCCAGCAGCTTGTCCAGATCACGGAATCCAGAGGACACGCCGGCGACGTGGCTGTCGCGCTTGAGCGCCGCCTCGGTCATTTCGACCGCTTCTATGACGGCCGACTTGAAGCTGCGGAAACCACCTTCGCTTTGGCCGACCTCGGCCAGGTTGTAAAGCTTCTGCTCCGCCGTTTCGATCTGGTTCGTGGCGGTAACGTCCAGGTCCTGCTCGAAGGCGTCGTTCACCACGTCCTCGCCCAGCGCGATTAGCTCGCGGCGCAGGAACAGGTCGTGGATGGTGCGGCCGTAGTCGGCGGCGTTGATGATGGTGACATAGCTGCTTTGCAGCTTGGCCAGATACTGGGCACCGCCGACCTCGGTTAGCGCATCATCTTGCTCAAACAGATTTTTTAAGGTGATCGCGTTGGCGACTTGCCCGCGTTCGATCAGTTTGCCGCACGCCTCGTAGACGCGCCCATGCGCGCCGTCGGCGAAATGATCGGGCCGCAGAAAGTCGGCAACCTTCTCATAGGCTCGATTGTTGGCCAGGACGGCGCCCAGCAATGCTTGCTCTGCTTCATAGTTGACCGGCGGGCGACGAAATGAATCGTCTTCCCCCGCAGCCTGCGGGAGGGCTGCTACGTTTGTGTGCTGATTGCGATCCATGATGAACAACTATACCAGAATGCGGGTGCATCACGCACGATCACTTTTCGTATTTCTGAGTCTGTTTGCCAGTGAGTTTATTGAATGACGGGGATAAGACGGCCATGACAGAAAAACGGCCCGCGTCGCAGGCCGTTCTTTTTTTGCGCGCGTCCGATCGACCGGACGTAGGCGCGCGTGGCCTAGTCTTCTTTCGAGTCCGAAGTCGATTCGCGCGACTCGGCTTCCTCTGATTTTTCGTCGCTCGACTCTTCCGCTTCGATGGCAGCCAGCGCGGCTGCCTTCTCCGCGTCGGCGGCGTCAGCGGCGGCCTGCAGATCCTCGGCACTGATGATGTGGCCGGTGCTGTATTGCGCCTCCGCCTCGGCGTCCGTGCGCGCCACATTGGCGGTTATGTTCACCGTGACCTCGGGGTGTAAACGGGCCTTCACTTTGTGTAGGCCCAGGTTCTTGATCACAGAATCCAGGCTGACCTGATCGCGGCTGATCGTGAAGCCGGCGGCAGTCACCGCCTCGGCCAAGTCGCGCGCGGTAACCGAGCCGTATAGGTGCCCGGACTCGCCGGCCTGGCGAATCAGAACAACAACAAGGCCGTCCAACTTTTCGCCCACCTTCTGCGCCTCGTCGCGGCGCGTCAGGTTTTCTGCTTCGAGCTGGGCTCTTTGCTGTTCGAACTGAGCCAAATTCTCATTTGTTGCCCGCCGCGCCTTTCGCTGCGGCAGCAGATAGTTGCGGGCGTAACCCGGCTTGACGGTGACAACGTCACCCATTTGGCCGAGCTTTTCGATCCGCTCCAGGAGAATTACTTGCATGGCTTCGGCTTTCCGCTACTGGACCAAGTACGGGATGAGCGCTAGGAAGCGCGCCCGCTTGATCGCCTTCGACAGCTCCCGCTGCTTCTTGGTCGAGACGGCGGTGATTCGGCTGGGCACCATTTTGCCACGCTCGGAGATGAAACGCTGTAGCGTCCGCACGTCCTTGTAGTCGATCTTGATCGCTTTCGGACCCGAGAACGGACAACTCTTGCGGCGGCGAAAAAACGGCCGGCGGGTGCCTGCCGACTTGCTGACAACCTGGATCGTCATGCCTCGGACTCCTTGCTATCTGAGTCTTGCGGGGTGCTGGCTGGTGCGCTGGCTGGCGCACTGGCGGGTGCGCTGGCCTCGCGTCGTTCGCGCGGCGGCCGGGACTCTCGGTCCTCGCGATCACCGCGGAAGCCACCGCGCGGGCCGCCCCGGTCGCCACCTCGGCCGCCCCGGTCATCTCGGCTGTGCCGGCTCTGCAGGACCACCGACGGCTCAGTCTCCAACTCGGGAACGCGCACGGTCAGATAGCGCAGAACGTCTTCGTTGAGGCGCATGGTCCGCTCCATCTCGTGCACCGCGGCAGCCGGCGCGTCGAGATTGAGCAGAATGTAGTGGCCTTTGCGATTCTTCTTGATGCGGTAGGCCATATTACGCAGGCCCCACATCTCTTTCTTGCCGACTTGGCCACCGTTTTCCTCGATGACACCAGAAAACTGGTCCGCAAGGGCTTCGGCCTGGGTGGCCGAAATATCTTGGCGTGCAATGAACACGCACTCGTAAAACGCCATACTTGGTACTCCCTATGGCTGTTAGGTGGACCGGCGCTATCAGGTCAGCCGCCCGGTCCTAAGCCGATCCCCTCCCAGGGGGGCCGGCAAGGAGCTATGTCCGCAGCAAACTCATTGAGCAAATTTGCTGCGAGGCGCGGGACTATACACCAAACCAACCCGTGCGCAAGGCCAGGAAAGCCCTGCTTTGCGGTGCCCGCACCCCGTCGCTTGACCCCATCGCTTGACAGGGCGGCGGCAGCGGGTATCTCTCTGGCCGCCACCACCCGTGGGTGGCCGCCGTCTTTTGGGGGAGGATCGCATGAGCCGGGCATTCGTCTTTCCGGGTCAGGGCTCGCAGGCCGTGGGCATGGGCGCCGCCTTGGCCGAGGCGTTTCCGGCCGCCCGCGAGGTCTTCGAGGAGGTGGACGACGCCCTATCGCAACGTCTTAGCCGGCTGATGTTTGAAGGGCCGGAGAGTGACCTGGTCCTCACCGAAAATGCCCAACCGGCCCTGATGGCGGTCAGCCTGGCGGTGGTGCGGGTCATCGAACGCGAGGGCAACATGACCTTGGCGGACAAGGCCGCCTTCGTGGCGGGCCATTCGCTGGGCGAATATTCCGCCCTGGCGGCGGCCGGGGCCCTCGCAATCAACGATACCGCCCGGCTGCTCAAGCGCCGCGGCCGGGCCATGCAGGATGCCGTGCCCGTGGGGCAAGGGGCGATGGCGGCCCTTCTCGGCCTCGACCTGGCGGCGGCAAAGGCCGTGGCTGAAGAGGCCGCGCAAGGAGATGTCTGCACCCCGGCGAACGACAATGCCGACGGTCAGGTCGTGCTCAGCGGCGATGTGGCGGCGGTGGAGCGGGCCGTGGAACTCGCCCCCGCCAAAGGGGCCAAGCGGGCGATCATGCTTTCGGTCAGCGCTCCCTTCCACTGTGGCCTCATGGCACCTGCCGCCGATGTGATGGCCGAGGCATTGGCCGACGTGACGCTGCGCCCACCGCGTCCGCCGCTGATCGCCAACGTCACCGCCGAGGCCACCGACGAGCCGGATACCATCCGCGAGCTTCTGGTGCAGCAGGTAACGGCCATGGTGCGCTGGCGCGAGTCCGTGCTTGCCATGCGCGATCGCGGCGTCGATACCCTGATCGAACTCGGTGCCGGCAAGGTTTTGACTGGCCTGACCCGGCGCATTGACCGGGAGCTGACCGGTGTTGCCGCGGGGACGCCGGAAGAGATCGAGGCCCTGATCAAAACGCTGTGATCGGCACACTGTGACTGGCTGGGTGACTGGCTGGGCGCGACGAATCAGGCAGAGGAGGCAAGAAAGATGTTCGACCTATCCGAGAAGACCGCGCTGGTAACCGGCGCCACCGGTGGAATCGGCGCTGCGATTGCCCGGACGCTACACGGGCAGGGGGCAACAGTGGCCATCAGTGGGACCCGCGTGCCCGTGCTGGAAGGCTTGGCAAAGGAATTAGGCGATCGGGTGCACATTCTGCCGTGCAACCTCGCCGATGCCGCGGCCGTTGCCGGTTTGCCCGGCGATGCGGAAAAGGCGATGGGTGGCGTCGATATTCTGGTGAACAACGCCGGCTTGACCCGCGACAATCTGGCCTTGCGCATGAAGGATGACGATTGGGCCCAGGTCTTGGAGGTCAACCTGACCGCCGGCTTCCGGCTTGCCCGGGCGTCCTTGCGCGGCATGATGAAAAAGCGTTGGGGCCGAATCGTCGGTATCACGTCGATCGTCGGTGTGACCGGTAATCCGGGGCAAGCCAATTACGCCGCCTCGAAGGCCGGCATGGTCGGTATGTCGAAGGCGCTGGCGCAAGAGGTCGCCTCGCGCGGGATTACCGTCAACTGCGTCGCCCCGGGCTTTATCGCCACCGCCATGACCGACCAGCTGCCCGAGGCACAACGAGAGAAGCTGACGGCCGCTGTTCCTGCGGGCCGCCTCGGGTCGCCAGAAGATGTCGCCGTAGCCGTGCTGTTCCTGGCCAGCGACGAGGCGGCCTACATGACCGGCCAGACCTTGCATGTAAATGGGGGAATGGCCATGATATAGCCCTATTCCGGGCAATAGGTTGGTATTGGCCGCGGGCGTTGGCAATTCCGCAAAATGTATGATAAGAGGCGGCGCCCTGCCCTGGCAGGGATCGGGAAGCCGGGACGGGATCCCGAGAGCCCGTCGACAATGGACGCATAGAATCTGAGGGTTTTGGGCAATGAGCAACGACATCGCCGAACGCGTTAAGAAGATCGTCGTCGAGCATCTTGGGGTCGATGAGGCCAAGGTCGCAGAGGGCGCCAGCTTTATTGATGATCTCGGTGCCGACAGCCTCGACACCGTCGAGTTGGTCATGGCATTCGAGGAGGAATTCGGTTGCGAGATTCCCGACGACGCGGCGGAGAAGATCGTGACGGTTAAGGACGCGGTAGACTTCATCCAGCAGCACGCCTAAGCCGCTGGTACGGACACGGTCTGCACAGCTGACAGCGATCGAGCACCCCATGCGTCGAGTCGTCGTCACCGGACTTGGCTTGGTCACGCCGCTTGGCACCGGAGTCAAACCGGTGTGGGAGCGGCTGATCAACGGGCAATCCGGCATTCGGGCTATTCAATCCTTTGATGTGTCGGATCTGCCGGCAAAGATTGCTGGACAAATTCCACAAGGCGAGACTGCCGAGGGCGGCTTCAACGCGGATGACTACGTAACGCCGCAGGAGCGGCGCCGCGTCGACCCTTTCATCCTTTTTGCGCTCTCCGCCGCGCAGCAGGCGGTCGAGGACGCGGAATGGCGCCCCACCGACGAGGAGAGCTTGGTGCGCACCGGCGTCATGATCGGCTCCGGCATCGGCGGGTTGCAGACCATCCACGACGCGTCCATCACCGTGCACGAGCGTGGCCCACGCCGGTTGTCGCCGTTCTTCATTCCGGCGGCGCTGATCAATCTGGCCTCGGGCCATGTGTCGATCCGTTACGGCTTCAAAGGCCCGAACCACGCGGTGGTCACGGCTTGTTCCACCGGCGCGCATGCCATCGGCGATGCGGCGCGGCTGATCGCGCTTGAGGACGCCGATGTCATGGTCGCCGGCGGCGCTGAAGCGGCGGTGTGCCGATTAGGTATCGCCGGGTTCGCGGCCTCGCGTGCCCTGTCGACGAAGTTCAATGACACACCGGAAAAAGCGTCCCGGCCCTGGGATCAGGATCGCGATGGATTCGTCATGGGTGAGGGTGCAGGGGTGGTCGTGCTCGAGGAGCTGGAGCATGCCAAGAAACGCGGTGCGCGGATCTATGCCGAGGTGGTCGGTTACGGCATGTCGGGAGACGCGCATCACATCACCGCGCCGTCCGAGGATGGCAGCGGCGCCTACCGTGCCATGGAGGCGGCGTTAAAGCGTGCCAAAATTGAACCCTCCGACATCGATTACATCAACGCGCACGGCACGTCGACACCACGTGGCGACATGATTGAGTTGGAGGCGGTCGGCCGTCTGTTCGGCAGTCACACGCGTGATGTCAGCATGTCGTCGACGAAATCGGCGATTGGCCATCTTCTTGGCGCCGCCGGCGCGATCGAAGCGATTTTCTCGATTCTCGCGATCAACAACGGCATCGTGCCACCCACGTTGAATTTGGACCGACCATCAGACGGGTGCGATTCTCTCGATCTTGTGCCGCATAAGGCGAAGGAACGGCCGGTCCGTACCGCCCTGTCCAACTCGTTCGGTTTCGGCGGTACAAACGCGAGTCTGGTGCTCGCCAGCCACAACTAACCTTGGAGGGCGCCGTGCGGCGTTGGGTAATCATTGCCGGCGCTGTCACGGGGATGATCTTGCTCGCGGCCGTCTTGGCTGGACTCTACGGGTTGGACCGCTTCGAGCAACCGGGGCCCCTAGAGGCGGATACCATTATCCTGGTGCCCCGTGGTGCCGGCGTGGAGACGATCTCTCGGCGGCTCAAGGACGAGGGCGTCATCGACGACCCGTTCATTTTTCGCATCGGTGTCTGGCTTAGCGGCGCGACACGCGATCTGCAGGCCGGCGAGTATCTGTTCCTGATCGGTACGTCTATGCGCGATGCCATGGATGTGCTGCGCAGCGGCAAGCCGTTTACCCGGCGCCTAACGCTACCTGAAGGATTGACGAGCGCTGAAGCGGCCGTTCTGATCGCCAGCGCCGAGGCCCTGGACGGCGATGCGGGCGAGACGCCGGTGGAGGGCTCGCTGCTACCGGAGACATATCACTATGTCCGCGGCGATTCGCGCGCAGATCTGGTGCTGCGGATGCAGCGGTCCCTGAACCAAACGCTCGACGACCTTTGGCTGAGACGAGCACCGGGCCTGCCCTTAAAGGACAAGCAAGAGGCGGTAATTCTCGCCTCGATTGTCGAGAAGGAGACGGGTGTTCCGGAAGAACGGCCGCTGGTCGCCTCGGTATTCGTCAATCGTCTGCGTGCCGGCATGCGTCTGCAATCCGACCCGACGGTGGCCTATGGGATCGCCGGGGGCAGTGGCCCCCTAGGCCGGCCGCTGACACGGCAGGATCTGCAGACGCCGAGCCCCTACAACACGTATCTCAACGACGGCCTGCCGCCGGGGCCGATTTCCAACCCCGGTCGCGCGGCTATCGCGGCCGTGCTCGATCCGGCTGAAACCGAGTATCTGTACTTCGTCGCCAGCGGCAACGGCGGGCACGCCTTCGCCAAGACCTTGGCCGAGCACAATCGCAACGTCGAGCAATGGCGCAAGGCGCGTGATGCCCAGAACTAGAATTGCCCCCGGAGCTAGAGTTATCCTGGGCGGCTAGTCCTTCTCGGGTAGCCTGCGCAAAAGCGGATCGATAAGGCCCGGCGGCAGCGCCGCAAGAATCCGTACCAGAGCATACGTCGGCCAGGGAAAGGCAATGCGCGCCTTGTTGCGGGCCAATCCGCGCCGAATGATATGCGCCGCTTTTTCGCTTTCCATGAGCAATGGCATGGGAAAGCGGTTGACCGCGGTCATCGGCGTCTTGATGTAGCCCGGACAGATGACGGTCACGGCGACGCCGTCGCCGGTCAATTGCCCGCGCAGGGCCTCGCCCCACACCCGCACCGCCGCCTTGCTGGCGCAATAGGCCGGGGCGCCGGGAAAGCCGCGAAATGCGGCAAGCGACGACATGATGGCAATCTGCCCGTGCCGGCGCGCGCGCATGGGCGGCAAGGCAGCCATGACCGTATTGACCACGCCATCGACATTGGCGGCCAGGATACCCCGAGTCTGTGCCTCGTTCTCTCCATCGCCGCCAGTGCCGGCGGAAATTCCCGCGTTGGCGATCAGAAGGTCCAGCGGCGCCGCAACGGCGCGGGCGTCGATCCAGTCGGCCAGACGTTCGCGCTCCAGTACGTCGATCGCCGCGATGTTGACCTCGGCGCCCCGCGCTGTGCAGTCCTTCGCCACGGCTGCGAGGCGGTCCGCATTTCGCCCGGTCAGGGCCAGGCACACATCCGGTGCCGCATAGGCCCGAGCGAGCGCGGCACCAAGGCCGCTGGAGCCTCCGGTAATGAGGATCGAATTTGGACGGGCGTACTTGGCTACCATGGAATCCCGCGAGAGAAGCCGGTCAAATCTGTACCGTGCCTTGTTGCCATCCGGTGGCGTGTATATAACGTCCCGGCGTTCCTACCATTTCACCACAGCCGGGGCCATGGCCAAGCGAGCGACAAACGGGGCGATCTCCAGCATGACGGGATTTGCCCGCCAGGAGGGTGGAAACGGTACGATCTCTTGGGTGTGGGAGATCAAGAGCCTGAACGGCCGCAACCTGGACATCCGCGCGCGGTTGCCGGGCGGTTACGAAGCCCTCGATGCGGTCACCCGCAGCATCGTGCCCAAGCACTGCAGCCGCGGCAATCTGCAGATCACGTTGTCCATGGATCGCAGCGCGACCCCCATGCAACTGAAGGTCAATCACGAGCTTCTGGGGCAACTTCTCTCCCTGCTGTCAGAGATCGAAAGGGAGGTCAAGGCAGCGCCGCCGCGCCTGGACGGCCTGCTGTCCTTTCGCGGCGTGGTCGAGACCATCGAAGAGAAGGATACGATCGAGGAACTGGATGCGCGCATCGCGGCCATGGAAGAGGACCTGATTCTCGCGCTTGAGGCGCTGACAGCTATGCGCCGGTCCGAGGGGCAGCGCCTGGAAACGACGATCACCGGTCATCTGCAGCGGATCGAAGGTCTGGTCGCGGACGCCGCCGGCGCCGAGGCGGCACGGCCCGAGACGCTGCGTGCGCGCCTGCAGGCCCAGGTGGACGAACTTCTCGATATGTCGCCGGCCCTGCCGGAAGAACGCCTGGCGCAGGAGGCGGCGATTCTGATCGCGAAGTCAGATGTGCGCGAGGAGCTGGACCGCTTGCGGGCCCATATTGCGGCGGCGCGCGATCTGATTGCTGAAGGCCGCGCCATCGGCCGGCGTCTCGACTTCCTGTGCCAGGAGCTGAATCGGGAAGCCAATACCCTGTGCTCCAAGTCATGGGATGTCGCACTCACGCGCATCGGCCTCGACCTGAAGTCGGTGATCGATCAGTTGCGTGAGCAAATTCAGAACATCGAATAGCGGGCGATAGGGCGGCTCGAACATGCAGCAGGGAGGCATCAAACGACGTGGTCTGATGTTGGTGCTCTCGTCGCCATCCGGCGCCGGCAAAACCACCATTGCCCGCGAGTTGATGGCACTGGACGAAAACCTGGTGATTTCCGTCTCGTCGACAACTCGGGCCAAGCGGTCGAGCGAGACCGACGGCACTCACTATCACTTCGTCAGCGAAGATCGATTTGAGGAGATGGTCAACAGTGGCGAATTCCTCGAGCACGCGACGGTCTTCGGCCATCGCTACGGTACGCCGCGGGCGGCTGTCGAAGCGGCGCTGGCGCAAGGGCGCGATGTCTTGTTCGACATTGACTGGCAGGGCACCCAGCAACTGGCCGAAAAGGCACGCAAGGATCTGGTCAGCGTTTTCGTTTTGCCGCCCTCGACGGCCGAGCTTGAGCGCCGCCTGCGGAGCCGCGCCCAGGACCCGGACGACGTGGTGCGCGACCGCATGGCCAAGGCGGCGAACGAGGTCAGCCACTGGGCCGAATACGATTACATCCTGGTCAACAACGACGTGACGGAAAGCGTTGCCTCCGTTCAGTCGATCCTGTGCGCCGAACGCCTACGCCGCGACCGCCAGGTCGGCCTCAGCGATTTCGTCGAGACCCTGCGCGAAGGGCGCTAGCAGACCGCTAAAAAATGCTTCGCTGGTGCCTTATGCTTCGAGACGGCGCTCCGCGCCTCCTCAGCATGAGGGATAAATGATCTGTCATATGAGAACCCTCATCCTGAGGAGCCGCCCAAAGGGCGGCGTCTCGAAGGATAGGACGGCACATGAGTGTTCTTTTAGCAGCCTGCTAGTCCTTTTCCTGTTCCGCCAGCGCGCGCGCCAAGGCGCAAAATTCCTCTACCTCCAGCTCTTCGGCGCGGGCGGTTTCCGGCACACCGGTGGCTGTCAACAGCGCCACCGTATCCGCTCCCAATGACTTCAGACTTTGCCGCAGCATCTTTCGCCGTTGCCCGAAGGCGGCGGCGGTGACCCGCTCAAGCGTCTGCATATCTGCGGCCGCCAGTGGCGTTGACCGTGGGCGCAGGCCGACCACGGTGGAGTCGACCTTGGGTGGCGGTGTAAACGCACGCGCCGGCACCTCGAAAAGCGGTTGGACATGACAAAGCCACTGCGTGATTACCGATAGGCGGCCATATGCTTTGCTGCGCGGACGGGCGGTCAGGCGGTCTGCCACCTCGCGCTGAAACATCAGGACGAAGCCGGAGAAGGCAGCCGGATCATGCGCCAGAACGGCCAGCCAACGGAGAAGCAGGGCCGTCGAGATATTATACGGCAGATTGGCGATGATGCGGCGCGGCGCGGCGCCAATGTGGGCGGCGTCGAGGGCTAGGGCATCGGTCTCGCGCACCTCGAGGCGGCCCGGATAAGCCTCCGCCAACTCTGCCAGCGCGGCCACACAACGGTGGTCCTTCTCGATGGCAACCAGGCAGCCGGTGCCGGCACTGAGCAGGGCGCGCGTCAGGCCGCCGGGGCCCGGCCCGATTTCGATCACCGTGCCCAGGGTGAGATCGTCGGCTGGTGGTGGCAGGAACTGACTCGCGGTGCGTGCAATGCGGCCGGTGAGGTTGAGGTCGAATAGGAAGTGTTGGCCAAGCGACTTGCGCGCGTTGAGCCCGTGCTTGGCGATAACGTCACGCAGCGGCGGGAGCCGTGGCTC
>Ga0209633_10001812_pt1 | contig 21413 bp, 15 predicted proteins | sample Cruoilmetagenom1_FD_187290 | JGI IMG/M metagenome (GOLD analysis project Ga0209633, IMG submission 187290) | Oil polluted marine microbial communities from Coal Oil Point, Santa Barbara, California, USA - Sample 1 (SPAdes) (version 2) | ecosystem: Environmental > Aquatic > Marine > Oil seeps ... | reverse complement strand
ATTATGCCCAACTCCACATCGATCGGGAAAACGAGCGATTGTACTCCGGCGCCAAACCTGTGGATAGAGACTCATGGCCGTGCGCTTTAGCGGCTTGAGTGTTTTGCGCGGGAGGCGGGTTACGCCCACTTATTGATAAGTGTAAATCGAAAAATATTCGTAGCATTAATCTATTTGCAGCAAAAGGCCCGTTTTGGTGACTTCGAGGTCGAGGACCTCATTGGCGAGGGAGACGATTTCGATCTGGGCGTCAATTACCTCCAGTGCGGCAATCGGTAAATCATGGCTAGCTTATGCAATGACTGAGACCTTATAATCCATAATGCGATTCGACAAAAAAACAATACCGATAACTCGCATGTTCGAGCGGTTAGCGTGAAAGAAATGGCCCGCCATCGTATCGGCCGACTACCAGAAATTGCCAAATGAGATGCGGCGAGTACGTTCGGTTCAAGTGATCCGCCCCTTTAGCGTTGATTCCTTCCGGTTCGCTGCCTCTGCTCCATTGGTGTTCTTGGTGCAAAAAGCGGTGAAACGGACACTCTTCAGGATTTGGGTGGACTGCGCCGCTCACGTTCTCGTGCTCGTTTTGCTCGTCTGCGTCGCCGGAAACGGGCGTTCTGAAGCAGCCGTCGACAGCACCTGCCCGGCGGGCGATCTTTCGGCGGTCGAGTATCTGAAGCTCGACGCGGATGAGCAAAAAGAAAAAATCGAGCGCTATCGCCAGAAATATCGGCCTGCCATGGACACGGTCGTACACCGACTGCGGCAGCTGTTCGCCGGCAAGCCCGTCAAGATCCAGTTCCGGCTCAAAACGGTCAAGAGCATACGGGAGAAGCTGATCCGCAAGGGCTATCGATGTTTATCTCAAATGACGGACATTGCAGGGGTTCGTGCACTCATTCTGAATTATGCCGCGATTCCTTTTGTCTCGCAGGCAGTGCAGGGGCATTTCACCGTGCGTGAAAAAGAGGACCTCATCGATGATTCGCGCGGGAGCGGGTATCGCGCCATTCATTATCTGCTGGCGACGGCGGGCCGGATTGCCGAACTGCAAATACACACCGTGCGCGGGAATATATGGGCTTTAATGTCCCATTTTCTCGTCTACAAGGGCCCCTACCGCTCGAATGAAGCCGTCGGAAACTATTTGGAGGTACTCAGTCGGGCGCTCTATTTGCTGGATTCAGGCTTCGGGCGCCAGGGACTGCCGCTGCCGACCAACCTCCCGTCGATGGCCCAGCGTGAAATCAAGGGTGGGCTGATGCTGATTCAGGCCTATGACGTCGAGGGCGCCTGCCCGGACATGGAAGCAACGCTTGGGAGGATTCAGAAAAGCGGTTTGCTGCATGCCGAGAGTGACTACTACGGCATCGACGAGTTTGATCTCTCCTACCGCCGTGTTCATTTTTCGGAGCCTGGGCTTAATCAGTGACCCAACGGATGACTTTCAGGCGCCTCCCTGCCAAAAAGCATCCTGGTCGAGCTTCAGGCGATCGGGTACACCGGTGAAGTCAACGGTGCGCGTGCGCCACTCCCCGTGCTCCCCGATCAGATCCACGATCACCACGAAGTCGGCCGGCGCTTGGGAGAGCTGACCGTTACGCTGCTTTTGGTCCCGCTCGATCGCGACCGCGGCATAGCGACCGTCTCGAGGCTGACGTCTGTATTCCGACACGCCTGGAATGCTGCAACGCGGTAGAAGACCATGGCATCGTCGCCTTCCTCCTCATGCCCGTATCGGCTCATCGAGACGAACGAAAGGCCCGGTATCGCGCCCACCGCTACCGCCCCAAGGTCCTGGAAAACAGGAAAAGTTTCGATCGCGTGCTTCATTCCCGGTAACCTCACTGGTTGCAAGACCTGCCAGGATAGCCTTGGAATAATTGGAGTTATATGACAGAAGGGGGTCGCGCTGCAGCGGGGGGACGGCAGCTGCGAAACGGACTGTTTCTGCGTGCAAACCGGGATCAGCCTTTCAGCAGGCCGCAGATCGATGATTCTGTTTAGCGGTGGGGTCGGAATTGGATCGTCCAGCCCTCTCTGTCACGAAATCTTCATCCAATTGCAACGCAAGCGACACAGTCGGGCGCTAATATCTCGCCCATGGAAACGACTACGTGTTTGTCGTGCTTTCCAGTTCCGAGCTGTCTATGAGCGGGGCTGACGGCAGGTGCCGGTCACACGGATGAAACATGGAATTGCTAGCGTATTTGCGCAGGCAACATACGAACGGTTCCTTGTCATGCGACTCCCCGAACCCGAATCAGGAGGCAAAAGAAATGCAATGTTATGAAAGAAAGGCAATGTACTTGATGCTCCAGGCAGATGCATGCCTGGAAATCCCTGACCTCAAGTTCAATCCCGCGCTGCTCGATGAAGTGCTGTCCGACTGCGCTGTCTATCGTTTTGACCAGTTGATGACGTTGGGTGAGGCGTTGCGCAACGAACTCATCGAGAAAATCTGGCTTCGCGCTATCGTGGAGCTGAATCGTGAACGCCGCGCCGCGGCGAATCGCACCGAAGAGCGCCCGACTGCGGAAGAACCCATGGGACGCATCCGGTCCGGTGTCGGCTCGCAATCCTTGTCGGCGGCATAGAGCAACGCTGCTCAGCGTGAACAGTGGGTTAAGGCGCGACTATTTGTCCTTGCCTGCCGCCGCCTGTATTCCTGACCCCCGGCAAAACAATCACGACCGGGCTTTTCTACTCAAACAGTTGGACATTTCCATGCGAAATCTAATTACGCTGGTCCTTGGTGGCGGGCGAGGGAGCCGGCTCTATCCACTGACGAAATTCCGGGCAAAGCCGGCGGTGTCGTTTGCCGGAAAGTATCGACTGATTGATATTCCGTTGTCGAACTGCATCAACAGCGGGCTGAACCGGGTCTATGTGTTGACGCAGTTTTTGTCGGTCAGTTTGCATCGACATCTGCGGCAGACCTATCGGTTCGACCGGTTCAACGATGGTTTCGTCGAGTTGTTGGCCGCTCAGGAGACGGGGCAGCCCGGGTCCGACTGGTATCAGGGAACCGCCGACGCAGTGCGAAAAAATCTGGCCTACATACAGCAGCGCGGAATCGATCATGTGCTGATTCTGTCCGGGGATCAGCTTTACCGTATGGATTATCGGGAGTTGATCCGCACGCATGAGGAGTCGGGAGCCGACGTCACCATCGCGGCTCTGCCGGTGACGCGCGAGGCGGCCCGGTCGTACGGAGTGATGCGGCTGGGGGACGGCGGGCGGGTGACCGGATTTATGGAAAAGCCGCAAACCGACGACGAGATTGATCGGGTGCGGACGGATCCGCAGTGGATGAGTGCCTGCGGCATCGACAGCCGTGGCCGCGACTGTATTGCCAACATGGGCATCTACCTGTTCAACCGCAAGACGCTCGTCGATCTGCTGACCCAAACCAGCTATGCGGATTTCGGGAAAGAAATCTTTCCCGAGGCCGTCCGCACTCGACATGTCCAGATGCACCTGTTTGACGGGTATTGGGAGGATATCGGCACGATCAAGTCGTTCTATCAGGCGAATCTTGCATTGGTCCGCCCGGATGCGCCGTTCGATTTGATGTCACCCGAGTCGCCGTTCTATTCCCGTGCGCGGTTTTTGCCGCCGACGATTCTCGACGGTGCTTCGGTCAAGACGAGTTTAATCGCCGACGGCTGCCGAATCGGCGCAGGGGCGGTGATCGAGAACAGCATCGTCGGGCTGCGGTGCATTCTCGGCGAGAATGTCACGGTGCGCGACTCGATTCTGATGGGTGCGGACGAGTACGAAACGGAAGATGAACTGCGGGAAGATGAAGCCGGCCGCCAGCCGCCGATCGGCATCGGTGCAGGAACCGTGATCGAGGGCGCGATCGTGGACAAGCAATGCCGCATTGGCCGCAACGTTCGGATCGTGAGCGAACAGGGAGTCGAAAACAGCGCGGACGCGGATGACTGCATCATCCGTGATCGCATCCCCATTGTATTGAAGAGCGCGATGCTGCGGGACGGCTGGCACTTATAGCGTGCGTGACCCCGGTGCCGAGGTGGTTGGAGGATGCCTCTCCGCCGGCGTTCGGATGGTGGAGGAATTGCTTCCCCATCGGTGGGGAAGTCGAAGGGTGAAATTAAGCCGGCTGGTCAGCTTAGGTGCCGGTTTCGGCCTTTCCCTGCCAATGTTCCACCGTCTCCCCCGCGCTTTGGCTCCGTCCTGGAAGCCTTTGCGCATCGTTTCGGGAAGAGGAATTACTTGAGCAACGGTCAAAACACTCAAGACTACGCCGTACGATACGTCGTAGCAGGGTAACTATTCAGCACCTTTCTTAGAACGTGACGGCAGTAGGGTATTCGTTCCGGAAAACGCTGTGAATACCTCCCTGTACGCTTGACGTTGGCATCCATGCCAACGACACTTCCTCCACGAATACCCTACTGCCTTCAATCCTGTGGTTATTCGAAGATATGCTGAATAGCTACATAGCAGAAACCATAAGTGGTCGCCGCTCTGGCCATCCTATATCCCTTTGATCGCTCGTACGTAGGATGATGGGTAGGCGCGGCAGCGAAACCCATCGATTGCCTTGAAATCGCACCCGCCGTTCGGCCATACTACGCCTATCGAGTGTGCCGGCGTGCACAAACGCCGCCGAACAGCGTAGTGCAAGCGGCGCATGGGATGGCTACAAACCGAAGAGGAGGGTAAGCAATGACGGAAGGTCGACGGGCCCTGGTTCTTGGATACGGTGAGATGGGACATGCCATGGAGTATCTGCTTGGTCGCCGGGCGCAGCTGGATATTTGGGAAAAATGGCCAAAGAACGGTTTTCGCTCGGCGGTACTCGAGGATGCCGCCTCCACGGCGGACATTGTGCTGTTCTGTCTGCCGGTGAATCCGCACAGGGAGATCGCCGCACATATTGCACCGCTGCTCAAGAAGGATTGTCTCTGCCTGAGTATCGCCAAGGGTCTGGATGAGGCCGGCCAGACGGCGGCCCAAATCTTTGCCGATGTGTTTGGCCGTCGTCAGCCTTACGTGCTTCTCTACGGTCCCATGATTTCCGAAGAGATTCGTGCCGGTCGCTACGCGTTCGCCCAGCTGGGCTGCAGCGACGACCGCTTGTTTGAACGGGTGCGCGAACTGTTCGCCGGAACCGGGCTTTTTATCGAACCGACCCGGGATATCACCGGTATCAGCTGGTCGGTCATCCTGAAAAACGTCTATGCCATACTGTTCGGTGCGGCGGATGAACTGGATCTGGGTGACAACATGCGCGGCTATCTGGCGGTTGCCTCGTTGCACGAGCTGGATCGGATCGTTCGCGCGATGGGCGGCCGCTCTGGCAGCACCTTTCACCTCGCCGGTCTCGGCGATCTAATCGCAACCGCGACCAGCGAGGATTCGCATCACCACGAGCTGGGACGCATGCTGGCGCGGGGGGAGCGGCAAGGGATCGAAGGGGAGGGCGTCCACACGCTCGCCATGGTCGGTAAGTACCGCCTGATCGACGAACGGGAGTATCCGCTGTTCCAGCTCATTCGCGGCATCGTCAAAGATCCGCGCCATGTGGCGGCGCGAATCGATGCCTATCTGCGACGGTGATGAAGGCGATATTGGGCATCGTTCAGTCCCCCGCGAAAGTAGTCAACACTTTTTCTAGTTCCCACGGAGGACGGTGGAAGGCGTTATTTAGCCACGGATGGACACGGATTTTCACGCATAAACGATGTCGAAGCCTTGCCCTTCGAGCATTGTGTGATGCCGCCTGGGCGTATTCTGCAAGCTTATGGTGGTCACCAGAATGCGCGGTTGTGTCACGTGTCGGAACTCTCTTTTAACCGGTAACCGTGAACGGTTGCTACCAGTGCAATGCCCTTAGCCGGGAAAAGTTTTTCTGGTGGTGTGCCTGCATTCGCGACAAAACGTCGTCCAAGGCGCGAACAGTCTCTTCGATGTACGGCCCTTTGTTCAACATCACGCAATCGGCGCGCACGCCCATTGCCGCATCGGTAAACTCAGGCCGCGATCGTACCCCTTTTTTCGCCAACGACTCGAGCACCTGGGTTGCCCAGATGACAGGCACGTGGGCCGCTTCGCACAGCCAGAGCAGCTCTTCCTGGATCTCCGCAAGGCGAGCGCTTCCGAGTTCGACGGCGAGATCACCGCGAGCGATCATAACGCCGAGAGGATGACGGCCGATCGTACCCAAGATAATCTCCGGCAGGTTCTTTACGGCGCGATCGGTTTCCACTTTGGCGATGATCGGCACGTGGCGCGCGCCCCGTCGAGCCAGTTGTTGGATCAAACAGTCCATGTCACCCAGCGTCTCAACGAAGGAAAATCCGATCATATCGGCATGTTGACATACGAAATCCAGATCCTCGAGATCCTTTTCCGTCAGCGGTGGCAGATTGAGCGGTGTGCTCGGAAAGTTGATCCCTTTGCCCGTCTGCAGCTTTACGCCTTTCGGACCGGCGTGGGTAACGCGAAGCAGCACGCCCTCTGCGGTGATCTGTTCCACCTCCGCGCCCAGCTTGCCGTCATCGATCCAGACAGGATCGCCGGGTCGAAGACGTCTCAGCATCTCGGGAATCGAACAGGCAATTCGGGCCGGTGTGATCAAGACACCATCTGCATCATGGGTGGCCGGACAGCCTGGTTGATCGTCATAGGTCAACAACAGGAGGTCACCGATAAAAAGCTGAATAACGACGGGCTTGCCATCTGGGAGTCTCAGCGGATAGTCCCCCAGCATCTTATTTCCGTTTTCATCAGGTCGTTGCCATTGCAGCAATGCCTCATCTGCCAGATAGGCGCTCTTTTTGCTCCAGGCGCGCCACTCACCCGCGTCGGTTTTGTCGAGCAGGTCGAAATAACGCTCTTTTCCACGATTGTCCCTAAAGTACAATCGGTCGCCGCTTTGCAATCGATGGTGCAATTCACTGTCGATTGCGATGCGCAAGTCGGCGGGTGCGGTGTCGTCCACGTGGCCATTGGAATGTTCGACCAGAAGCACATCGGCGGGGCCGATGATGTTCCCGAAGATATCGCGTTTGACCTTGATATGGTGCGCTGCCGGCTGTAATTCCAGGTTGCCGGTGCGTAATTTGTGACCGGCGAGGTCCATCAAAATCCTGCACGGCCGTCCAGTCGCCGCGGAGGCTCGCCGAACATTGTCAATCATTGCCAGCCAGACGCTCGGATCATCGTGTGCGCAGTTGATGCGGGCGCAATTCATTCCTTTGGCAAGCAGCGAACCAACCAGCTGATCGCTTTTGCCCGCTTCGGTCGGCAGCGTCACCATGATGCGAGCTTTGCGGGATTCCTGAAGTTCCCCGAACAGCGCACGGACATGCTTTTCGAGAAAATCGTTTTCACCGACAGGCTCGCCTGTCATTGAACCACTGGGACAGGGAGAGCCAATTGCACGCCTGAGCAATTCGATCACTGAATCGAGATTCGTCAATATTGCCGATTCGCAGTGCCCCAACGAAGAGAGGCCGGCTCGAGCAAGCCGATCCTGCAACTGGCGAAGGTCGAGACGGCGCAGCGCCAGATAGAGTGCAAGATTACGTGCGCTGTCGGTGAACGTACCGTTTTCGAAATAGGCCTTGAAACGGTTTAAACGCTGGTGCCCTTTTTGAACGACCAGCTCACGAATGTCGATCAATTCGACCAGCAGTTGCGCCAGGGATTCTTCAAAGGGGTCGGAGACGATTGCGCTGCTGGTTTCCATAACATCAAGATAACAACCGTTTGTGACATCCGTATGACAGGGCGCCTGACGCATTTCCCCGCATGCCGGTGATTTTTTCAGCCGGCTGGATATCGGTTGGGGATCATGAAAGGAGAACGATCATCGCCACCCCGACGACAACGGTAAGCAACAGCGTTGTGCTCACATGCAGAGAAAATTTCTTTCCTCCTATGACGGCGGCAAGCAGTCCTTTAGCGATCGTATTCGTGATCGCTGCAACGATGATCGCGTTTGCCGCGATCGCCACCGTGATTTGTTCTTCCGACGCCATGCCGGCGAGGGTGAGGTTGATCGCATCGACATCGCTGATACCCGACAGTGCGGCCAATATGAACAGACCAACGTCGCCGAGCCAATGCTGAAGAGCGTGCGCAAGAAACATGATAGCCGCCAGCAGTCCCGCGAGCTGCAGTGCGACCTTCATCTCGAATGGGTTGCGTAATGTTTGTTCTCGATCCACAACGGTCGACACCTCGACCCGGGAGAGCCACAGGGCGGCAAGGAAGCAGACCGAGGCCATGGCGACAAGCGGTATCACCATTTTCAATGCCACTGGAGGGCTGACGATCGCGGCGACGATCAATATCCGCGGGTACATCAGACCGGCGGCGACGAGGATCCCGGCGGAAAAAAGAGGAATCAGTTTGCCGGTCTCACGTCCGCTCCGTGAGAAATTGACGGTGACCGCAGTGGATGATGCCAGGCCGCCGAAAAAACCGGTCAGCAGCAATCCTTTTTTGGCCCCGATGATTTTTGTACCAAAATAGCCCACATATGAAATGCTTGCAATCAACACGACCATCCACCAGATCGTATAGGGATTGAGAGCTTTCCACGGGCCGTAGCCCTCATTGGGCAATACCGGCAAAATGACGATCGAAATGAGCAGGAGCTTTAAGGTTGCCTCCAGTTCGATATTTTGCAATCTTACTTCGATTCGGTGAAGAATCGGTTTCATGCCTAATATCGTCGTCATGATGACGGCGGCAGCGGCAGCGACATTCATAAATCCGATCATTGCCAACGCCCCGAGCGCAAAAGTGATCAGCGAGGCGATGATCGTCGTAATGCCGTAATCGTGATCTTCGCCGGAAGCAAGGACATGAAATGCGGTCATAAGGACGGCAAAAGCGAAAAAACCGATCCCCAGGAAGAGAACGTGAATTTCGTTGGCGATCAAGGTACACAGTGCGCCCAGTAGACCGATGAGCCCGAAGGTGCGCATTCCGGTAATGCGTCTCGCGATCGTTTTCGGTTCCGTGCGTTCGAAATGGCCGCGCTCCAATCCGATCAGCAGTCCCACGGAGAGAGCGACAGCCAGACGTGAGAACAGTTCGAGGTGGGTCATTTCGGTGATAGGCGTCATGTTGCGCTCCTGAAGAGCGTAGGGCGGAACGCGAAGCGGTTCCGCCATCGTGTGCTATTTGAAGCTGCTCTTTCAGAACAGCAGCTTCAAACCATAAAAAAAGATGACCGCAAGAACGGCGCCCGCCGGGACGGTGATGAGCCATGAAGCGACCACGTCGCGCACGGTCACGAGATTGATGGCGCTGAGACCGCGAGCCAGCCCGACACCGAGAACGGCCCCGACGAGCGTATGGGTGGTCGAGATGGGCAGGCCCATTTTCGATGCCAGGACGATGGTCGTTGCCGCCCCGAATTCCGCACTGAAGCCGCGGGTGGGTGTCAGCTCGGTGATGTTGCGGCCGATGGTCTCCATGACTCGCCAGCCCCAGGTGGCAAGCCCTGTGACGATGCCGACCCCGCCAAGCGCGAGAACCCACAAAGGCACGGGCGCTTCGGCGGCAATGCTCTCGCCGCCGGCCATGGCGACCGAGATGACGGCGGACATCGGCCCGATTGCATTGGCAACGTCATTCGCTCCATGAGCGAAGGCGACGAAGCTGGCGCTCAGGATCTGGAAATAGACGAAAAGCCGTTCGACACTTTGATAATCGGCGCTGTTGGTGTGGAACTCATAGCGGCGCTGCAGCTCGAAGCGAAGCCGCCGGACGTCATCGAGTGCGTTTGAGACATCGTCCCTCATGCGGCCGGGTGATGCCAGCTGGGCACGCTCCAGATGTTTCACCGCCTTTTCGAGCGCCCGCACCGTATTGGGATCGGTCACCTTATCGAGGTTTTCAAGGGCCTCGTCTTCCTCGGGTTCTTTAATGCGCGCGACCAGCCAAATGCTGATCAACGCAGCCACCAGTCCGACGCCGGATGCAACTGCAAAAGCAGCGGACAGGCTCAGATCGAGCTTGAGGTTTTTAAGCCCTTTGAACACCATTGTCAGCGTCAGCATGGCGAAGACGAAAAATACAAGATAGGGCGCCAATTTCTTTGCCGATCGAAGCGGCCTGGGGTCATAAAAAATGAACCGGAGGAGGAAGCGGAAAATCAGGTAGGATATCGTCGCACTCAGGAGTGGCGACACGATCCAACTGGCTGCAATCAGTGAAACCTTATCCCAGTGGACAGCGTTGATCCCGCCATAGACCGCGCCGAAACCGACCACGGCGCCGACGATGGAGTGGGTCGTCGACACCGGCCAGCCCTTCCATGAGGCGATCTGCAGCCATGCCCCGGCGGCCAGGAGTGCGGCGAGCATGCCGAGCATGAAGGAGAGACCGTCGCCGGCGAAAATCGCAGGGTCCACGATTCCCTTGCGTACCGTTTCGGACACCTGCGTTCCGGCGAGGAACGCCCCGCTGAACTCCAGGACCGCGGCGAGGACGACGGCGTGTCGAAGGGTCAAGGCACCGGAACCGACCGAAGTGCCCATTGCGTTGGCGACATCGTTCGCGCCGATGCCCCATGCCATATAAAGCCCGAAAACGGTGGCGAGCAGAATGATTAGGAGAAGATACAGTTCCATCGCTTTATTCTGGTTATTCTAGAAACTAGTGGCTGGAACCCAGGAGTCGAGTGCCGCTGCGCGGCTTTTTTTTGGAAACTCCGCGCGAAGCACGGCGCAACGCTTGGTTTCCATGCCTCAGGTCTTTAGGTTTCCAGTTTCTGTAGCGACCGGGTTCAGTCGGAGTCAAGCGTCACGCGGATTGCTGACGCGAGGTTTTCGGAACGATCTGCAATGCCTCCGATCTGCTGGATGATCCTTGTCCACAGGAAAAAATCACCGTAGGAGATGGCATCTTCATTGGCGAGCAGGAGGCGCACCAGTTCCCGTTGACTGAGATCCGATTCGTATTCCTTTTGTGCGACTTTGCCGACCAGCTCCTGAACGGCCTGTGCCTCGACGCCGCCGAAACCGGTCTCGAGCAATTCGTCGAGCTGATTGACGACGCCTCGCGCCAGCTCGAATGTATCCAGACAGGTGGCCAAAAGCTTGTCGAAGGCCTCTTCGAACCCTTCGAACGTGTTCGCCTGTTTGAAGGTAAGCAGTACCCCGAAATTCTCCGCGCGATTGGCGATGCTGTCTTGTATCGAGAGGATGCGAAGAAGGTTTGCGCGGTCGACAGGCATGAACAGCCCTCTCGGCAGGCTGTTGCGGATGTCGTGCTTGATGAGGTCGGCCTCATGCTCGAGGCGTGACAGTCTCGTCGCCAGCGAGGCAACCTTGTCTTTGTCCTGGCGTCGGTACGCATTCATGATCTCCGGAATTCTTTCGATGCATTCGGCCACTTTTTCCATATGCATCTGCAAAGGAACGAATGGCGAGCGACCGAACAGTTTTGCAATGGTACGCATGATGATGGTCCATTTGGTTGGAATGGGTGAAGCGCATCCGGTTTTTCCCCGGATTGTCTCAAATTTGCAGGAGCCCGTGCAACTTACGGTTTTCCCCCGGAAACCGATGTGGCCTGTCCCAACATGCGCTGCATGATGGAGCCGGCGTCGATCTTTTCACCGGTCAATGCCATGGTCAGCAGTTCGCCGCCGAGCACTTGCGGTGCGATGATCAGGTAGGGATGCACCCGGTGGATGCGCTCAAGGTTTTTTGCGTCGTTGACCGCGGCGACGGTTTTTGGATTCCCTTTCAGCTCCTTGGCGGCCAGGACGACGAATGCATTCTCCGAGTCGTCACTCAGCAGCGCCAGGATCGCTTTCGCTTTTTCGCCCCCCGCCGTACGAAGCGTATCGAGATCGCTGCCGTCCCCGATCACGACGTCGGCATCGGTCAATGGGGCACCTTCGGGGACGGTGCGCATGATCAGCGTGACCTCTTCGCCGCGCGCGATCAGTTCCTTATAAGTGTTGCCGGCAAGCGCGTTGTAGCCGACGATGATGTAGTGGTTGTTGCGTGTCATCTTGGAATGTCTCCCAACGGTTAACTGCTCGATGCGGCGGTTGACCGCCGGCACGATGGTGGCGCCGATTGCGCTTCCGAACACCACGATGCCAATGATGATCACCGAGACCAGAAAAAGACGCGCTTCCGAGGCGACCGGCGTGATATCGCCGTAGCCGACCGATGAGATGGTCACCACCGTAAAATATAACGCGGTGGCCAGATCGGTGATCGGTGGGTCGAACTGATCGCCCAACCGATAACTTCCGAACACGGCGAAACCCACAAAAACCACGATGGCGGCCACGGCGAACAGCGTGCCGAGCGCAGTATTGTAGCGGTCGAAATGGTGATGAGCCGGCAGCAGCAGCGCCAGCAAAATGCTGTTGTAGATCACCCGCCACCAGTGTACAGGTTCTTCCGATCCAAAGAACATGAATGCCAATCCGGCGATGATAATGACAATGGATGCTGTCCAGGCAAGCCGCGACCGCAACAGCAGGGCTACAGCCATGATCAGCATGAATGCCCCGACGGCAAATTGGGGAATCCCCCATAGTGTTGGGTCGAGCAATTCCCGACGGGCAGTATCGAGCAGTGTCGAAAGAAAATGCCATCCCAGTGTCCGCTCGATCAAAGGCAACAGATACAGGAAGCCGAGCAGGCCGACCGCGAGTGCAAGCGGTACGCAGGGAAACCACGCATTCGCAGCGAGTCGGGATCGGAGGCGGCGCATGAACGATGGGATCGTGTTCAGCATGGCGGGCCCGACCGGTACGGCAACGGACCAGGTCGCTCGGTCATCGTAAGCGAACCGAAAGGGCGCGGAAAAAAGGAAACAGATGCTTAAACATTAAGTCCACTGGCCGAAGCATTTTTGTGTCGAAGAGGAGTTGATCGAACCCTTTGTTGATGCGCCCGGGGCATGTCGGATGCAAATAGTGATTTGAGCGACATTATAGCATCGCCCGCGATTGCGACGAGGGCTCTCCCTTCAATTGCACCTGTCCGTGCAAGGTCTTAGGCTGCCGGCTGCAGCCTAGCGTCAATGGATTGCCTTCAACGTGTGTTTTGTCCCGGTCGCTTTTTGTTCCGCCGTATTGAGGTGCTGCGACCAATCGGGTTAAACTCTTGGCCCCCAACATGAAACAAAAGGAGGCCGTATGTATTTTCGAATGAGCACACTCGTCATTCTTGCCGGGCTGCTGATGGGCGCCGCGTCTGGCGAACTGCAGTTGTCTTCGCCTGAACTGATCCAAGAGATGCAGGACCCTGCTCAGTCTCTGGTCATTGTTGACGTCCGCGAACCGGAACTGTTCAAGGCCGGGCACATCCCTGGCGCGATCAACATTCCCTATCCGGACGCGAAGACTCGGGCCCTGGAGGAACTCACGCCCGATCAGAACATCGTCTTTGTCTGTCATGGTGGTCCGATGGGTGCTGAACTGGCCAGTATCCTTGCCGCCAAAGGCTATAAGACCGTGCGCAACCTCACCGGAGGGATGAGGCAGTGGTCGGGTCCGCTGGAATAAACCGGAGCCCAGGGTTCGGGTTCTGCTGCGATCGGCGCCCGATTGGGTCACGGATGGCAGAACCCGGTCGCCGGGCGGTGATCGAGCAGCGCCGCCGGCCGGGGAGGCTCAGGCAGGCGTCTGTTTCGGAGGGGCGATGCGGAAGAAGAGCGTATACAGCACCGGCACCACGCCGAGGGTGAATACCGTGCCGATCGCCAGCCCCCAGGCCATGACGCAGGCCATACCGTAAAAGAGGGGGTCCTTCGACAGCATCAGCGGCAACAGGCCTAGCACAGTGGTGGTGACCGACATCAGAATCGGGCGAAACCGCGAGATGGCCGATCCCACGACCGCGTCGTAGGGGCTCGAACCGGAGTCCCGCAGCGTTTCGATCCGGTCGATCAGCACGATGCCATTATTGATGATGGTGCCGGCAAGGCTGAGCAGCCCGAGAATCACCATGAAACCGAAATCGGCCCGCATGACCAGCATCCCGACCACGGCGCCGATAAAGATCAAGGGGATGGTGATCAGAATGATTCCTGCGCGCCGGAAGGAGTTGAACTGCCATACCAGCAGCAGAATGATCATCAGAAAACAGGGCGGGAACCATTTGGCCAGGCTCGCCTGCGCGTCCGCCGAGTCTTCCAGCTCGGCGCCAAGCGCCCAGAAGTGATTCGGCGGAAATTCCATCGTTTCCAAGGTGGGGTGGATCGCCGCCAGCAGCTGTCCGGCGGAAAGCACTTCATTCTTGGCGCTGACGGCGATGGTACGAACCTGATTGTAGCGCTTGATCCGGCTGTACTCGCCGACCCCGTAAATATCGGCGATCTGGGAAAGCGGGACGTTGTCGTTCCCTTTTCTGGAATAGATGCCAAGTGAATTGAGTTTGGGCAGAGAGGTCCGCTCCTCCTCGTTGCCGCGGGCAACGATGGGTACTTCGACGTCGCCGGCCCAGTAGTCGGACAGCGTTTTGCCGAAGACGAACGCCTCCAGAGACTGGGCCACCTCCAGCGAGTTGAGGCCGGCCCGGCGGGCGCGGGCCTGATCCACATCCACCTGTACCTTGAAGGTCAGGTTGTCCCAATCCTGCTTAATGTCGATGGTGCCGGGCACGGCCCGCAGTGCAGCCATCAGCTGTTGCGCCTGTTGCTGCAGCACATCGATCTCGGGGCCGCTCACGCGGACTTCCAGCAGACCGGTTTCGCTGGAGCCGAGCCACATCGCCTTGACCCGCCCGCGGACGTTGGGAAAGTGGTCCAGCAGATAGGCGCGGGTGCGCATCACCAGTTCCGGAACCTGTTCGCTGCTTTCGGTGTTGACGATAATGAAACCGAGATAGGGGTCCGGGTCGTCGGGGTTGAGAGAGAGAAAAAAGCGCGGTCCGCCATCGCCGACATAGGCGATGGTGTCGGTGATTTCCGGGTTGGCGGTTTTGTCTTCCAGCCAGGCGGCAATCGCCTGCACGGTCCGATCGGTCTCTTCGATGCGGGTGCCGGCTGGCAGGTCCACATAGATCAAAAACTGGTTGCGGTCGCCGGACGGGAAAAAGGTCTGCGTCACGAACCGGAATCCATACAGCGCCGTCCCCAATGCGGCAAAAACCACGACAAGGACCAGTAGACGGTGGCGCAGCGCACTTTGAAGAATCGCTTGGTAAGCCTTGTAGAATCGGCCCTGATAGGGGTCGGGTGAGGTCCCGGCAGAATCGACTTGTAGTGGTTCGACTTTCATGAACCAGTTGCAGGAACTGGTCGTTACGACCATCGAGAAAAACCAGGAGCCGAGCAGCAGGATCGTCACCACCTGGCCGAGCGACTTGGTATAATCGCCTGTGCTTCCCTCCATCAGCAGCATGGGTGCAAACGCAAACACCGTCGTCATCGTGCTGGTCAACAGTGGAATCATCAGAGTGCTGCCGGCCTGAAGCACGGCCTCTTTCCGCTCGGTCCCCTGTTCCATCCGGGTGCGAATGTCTTCGGCAACGACGATGCCGTTGTCCACCAGCATCCCCAATGCAATGATCATGCTGGCAAGCGACATGCGCTGCATCTCGATGTTGAAGAACGACATCATGACCACGCCGAACAGCATCACCAAGGGGACGAAGGTTCCAACGATGATGCCCGTGCGGAAGCCGAGAAAAAGCACCACCACCACCAGCACGATGACCACCGTCTCGATGACGTTGATGGCCATCCCCTTGACCGACTGTTCGATGAGCTCCGGCTGGTAGGTCGCGTAGTCGAATCGATAACCCCAAGGCAATTCCTGTTCGATTTCGTCGAGCTTGCTGGTCAGGCGTTCGCCGAAGCCGACGGCATTGACCTGATCCAGCAGAAAAACCGACAGCACGATGGCCTGGTGACCGTTGAAGTAAGCCGGCTTTACCGGCGGGTCCACGTAGCCTTGCTCGATCGTCGCCAGGTCGCGCAGCGGGATCTGGCGGTCGGTGCCGGGCACCGGGATTAGAACCGCTCCGATTTCAGCGATCGACTGGAATCTGCCGCTGGATTCGATGGTGATTTCACTCCCTTCGATATCCATTTTGCCGGAAGGAAGAATGATATTCTGCTCCCGAAGGGTCGTCGCCAGTATCCGCGGACTAATGTCGAGCTGCGTCAGTTTGGCATTGGACAGATTCAGATAGATACGCTCGTCCTGAACACCGGAGAAGGTGATTTTTTTGATCCCTTCCATGGTCGAAAGCAGTTCCCGGGTGCGGCGTGCCACCTCGTACATTTCCGCCATGCTGAAGCCGTCGCTCCACAGCGCGATGGTCGCAACTGCGGTATCGCCGAACTCGTCGTTCACCATCGGGCCGATGGTCCCCTTGGGCAGGGTCGGCGCCAGATCGCTCATCTTGTTGCGCAGCAGTTTCCAGGTCGCCGGCAGCTGCTCCGCGGGCACTTCGTCCTTGATGGTGACATGAATCAGCGACTCGCCGAACTTCGAGGTGGAGTTCTCGATGTCATCGACTTCGCCCATGGTGCGGATCTTCTCCTCGATCGGGCGGGTGATCAGCCGCTCGACCCGCTCCGGCGGCATGCCCGGATATTGTGCAATAACCACAGCTTCGCGGATGATGATCGAGGGATCTTCCAGCTTGGGGAAATCCTGGTAAAGATAAAGGCCGGAGAAGACGATCAGCACCATCGTCATGATGACGACCCGGGAGTTGTTCAATGCAAACTGGGTGAGGCTGGGCATGCGTTTGTTCCTTGGACTTTGGCCGATTCGAATCAGGGTGTGATTAATTATCCGGCTGCATAAGCTTCACCTTCAGGCCGTCGGTCAGGAAGCTGACCCCGGCAACCGCCAGTATATCCCCGGGCTTGATGCCCTCGGAAACGATGGCCATGTTGGTTCGGCCGGGGCCTTCTCCATGAATCAGGGTTTTGCGAACCGTCGAAGTCTTTGGGTCATAGATAAAAACATACCCCGTCATTGGGTCTTTCGTGGGTAGAATCGCCTTGAGCGGAATCAGATAGCCGCCGTTGTCATCGCTTTTGATCTGAAACGTCACCTCGGCAGTCATGCCGGGCGAGACGTTCGCCGGCGGATCGGTTAATGCCACCTTGACCGGAAACAGATTGGCGGCACCCGCCGCCGAACCGATGTAGGAGATGCGGCCTTGAACGGTCTCGTCCGGCAGTGTTGGGAATGCGACATCGGTCCGGGAACCATTGACAAGGCTGTGCACAGTGGTTTCCGGAACGCCGACGACAACTTCCAACGTGCCCTCGCCATCGAGCCGGAACAGCATTTGCCCGGGCAGGACTTCCACATGGGGTTCGACTTTCCGCACAGCGATGTAGCCGGCGTAAGGCGCGTGAAGCGTGGTTTTTTCCAAATCACGTTTGGCAAGATTCAACTTGGCCAACGCGAGATCGACCGCCGCCCTGGATGCTTCGTAGAAATACCGGGCTCGATCCACTTTGCGTTGACTTCCGGCGCCTTGCCGAAAAATCGAAGTCTCCCGATCCAGTTCGGCCTTTTTGTGACGCCGGTTTGCCTTGGCTTCGATCACCTCGGCTTCCGCTGCCGCGACATTCAGCTTGAAGTCGCGCTCATCGAGGGTGGCGAGCACTTGCCCGCGGACGACATGATCGCCGATGTTCACTTTGACCGTCTCGACTTTGCCGCCGACTTCGAAACTGAGCTGGGAAAAGTCGGTTGCTTTGACGATTCCCGAGAATTGGCGAGTTCTTACATCCGCCGAATCGGAAACCGTCATGGTCTTGATGGCGCGAACCCGCTCGGCGACCCGGGGTTCTTTATCGCAGGCTGTCAATAGGAACAACAAGACAGTCAGCGCAAGGATTTTCTCGAATATGTTCATTTTCGTCAGTCAAATCGGGATAGGCGGGGAGTGGATTACGAGGATTGTCGTTTTAGTTTCTCGCCTTTCATAAAGCGGGGCAGGGGGGCAATCGTAGGTTGGGTTAGGCGCGCGTCCTCTTGCCTTTCCAGCACCAAGAACCTCAACGCGCGCCGTAATCCAACGACAAGCCTGACACACGCGCCAATCTTGCATGGTCAGGGAGTTTAGCGCAAGTGTGCTGTAAATTCGACCTCAGCCTTTATTCGTTTTCGTATAACACGCCCGAACCCTGCGCCACGCGCACCGAATCGTGACGCCGAATCATCCCGCCTAGGAGTCTGTCCGAGAATAACGATCGTCGCGAGGGCGAGCCTGATTGAGTCAGATTTTTCGATCATTTGCGGCGAATAGTGGGCATATTTAACAAAAATGATCGGGAAAGCTGGCCGATCAGGCTTGGCCGCAGTAGATCAGTCTATTCTCGGACAGCCTCCTAGCAACACACGGGCGGTGATGCCGCCGTGACCGCGCGTCGCATTATACCCGTCGGGACCCAACACCTCCTCCATGCGCGAGCACACGAAAGCGGAAGGAGAGGCCGCACAGGAAATTCCCATGCCAGCTGGAGTATAATTGCTCCGCCCGTTAACCGAGAGAGCACCAAGAGAGCATCGATGGCATGAACGCAATAAACAACAACCGTAATCCAATTCTCAAAATTGCATTCGACCTTTGGGGCAAATGGCAGGAGTGCCCATACCGAAAGGCGATGGAGGAACGCTTGAGCGCGTATTCCCCCTTCACACGAAAACTGATCGTCGCCGGGGCGTTGACATTGGCGCTGCTGCTGTTGACCGGCTTTCTGTACGGCGTGTTCGGCAGGATCATCGCCATCGGCTTCGTCGCCAGCATTCTGGCAGGGCTTGCGACCGGACTCGGTGCACTGCCGGCGCTGTTTTTCAAGGAAGTGCCCGACCGCGTCTTCAACACCATGCTGGGCGCCGCCGCCGGGGTTATGCTAGCGGCGACCGCTTTCTCGCTGATCGTTCCGGGAATCGATTACGGCAATCAGCTGTGGCCAGGGAAAGGTATCTTCGTGGTCGCGGCCGGCATGCTGATCGGTGCCTTTTTTCTTGATCTCGCCGACCGGCGGTTGCCTCATATCCATTTCCACACGCCCGGGGAGAGCTCTCAGGCTTCGATGAGAAAGATCTGGCTGTTTATCATCGCCATCACCGTTCATAATTTTCCGGAAGGCATGGCGGTCGGGGTCAGCTTCGGTGCCGGGGACATGAAAAACGGCATTGCGCTGGCGATCGCCATTGGTCTGCAGAACATTCCCGAAGGGCTGGCCGTTTCGCTGCCGCTGGTGGCTTTGGGGTATGACCCGCGCAAAGCGGTGCTCATCGGCACGGCGACGGGGCTGGTGGAGCCGGTCGGCGGATTGCTGGGGGTGACCGCTGTTGCCTTGTTCCATCCTGTGCTGCCCCTTGCCATGGGATTTGCCGCAGGCGCGATGCTGTTCGTCATCAGCGAAGAGATCATTCCCGAAACGCAGTCGAAAGGCAAGGCCCGCTATGCGACGTTTGCCGTGATGGGCGGGTTCATCATCATGATGATGCTGGACAATCTGCTCAGTTGAATGGAGTCGTGGATCGATCAGATGAAGGCGTTTGGCCAGGGGTGGTTCCTCTGGCTGCAGAACATAACGGCGTTTGTAACAGGAGATCTGGAGGAGTGGATCACGGCAAACGTTTTCTCCGGCAGCTTTTTCGAGTGGGTGGCGACGGCCGGGGCGAGTTTTGTTTTGATCGCCGCGGCTGAAATCGGCGACAAGAGTCAGATTGTCTGTATGACACTCGCTGCCCGCCACCGCGGCTGGCCGGTATTGCTGGGCGCCACATCCGCTTTTGCACTGCTCAATCTTGCGGCCGTACTGTTCGGTGCAGCGGCTGCGGCTTGGGTTCCTGAACCCCTTCTTGCGCTGGTGGTGGCGGTCCTGTTCGCGGCGTTCGGTATTCACGCCTTGCGGGCAGAGGAGGAGGCTGAAGACGAGACCCTCGTCGAAAAAAGCGGACACGGCATCTTTTTCGCAACGTTCCTGTTGATCGTTGTCGCCGAATTCGGCGACAAAACACAGATCGCCGTTGCCGGCTTGAGCTGCTGCGCGGTTCCTGCCTCCGTGTGGGTTGGTGCGACGCTCGCTCTGGGCGCCACCTCGGCGCTGGGCGTGCTGGCCGGGCGCACCGTACTGCAACGCATACCGATCGCTCTGGTGCACCGTATCAGCGGCGCCATTTTTTTGCTGCTGGCCGCCTTCGCCGTCTATCTTGCGGTGGTTAAAATGGATTCGTAGGTTGGCGGTGAGGAACGAACCCCAACAACTTCCATCTCGCGAATTACCGCCGGTCTGTACAGCTCCAATCGCCATCCAAATGGGAACCAACAACCGCTGCGCTATTTGAATGGACACCGTGTTGGGGTTCGTTCCTCGCCCCGTAACTTCTTTAATGACTCGGGGCGGCGCATGAATTGCAGCATGAAGCGGGTGGGCCGATACAAGACCGTCTGCGGCAGGGGTGAGGCGGGGCAAGAGGAATGTCCAGTGGACACTCCTTCCGCCGAACGGGGTTGCCACGGATGGCAACCACCGGTCTTGCAAGCGAATCAGGATTGCGCAGCGCTGCAAGCCGCAGCCGAGCATACAGGGATCGTATTCACCGCGTGTCTTCTATCGGTCTGCCCGCTTCATGCCTGGACTTACTGAAAAGTTACCTCGCCCCAACCCACCGGACTGATTTTTGGTGATTTTTTTAGATCGTGTAGTCATGAGCGCAAATGTGTTGGTCATGCGCTATGATTTAAAATACGGCGTGGCCGTTATGCGGAGCTCTGCATAACGGCCAGAAGCGTTCATTTCCTTTGTCAGCAATCTCCGGGCGTGAACCAATCATTCGACCTTAGGCGGGCGCATTCGCATTTTGGGGACACATTACGTACGGTGGAACCGCTGCGCTTGTTCCACCCTACCGTTATTTCATCGAACAAAGAGAACACATGCCCTGTGACACGGCTCGGCCCGCCGATAGGAAGCGACGCAATCGAGAGCGCTCGCCGTCGCGTTCTGAATTTGGAAAGGAAGAGCGCCACCATCTATTAGAAGGTAAAAGGCGCAAAGGCCGAGGCTGCCATATCGCTCCGCTCCTACTGTAAGGCAAATTCGCTGGAACACATTGAAAAAACAGCGTTAGCGCCATCGGCGGAGATTCACGCGTAGGCCACAAAATTAAGAATACGCCCATCTTGGGTCGTTGCGCGCATTTTGATTGGCAGGTATGGCCTCCAACGGGAGTTACCCGATTTCTGCATATCATGCGTCAATGTTGTGTTATCCGGTTAGAAAACATAGGCTACAAGGCATTTTTTTTCAATTCGAAGCGGTTGCCCTCAAAATATACGGAACGATATAACTACTAGTTAGTGCCTGAATGAAAATAGCTTAATCGAGTACCACCGATCATTAAAAATCCGCCCCCGGATCAAAAATATGAGCTATACGACAAATAAATAACGCGA